>Ga0209977_10000610_pt1 | contig 14380 bp, 15 predicted proteins | sample SumtaG_2_FD_183113 | JGI IMG/M metagenome (GOLD analysis project Ga0209977, IMG submission 183113) | Deep subsurface microbial communities from Indian Ocean to uncover new lineages of life (NeLLi) - Sumatra_00607 metaG (SPAdes) (version 2) | ecosystem: Environmental > Aquatic > Marine > Oceanic... | reverse complement strand
TCTTTGATAGATAAAGTACTTTCTTTACTAATTCTCTTAAGATCTTCAAATTCAGGTTTTACATTAATTACATTGATTTCATCATTCATTTTAACGTAAGATATTTTAAAATTTAGCTCGTAAGTTTTACTATTTATGTCAATTTTACTCTTTTCAAATTTACGATCAACGCATACTCGCTTAATTGTATAAAACCTTATACCTAACGTGCTTAATTCGTTAATTATTTTATGCATTATCTCAAAACTATTTTCAGGATGACATAATATTTTAATAACATGACTAGGTCTATTTTTTTTTGTTATACTTGGTAAAACTTGAATATCAAGTATTTTTTCATTTTCCATAGTATTGATGAAGTTTCCTAACATCTCCCCAGATACATCATCAACATCCGTTTCTAAAACAGTTACATCTTCAACATATTTTTGTAATGGGTGCATATTTGGGGTGCTAATTGTCTCTTCGCTCTCGCCATATATTAACCGAAGAACATTTGAGAAGTTTTTAAACTCTTTTTGCCCAGTACTATATGTTACTCTTAATATTTTCATCTGGTTCGTAAATCGAGCAAATTTTGGTTTTAAATTAACCAAAAGCGCAACACCAGTAGGAGTTACGAGTTCCTTTTCGATAGGACCTCCGAATACTACTAGTTCGGACAGTTCTAAAATTTTAGCTGTTGCTGGAGCTGGTACAGGCAAAATTCCGTGAGCAGTTTTTATACTACCCCCTCCAAGCGGAACTTTACTATAATAATATTCAAAACTTTCGTTAAAACCCCCTAATTTATCTAATGCTTTAGTTACTCCTAAAATATCAATTAAAGTGTCTACAGAGCTTAATTCGTGTAGATGAATATTTTCAACTAAATCTCCGTGAACTTCTGCTTCTGCTTCGAATAATGTGTTTAATACTTTTTTAGCATATATTTTTGCTGGCTCAGAGAAGTTTTTTTCAAGTAGAAATCGTTCCAGTGCGTTGTAAAGTGCATTAGAAGTTCTATGGTTTTTAGATTCTTTGATAGCTAATTTAAGTTGATTAACAACGACTCCCATTCTTTTAACTTTTGTTAGTTCAAGTTCGATATGGGAAACTCCTTTTAAAAAGTGCTTTAATTCTTTTAAATCAGCTATTATTTCGTTTGAATCGGATACTAAGCTTAAAAGGGATGCCAAGAGCATATCTCCCGAGATTCCTGAATTAGCTGTATCAATATATAAAGATTTCATTTCATGGGTTCTCTTACTTTTAAAAGTAGGTAAATTTAAACCTAATATTTAAAAAATATTTACTATACTAAAAATAATAAACTGTCATTATTTTATAATAAATTGTAATTAATTTCAATTTAATAATTTTAAAATTTAAGAATAGATTTTTATTATTTAATTATGAGTGAACTTCAAACTATAAAGTGTTACTTAAATCAGTTACCAGCAACACTTCTAAAATTATTAGGAATTGCTCCTCCGCTCGGTACTATTCCAGAACCCGTCCAATCTGTTATCGATCTCTATCAAGGTGTTGAAAGGATCAGTATAAACATCATTGATAATTTTGGCTTATTCGAACTCACATATCATAAACCACAATTTATGATTACTAATTCTCAAGCGATGTTACTTCTATCTACTAAAAATCCTTACACTTTAGGTGTTTTACATCAAATTATGTACGGTGGTTTTGATCCTGAACCCAACGGTTTTCATTTGTTAAGATATCTAAATGAGCACGGAAAAAAGACTTGTTTTGTTGGAAGAAAAAAAGATATAGAAAGGTACGATGGTGGGACTCATTCAGTCCCAAAAGAAACTGATATGAGTACATGGGTAGAATCTGCAAAAATAATTAACAATTTTGAGCTTTCTTGGATGCATTATTTGGATTTTGAAAATCTTCATAAACAACAACAAGCACTTAAACAAAGAACTCCTGAGGATTTAATTGATAAATTGATTTTACGTACTGATAAGTGGATTTTAGGCAATTACAAACAGCTTAGAAATAACTCCTTGATGATAATACTAGGAGATCATGGTAGAGTGAAACTAAATTTAGAATACTCGGGTAAAATTGCCCAATGGCGAGAAGCAAGCGTTCCAATAGCTATTTTAATAAAAAAATAATTCATTACTATTAAAAAAAAGAATTAAAGATGTTTAAGATGGAGGAATACAAACGCTTTACAGTGTCTCTTCCAAAAGATTTGTACGATAAATTCGAGGCATTTAGAAACAAAATAGGTATCTCAAGATCAGATAGTATAAGAAAAGCTATGCATTTTTTAATGGTTAGTGAAGAAGGTATTCCTGTTGCTTCTGTGAACGTTGTAGGGTGCATTCCTATTATTATGTTGCACGAACATTTTATTGGAAAATCCGAAAAAGAAGACTCTCACGAACATTCTCACGGAGTCAATCACGATCACGACTATCACGACCATAAATATGATTCTAGACCCGTTTATGCTTCAGTTCAGCAAACAGATGAAATACTAAAAAATGACATTCAACACCATTTTTATGACATCATTATTTCAACAATGCACATTCATTTAGAGTTTGAAAAATGTCTAGAAATTATCGCTGTTTCAGGACCATATAATCGCGTCAAAAAATTGAAAGAAGCGTTACAAAGGTTAAAAAGCGTAATATCTATTGAATTTTTCATCATTGATAAGGAATTTAAATAAATATTAGACATGTAATTTTAATTATTATAAAATTTTTAAAGGAAGAGATAAGAATAAAAAGTTTCCTTCAAATATGAAAAGAAAAAGGATAAGGCGATTATTGAAGTATTTTTTATTCTGTTAGGTCGTGTTAATTGTGTGTGTTAGAAATAATATACTTTTTTCTAATTAAAAAGTAAAATACAGTGAAAAATTATTAATTTTTATAATAAGTTAAATTTAATCGATATTTGGAATCTATTGTCTATTAAGAGAGGTTAATTTCAAATAAAATAATAATAAAATTATAAAAAAAAATTAAAGAATTTAATACTTTTTATAAAATCATTATAGATCTTTTTCTTGAACAGTTTTTCGTCCATTTGCTTTAGCGCGGCCAATCGCCGCATCGAGAATGGTTACAATTGCTTCATTAAGAGCAGGACCATCAATAACATCCCCACTGGTGTTGCAACCTTTTGATTTAATGTACTCTCGAATTTTACTTTTTACAAATAGGACATCAACTGGTTTTTTAGCCATTTTTTATTCCTCCTTTTATTATTTAAATACGTTTTAAAATTAATTTGTGTTTAAAGTATATTTCTCCTTGCTCATATTTAAAGTTAGTTGAAAAATCATCATAGAAGGTTAATATTCTTTGTTTACTAGCGTTCTATAAAATATGAGTTCGTCTTAAAAAGCACGAGGTACAGCCGATAATCATTACGATTTGGAATAGCAAAAGCTATTTAAAGAATTTAATTTACTTTATTTTTACGCCGGCCACATCTATAGAACCTTTTGAATAATTATACCTTCTAGCTTTATGTAATCTTCTAATGATCTCGAAGAATTTTTACAAATTGATTGTTATAATTCATATAAGACATACAAAAATTTTTACAATTAGGAACATTCAAATGATTATTGAAGAGATAATTAAAAATTTGAGATATGAGTATAAAAAAGGTAATCTTATCAAGAGCATCTGTGAGAATTTGTGATATAGGTGGTTGGACTGACACATGGTTTTATCCTAAAGGTGCCGTTTTTAGCTTTTGTGTTGATCTTTATAGCAAAGTAAAACTAATGGAAAATGGATTGAATAAAATAAGAATTTTCGCCGAAGATTTCGAACAAAGCACTGAAATTTTAAATTTTAAAGCAGTTGAATATGATGGAAACTTAGATTTATTAAAAGCCGCAGTTAAAAGGACGAATATTGAAAAAGGATTAGATATTAATGTGAGGGCAGACGCGCCTCCCGGATGTGGAACGGGTACTAGTGCGAGTATTGCTGTTACTTTAATTTCTGCGTTATCTAAATATAATCAAGTAGACTTAACTAATTATGAAATTGCGCAATTAGCCCATAGACTTGAAACTGAAGAGTTAAACTTGGAAAGTGGAGTGCAAGATCAGTTTGCTGCGTCTTATGGAGGAATAAATTTTATGGAGATTGATTATCCTGATGTTAAAATATCCAGCGTCAAAATTAATGATAAAAGAATTAAAGAATTAGAAAACCAATTTTTATTGCTATTTTTAGGTTCGAGAAGCTCAAATGAAATGCATAGAGCTGTTATAGAAAATTACAAAAAAAAAGACCCAAATACTATTAATTCATTTGAGATTATGAAAAATTGTGCGTGGGAAATGAAAAGGGCAATAAAATCTGATTTAACAAGTATAGGAGAAATTATGAATAAAAATTGGGACGCGCAAAAAAGACTCCATCCATTAATGGTCAACGCAAGCATTACAAACGCAGAAAAAATATCAAAAGATAATGGTGCTCTTGGCTTTAAATGCAATGGGGCAGGAGGTGGCGGTTCAGCAACCATTCTAGCAGAAATTGGTCATGAAAACCAAATTAAAGAGAAGTTGATTGAGAAAGGATATACGATACTTCCATGTAAATTATGTTTTAAGGGAGTTCATAGCACTATAACTTAGGGATTTGAGGGATCAGATTCAGATTTATAAGTATAAATTTTCGACATGATCTAAACAATAAGAAATAGGCTAACTAGCGCTCCTGTTAACTAAGATATCGAAAAGTTTGTGCTTTTTATAGTTTGATTTTAACAATTTAATATGGGTATTCCCGACAATTCCGCAATAGTCTCAAAGATCAAAAGAACATATGATAAATTGAATATACATAATTTATTCATCTTCAATAAATCTGGTATATGTATCTATGGCTTAAATCTTACAAATTTGTACCCCATGGAGCAAGAACAATTAATCTCCTCATATTTTACAGCGTTAATGTCTTTTACTAAAGAGCTTATCGGAGATAAGATTAAAACAGTTGAAATGGGTGGAGGTATAAAATTAGTAGTTTTTGAAAAAAAGAATTTATACTACAACCTTCTGTGTAATACGATCGAAAATTGGCAGCTTTTAGATGAAATAATTTCCAAAATCCACTCTAAATTTTCAGAATACGTAATCAAAAACGATATACAAACCGATTTAGAATATATCTATGACGAACAATTAAATTATCTCATCGAAGACATTATAAGGGAACCCTATAGTAGCGAATTTGATTTAATCAAAGAAGAGGAAATTATTAGCTTACTCAAAGAACTCCACTTAAACGATGACATTAAGGGCGCTATTCTTTTAACTAATATAGGTAAATTAATTTTTTCCTCTCTCAATAAGACGATTATAAAAGATTTTTTAAAGGAGATCGATTTTAGAGTGAAAATTTGTAATAATACTATTCTAAAATTGTTTTACACCTCTAAAAACAACGAACTAATTTTTTCTGAAAATATAAATGATCTTTACATATTGATTCTTATCTTCGATGCCAAAATTAGATTTGGAATGGCAGAATTTTATTTACAGAAAGTTATAAAGAAGATAATAAATTTTCTTAATGATTAGTATTAGAAAATCATGTTTCTAATCGGTCTATTTTTAGCCTTTTCATGATTTGTTGCTAAATTTCGCGATTCAGAAAAGATTATTAATTATAAGATGAAACTTAAAATATTCTGAAATATAATTCACAATAAAAATTTAATGAGTGAACTTAAATATGACAAAATCAGAAGAAGATTTAAAAGCCGCTTTTGCGGGCGAATCTCAAGCCAATAGAAAGTATCTAGCTTTTGCAAAAAAAGCAGAACAAGACGGACTTCCAGGAGTAGCGCACTTATTTAGAGCTGCTGCGGATGCAGAAACGGTACACGCACATAACCACTTGCGTGCTATGGGAGGTATCAAGTCTACTACCGAAAACTTAAAAGAAGCAATTGAGGGTGAATTTTACGAATTTACAAAAATGTACCCTGATTTCATTAACGATGCCAAAACTGAAGAAAATAGAAGCGCAGAAATAACTTTTAATTTTGCTAACGATGTGGAGAAAATACATCATAAACTTTATCAAAAAGCTTTAGAAGTAGTTGAAAACGGTAAAGATTTAGAAGATGGGCCAATATATGTATGCTCTGTATGCGGGTATACGCACGAAGGAGAACCTCCAGACCAATGCCCAGTTTGTAAATCTCCTAAACAAGTATTTAATAAAATCGATTAAAACCAATCTAATTTTTCTTTTTATTTGTAATCTAGATTATCCACGGTTTATAACCATCTTGGACTTTTTGGAAATAGCTATCGATTGAAAAATTCAAATCTTTTTCAGCCCTTCTTAAAGCGCCCATATTAGCACCATTAAAGTAATATTGTAGGAGTAATTCGGATACATTTCGATCTCCTAACGATATTAAAGCCTGTAATCTCGCGTTATTAACGATGTTTTTTGGGTTTTTAAATTTAATTGAGACGATGTTTTTTAACGCTACTTCTAATGTTTTAAGTTTCATTTTTAAATCACTAAGATTATTTGATAAATAAAAGTGACATTTATTTCCGTAGGGTGTGTTTAGTTTAGGAACAAACGGATTAATATTAACCTTAAGTTCATTCCTCGTAAAACCAATTTTCTTAATGGATTTCAAAAGATTAATAATTTCTAAAACATCATCATCGGTTTCGTTTGGCAATCCTACTAGAAAATAAAATTTTACTTTTTTTATCTTAGATTCTTTAATTTGGTTTAAAACTTGTAAAATCTTCTCGTTAGATATTCTTTTTCCTAAGTCGTATCGTAACGATTCTGTTCCCGTTTCTGGAGCAATGGTAATCGTTTTAACACCGTTTTTTTCGAATATTTTAATGATTTTAGGCGTGATATGTTCTAAACGAATTGAAGGGATGCTGAAGTTCTTGCCTTTATTGATTATAAACTCGCATATTTCAACAAATTTAGGATGGGAGGATATGCACGATCCAATTAGACTAATTTTTTTAAAATTTGAATATTTTATACCTTCTTCAATGCTTTTAATTATCTCCTCATAACTCTTATTTCTAAACGGAGAATTGTGGAAAGAAGATAAACAAAATTTGCATTGATACGGACAACCTCTATTAACTTCAATAAAATAGTTTTCTTCAAATATCTTATTAGTATTATCATTCTTAGCTAATAATTGAAATTGTGGCGTAGGAGATTCATCTAGATTTTTTAAAACTGCTCGATTTGTTTTGTTATCGAGAGCTGGTATAAAAATACCTTCTATATTTTTTACCCGATTAAGAAATGCTTGAAAATTAATTTTTTTTAATTTGTAATCCATGAAAACATCAAAAAATACATTAAGATTTGGTTCTGCATCACCGATAAAGAAGAGATCAAAAACCTTACTCAATGGTAAAGGATTTGAAGTTACTGTGGGCCCTCCACCAATTATGAGAGGATAATTTATTATATTACGAAAGTAAGAATCGTGACGTTTTTTTGCATCTAATGGGATATGGGCTTTGTCTAAAATCCATAAAATATTTCTATAATCGTTTTCGTAATGAACTGAGAATCCTAAAATGTCAAAATCTTTAGGTAAAACTTTATTTTCTATACTTCGAAGGCGGTCAATGGAAGATAGATCTTTAGATGCTGGAAATTTTATTTTTTCAGGAAGGCAAATTCGCTCGCATACAACTCTTTCGTTGGAGTTAATTAAATGATAAAGTAATCTGATTGAATAGGAAGACATTCCCAATTTATAATTGTTTGGATATATTAGACCAAAAGAGAAGTCAACATTTCTCCAATCTTTAATAATTACGCTTTCTTCATACATATAAAAAACTTCTTAAAAAATTAAGAACTTTATGAGATTATACAATAGGTTCTTGTTCTGATTTTAATTTTTTAATTTCTTCCACAATTAAAGGTAAAATAGTGCCTGATTTGTGGTTAATTACAACCTCTGCTTTTTCATCCAAATGAGTTGGTTGGTCATTTACAATTATTAATTTTCCTTTTTCCCTTAGCGTATAGAGGGGTAGATCGCATATAGGGGCAACTGAGAGGGAGGATCCCACAATTAACATGACATCTGCTTTTTTAGCTAAAGCTTGAGATTGGAATATTTCAAATCTAGGTAATCCTTCTCCAAACAATACAACCGAAGGTTTGAGTGGAGTTGCGCAAAATTCGCATTGTGGCCCCGTTTTTTTCTCTTTCTTCAATTTGCGATAAATTTGCTCTTTTGTATAAGAGGCTTTACAACCTAAACAATTAAATCTATTAATACTTCCATGTACTTCATAAACTATTATAGAGCCCGCTTTTTGATGAAGTTCATCAATATTTTGAGTAATGACAGCTTTAATTAAATCCATCTTCTCGAGTTCTGCAAGAGCACAATGTCCTGGATTTGGTTTTGCTTTGAATAAGTTTGGGGCAATTTTTTGTGCCATCTCCCAGAATTTGGCGGGATTTTTTAGGAGACTTTCCAATGTACCAAACGTTTCAATCGGAAACTTCTTCCAAATGCCATCTTCCCCTCTAAAGTCAGGAATTCCAGATTCCGTAGAAACTCCCGCCCCAGTTAAAGCAATGGCTTCTTTAGAATTCAATAGTAGTTCTGCTGCTTGGTGAATTTTCTTCTTTTCAATTATTCTTAGAATTTTCATTTAATTTACCTAATCAATATTATTCAATGGATAGATTTTTTAAACTATACTCTTAAAATTCAATTATTTTAATTTATTTTTTGGAATTATTAAAAGTTAATTGTTATATAGGTTCGAAAAAATTAAAATTACTAAAATTAAAATATATCTTAAATTTCGGTTAATTTTATAAACGAATTAACTATTATAAATTAACCCCTTTTTTTATTCTCTTACATTATAATCCCCCGTTCTAGTAAATCGGCGCATTCTATGAGTTTTAGATTGTTCATTAAAAAGTTTCCCCTCACTTGCCTCACGATTCGCACCTCATCTAGGATTTCGGGATGATTCCGTGTCTTCAATGTTGCCCTAATGCGTCTCTCCACGGATTCTATTGTTTTTGGTCCTCTTAACCGGATAATAGCGCGGAGGATAGAATTTATATTTTCCGCAAGATTATTTTGTATTGACATTAGGGGGAACAACTTTAATGTCGCGTTCAGTCCGGCGCCAACCGGTCTGGACAACCCTTTTCCTAACTTTAACTTGTCTCGATATGGGTCGATTGTGGCGTAGCCGATCGTTCCTTTCTCAAACACAGTGTAAAGTCCTTTGCGACCGCGTTTCTTTTTTGTCATTGGCTTTTTGCGCCTCTTCTTGGTTTTAGAACCCTTAGGTCGTCCGCGCTTTTTCATTATCTTAGGAGTCAAGTCAGTTCTTGCTTCCATGTACTTAAATTGCCGCTTACCGCGTTTTTTAAAGAAATTACTTTTCACACCAATCGTCGTCGTGATTCTTTCGTTGTTTTCGTAGCTGTAATGTCGGATAATGGCTTTTTTGAACGGCTTTTTATGGGGGTGGATGATATGGGTGATCTCCCTGTTTAAGTTTTTTGCCATAGATTGCGTAGCGTTCAAGGCATCGGAACTAATCGCGCTAATATCATGCTTAGTGTTCCCATCTGCCTCGTTAAAAACCTCGCGAATATCTTCTTCTGAACGACTTTTAGACACTTTTATTCCTAAAGTTTTATGGGATGTATACCCCGTGGCTATGATAACATAAATGGACGAACCTTCGATTTTAAGGAATGTTTCATCAATGGCAACAGCTGTATCTGGTTGAGGTGCCAATACGAGCGTATCCAACCTGTTTAACTTGTCAATAGCAAATTTAATCTCAGTTCTAAGCGCCGATACTTGCGACTCGGATATGCCATACTTTTTCGCGATTGTCTTGTTTTTAGCACCGTCTTTCAGCAGGTCTTCGTAAAGAGTCTTGAGCTTACCGAATATTAACTCTCTGAATTGATATGAAGTGGTTAAAACAAACTGTTTGCCCGTTTTATAATTCTTTAAATGCGGACATTTGCGATTTTTAAACTGAAACGTCTTAACACGGGTGTTTTCTCTACCGTGTGTTCCATATGGGCCAACTTTTGGACTCCCGCACACGGGACAAAAAAGTTGGATCTTACCTAACGAAAAGCGCGCTCCACTCTCGCTCTGAGCTTCGATGGGTTGCCAATTCGGTCCATAAACCTTTTTTTTCTTCCAACCATGTGCAATAATAATGAAATTTGGCTTAAATATCTTTTGGATGAAGAATGGGACGATCTAACTCAAATCATTACAGCCAATAGTGATTAATTCAAGACCGATAAAAATCTCAAATGCTCAAATGAATTCTTAGCGTTAATGAGGTGAAAGATAAAAAAAAGCGGGTAGAAAGATTTTATAAACGAAGAGCGTTGAAAATCTTTATAATTCTTCATTCATTTATAAAATTACCCTAAATTTCTTTTATTTGAATTTAATTTATTCAAAAAAAAAAATTAGATTTATCTTTATATATTGATGCAAATATATTTTCTTCAGTATTTTTATCAAATAAATGAATTTTTTTATCATTAAAAGTTAAATAAACTTCGTCACCAATATTAAAACTTTCAATTTTTCTAATAACAGCAATTAATGTTTTTAAACCTAAATCTAGATGTATTTCAAATTCTCTCCCCATTGGCTCTATAATATCAATTTTTGCTTTAATTGAATTGCTAGCATTTTGTTTTGATATTAAAACATCTTCAGGTCGAATGCCTAATATTATTCTTTTATTATTCATTTTTTTGATTTTTTCCAATTCATCTGATAATTTATATTTAGTAAAACCAAGATCTATGCATCTATATCCATTTTCTTGTTTTAAAACAATATCTAACATGTTAGATAATTCTAAATAAAAATTTAGAAAAAATTATTAAAATAAAAAGTAGAAATAAAAAATCTTAAAGCTAAAATAATGAAAACTAATATTTTACCCGTCTTAGCCTAATTGAGCATAAATTTAAATATCTCCTATCATAATCTTTCTATACCAAAGTCTATACATTTAGGCAAAGATAAAATGAAATTAAAATTAAAAATAATATCTTTAATGTTTTTAGGAATGGTTTTCGTTTTATCACCTATAATTAAGGGTAATTTCAATTTTACTACGGGAATTAGTGATAAAAGTTCGGAATATGGCGATGAAGTTACCTTATTTTTCAAATTAACATTGAATGGAAGATCCATAATCTAATCACTATGTATAGTGCAGCTAAATACTTCATTACTATTAAAAATATAAAAAATGGAATTTTTTTTTACCAGAGATGATGAACTGTCTTTTTAATATATTTTTCATAGATTTCTTGAATTTGAACCATTTGATCATTTGATAAAGGCTCTAAATATGAAGCTTGAATGTTTGATTTAACATGGGATACCCGACTTGCACCAGGAATGATACAAGAAACAGCATCAAACATTAAAATCCAACGTAATGCATGAGGAGCAAGATTTTCAGGATTTCCAAATACTTTCTTTATTTCTTCAACAGCTTTTAATCCTATTTCATAATCCACTCCCGAAAATGTTTCACCTTTATCAAATGCTAGTCCGTTCCTGTTAAAATATCTATGATCTCCCTCTTTAAATACAGTATCCTTGGTGAATTTTCCAGTAAGTAATCCACTTGCTAATGGAACACGAACAATAATGCCAATGTTTTTCTTTTTAGCTTGCTCAAAAAATAATTCGCTTGACCTTTGTCGAAACACATTAAAAATAATTTGTACAGTTGATACGTTTGGAAATTCAATAGCTTTTAATGCCTCTTCAACTCTTTCTACACTCACACCATAATTTTGAATTTTCCCTTCATCTTTCAAGGAATCTAAAATATCAAAGACCATTGGTCTATAATATACTGCTGTTGGAGGACAGTGAAGTTGAAGTAAATCAATTGTGTCAATTTCCATATTCTTTAAACTATCATCAACAAATTTTCTAATATTTTCCTCATTATATCCTTCAGTATTATGAGGATTTAATCGTCTACCGCATTTGGTTGCAACATAGACTTTTTCATTAGTAGATTTTGAAAAATTCCCGCAAAATTGTTCGCTTTGGCGTTCTTTATACACATCAGCAGTATCAAAGAAATTGATTCCATTTGAAACTGCTATAGATAGTGTATTTTGAGCTATAGTTTTATCGAATGGTTCTCCCCATTTACCTCCTAATTGCCATGTTCCAATTGATATCTCTGAAACTTTATATCCTGTTTTTCCTAAAACTCTATATTTCATGATATTAATCTCGATATATTGAAACATTGAATAAAATGAAAATCGAATATTAAAAGTTTATGGAGACAATAAAAGAAACGGCATCAGAACATATTAAAATACCAGCATATAATGCAACCAAGATGATCTCTTTCTTCAGAGATTTCTATTGTTTTTATATAATGATATTATTCTATCCATTCCATCATTTATAGATTCATCGATAATCTTTCTCCTAGGATCTGCTTCAAACCATTCAAAAACTCGCTTTATTCCCTCTGAAAAGGGGATCGTCGCTTTGAATTCAGGAACAAATTGCTTAATTTTTGAATTGTCAAAAATCATACTATAGGATTTATCTCCTAACAAGGAAGAACCTACTTGATTATTACATTTATTAAGAAATTCTGAAGGAATATAGACGAGATTTAATTTTACTCCAAGAGTATCAGCCATAATCTCATATATTTGATTCCAAGTTAGAATTTCATCAGATGTAATATGAAATGGATGACCGATTGAATGGATATTTCCAATTAAACCACATTCCCTTTTTAATTCTATCAATAAAAGTGTAATTATTACTTCCAGGAGAAATTATGGGAAAAATAGTATTATAAGTATGAGAAGGACGAACAATTGTAATAGGAAAATCGTTCTCACGATATTTTTTCCTTAAAAAATCTTCACAAGCAATTTTATCACGACTATATTGCCAAAAAGGGTTTTTTAATGGTGTAGATTCCGTGATATATGGAGTTGAAGGGGTTTTTGATAAATAGAAGCACTGCTTATAAAAATATATTGCTTAACCCTATCTTCAAACAATTCATAATCAAACTCTACATGATCTACTATAAAAGCAATCCAATCTACTACAACATCAAATTTCTGATTAGAAAGAATTTTAATAATTTCTTCTTTATTTCTTATATCACCTTTAAAATAATTTGCTCCGGGTAAATCTAATTTGATATTACCTCGATTTAATAAATAAAGATCAAATCCTTTTTCTAATAGTAATTTACTTACATAAGAACTAATATTTCCTGTTCCACCAATGAATAAAACTTTCATAAGAATTCTAATATAATATTGCTACAAAATATAAAAATCTTTAAATTAAAAAATAAGTAAACAATATGCCTTGATGATCTTTATGTGGACGATTTCGTGGATGATGAAAAGAATGGTTTATTTACCTTTTTCAGATAAGAATGCTTTTTTAAGGGATAGAGTTTTTACCAATTCCTATAATCATCAAGTCCAAATCAGATTTCCTATGAAATTTTATATATTTTTCAAAAAAGATTTCAATTATACATTTTTACATTTTTATGAAAAAAAAAAATTTTAAACTGATCATCATAAATGAATAATATGAGTAAAATAATAAAATGGGGAATTTTAGGTTGTGGAAGGATAGCCTATAAGTTTGCTGAAGGATTAAAGGTACTTCCCGATGCAATATTGGAGGGTGTTGCTTCTAAAACAGAGGGAAAAGCTGAAAGTTTTGGTAAAATGTTCGGTGTGAAAAACACATATAATAATTATGAAGATTTGGTGAACTATCACGCTGTGGATGTTATTTATATTGCGACTACTCATAATTTTCATTATAAAAATGCATTACTCTGTCTAAATCACGGAAAACCAGTTCTCTGTGAAAAACCTATTACATTGAATGCTAAACAAGCTGAAGAGTTAATTAACACAGCCCGTAACAATAATGTATTTTTAATGGAAGCTATGTGGACAAGGTTTTTACCTTGTATCGTAAAATTAAATGAATTTTTAGATAGGGGAATAGTAGGAGAAATTCAACATGTTACGGCTAACTTTGGAATTAAAAAGGAATTAGACCCTAGAGGACGTTCATTCAATCCTGATCTAGGAGGGGGTGCATTACTTGATCTAGGGGTCTATCCTATTTCATTTGCGAGAATGATTTATAAACAACCTCCTTCAAAAATAAAAAGTAGCGCATATATTGGAAAAACAAAAGTGGATGAAAAATCTTGTTATTTATTTGAATATGAAAATGGACAAACTGCAATGCTTTCTTCTTCACATAGACTGATTATGCCACATGATGCTTC
>Ga0209977_10000608_pt1 | contig 14397 bp, 19 predicted proteins | sample SumtaG_2_FD_183113 | JGI IMG/M metagenome (GOLD analysis project Ga0209977, IMG submission 183113) | Deep subsurface microbial communities from Indian Ocean to uncover new lineages of life (NeLLi) - Sumatra_00607 metaG (SPAdes) (version 2) | ecosystem: Environmental > Aquatic > Marine > Oceanic... | reverse complement strand
TTTATATTTTAACTAAGTTAATCTAAGTGAACTTACAGGTCAAAACCATCAAAAAACCCCGAAAAACCACCCTAAAACACGTTTTTCTTTATTTTTATCAATTTACTCATAAAAAGTTCGTATATGCCGTATTGCCCGAACCCGATGAAAATTACCAAAAACAAGATTAAAAGAACTTTTATTTTCCAACCATCCTAAGAATTTTTGCAGCATTATCTATCGAATCTGCTTAAACTAAAAGCGCCTAATTCTTTATCATCCTTCTTCTTCCATCACCACCAAGAGAAGTTATTTTCATAGCAAAATATCTGTTGTCAACAAATGTTTCAATCGCTCCGATAGCAATTCCAGGAGGCAGTATCTCAACTTCTATGTTGTATTTTTTCATCTGTCTTTCTAATTCTCTTTCTAATTCTCTTCTTTCTATTTCTCCTAAATTTCTTGCTAATTTTATTCTATTTTCCACTGTATTAAGAGGACATCCAAACCAGTTCTGTTTATCTCTTATCATTTTCATTTGATATGGACCATCAGGGTTGGTTTTTAGCTCGCATTTGTCACTTCCAGAGTTAGTAGTTTTTAGAGCACATCGGTCATCTTCAGGATCTGTAAAACCAAACATTGCGCTAGGTCTATAAAAAAGACAATCAGATTTTTCCATGGCATGAGGTTCTAATCCCATGAAAATCTTTGATACATGTTAATATTTAAATATTTGTATATAAAAAAATTCATTCTTTAACTATCACTGTTGGCTATATATCATCCAATCCCTTAAAGATATTCCAGGCCAGGATCTTGTTTTTGGAGGACGATGTTCTCTTGGAAATACTCTTATTTTTTCTAAATTTCCTTCTATTTCCTTTCTATTTTCTTCTGTATTAAGAGGACATCCAACCCAGATAGGTTTATCCCCTGCCAGTTCCATTTCACATGGGTCATAAAGTTCGATTTTTAAAGCGCATTGGTTATCTCCAGAATCCCTCATGAAACGAAGTATTGCAGTAAATCCATAAAAAGGACAAGCAGGTCTTGAGACATAAGGTCTTATTTCTTTTCTTTTTCTTTTTAATGGGAACCACATAAAAACCCCATAATTTAACCCTTTAAAAATATTGTTGTTGTTTGATAAAATATAAAACACTTTTATTTCCCACAATTAATAGAATAAACACCTGAATCACGGAAAGATTCCCCTGGTTCTTGTCGCCTTCGCGACCCTATCAATGGCAATCATATAAGCAGCGGTTCGCATGTCAATCCCCTCCTTTTCTGCCAACTCATAAACACTCTTGTAAGCAGAGATCATCTTATCTTCCAGTTTTGAAACAACCTGTTTGTATGGCCACTGCTCCTTTTGGACGTTCTGCACCCATTCAAAATAGCTTACACTTACTCCACCAGCATTAGCAAGAATGTCAGGAACAACAACCACCCCCTTGTCATAAAGAATATCATCTGCCTTAGGGGTTGTCGGGCCATTTGCACCTTCAACAACAAGCTTGGCGTCAATGCGGTCGGCATTCTCTGATGTTATTTGGTTTTCTAAGGCTGCAGGTACCAGAAGGTCTGTTTTAATTTCAAGAAGCTTTTCTTTAGGTGAAACATGATCTGCCTTGTCATATCCTTCAAGCAATTTGTGCTGGCTCACGTACTTGTCTATATCTTCGGTGTCAAGTCCTTTGGAATCATATATCGCTGTAGATATGTCGCTTATTCCGATTATCTTGATGCCTTTTTCAGCTAGAAGTTTTGCTGCATGGCTTCCGACCTTGCCGTAACCCTGGACAATTCCAGTCAGTTCTTTTGGTTTTAAACCAAGGTTCTCAATGGCTTTCATAGCAGTTATCATCACTCCTCTTCCAGTAGCTTCATCTCTACCATAACTCCCTCCTAGATATATGGGCTTTCCTGTTACAACTCCAAAAATATCCCTCTTCTTTTCCATGCTGTATGTATCAAGAATCCAGGCCATTGTTTGCGAATCTGTATTTATATCAGGTGCTGGGATATCAGTATCAGGGCCAATGATATCACTGATTTCGTAAGTAAATCTTCTTGTCATCCTTTCAAGTTCACCAGCAGACATTTTATACGGGTCGCATATAACTCCTCCTTTTGCACCTCCGAATGGAATATCTACAAGTGCTGTTTTCCATGTCATCCAGGAAGCCAAAGCCTTCACGTCGTCAAGATCAACCTCTGGACTGAATCTTATCCCACCTTTATAAGGTCCTCTTGCATCATTGTGTTGGACCCTGTACCCTGTAAACATCTTGACATCTTTATCATCCATTTTTACAGGAAAATTTACTGATATGTTCCTATCTGGGATTTTCAGCATGTCTCTAAGCCAGCCTTCCAAAGAGAGCTTATCTGCAGCTTTATCAAACTGCACTTGGGTTATTTTGTAGGGATTTAGTTTTTTCATTTTTTAACCTTCCCATAAGGATTGAATTGCCCTGTTTTCTCATAGAGAACAAATTGAGGGGGATGTGTGACAACCCTGCTTGCATACTCTCTCATTGGCGGGTCATCAGAAATTTTCTTAGAACCAATAAACACTTTTTTCCTGGCAATGTTCAGAAGCGAGGAAACAAATTTCTCAAGATTTTGTTCCTTAAACTTAAACTTTCTTTCTTTAAAGTCAGTCCACTCTATATTCTCTCCAGAATGATGAAGATCAGGATGGATCGCAACAACATAGTCAAAACTATTGGGCCGGATAAGGAGAGAGTAATAATCATCATGTATTGCCTTTTCCCCGTTACTTTCATAGTTCTTTACAACCTCGATGTTTTTATCAACTATGGTTACATTCCCAAAATAATCGGTCAGGCTAAGATTCCTACTAGGACCCAGCTCAAGAAATGAACCATCTGGATCCATCAAATCTCTGATTACCTTCAGATAATAATTAAACTCAACCTCTGCAGAAGAAATTTGTCCTTTTCTTCGCTTTCCTGTTATATTAGCTATTTTCTCTTCAAGCCAAATAGGTCCCATAAAAATCCCATAATTCATCCCTTTAAAAAGATTGTTGTTGTTTGGGAGGTGGTTTGTGGAGGGGAATTATTAGCCATATGCTTCAAAGATTCTATTAGTATCACTTCCATCAATAACCCCAAAATAGATTTTTTTATTATCAGAGATAGACCTTGCAATTGCGAAAGCCTTCATTTGTTCTATAACCGATTCATTAATCTGTCCTACAAACTGAACAAAAAAGAAGTCCGCCGGAGAACTAAATAACCTCTGAATTTGATCTCCATTCTTTCCCATTTTCCCAGGAGTCAGAGGAGGTCTTGTACCTTTTCCTTTAAATCCAAAAACAGCAGAACATCTTTTTCTTTTAAAATTAAGTCTAGTTGTAAATAAGTCATTTTTTTCTCCACCCCAATCAGTAAATTCCCCTCTTTCTTCTAAAATTTTTTTGAATAATATTTTAATATCTTTTTCATAAATATCTAATTTCTTTTTAGAAGCAGTTTTTTTAACTTTAGAGAAAGAATCTATATCGTCAATAGTTACTTGTTTTATTTTTGGAGACCTGTCTATAGGTATGTTTATTCTAATGTATTTTATAGCCGAAATCTTTGGGCTTATTTTAGTAGGAATTTTATCTCTTTTTTCTTTATTGATGGATAAAAAGAGAATTTTTTTCCAGTGATTTGTATAAAAATCTTTTTTTCTATATACAATTTGGCCATCCCTTTTTTCATCAAGTTTGTCAACCATATCATCTCCCCTCAACTTTTTTAATTCTTGTAATGTCCTCATTCTTCTATTGAGTAAATCCCCTATCTTAGAAATATCCATTATCTCTCCAACTGTTTTATCTTTTTTACCCTTATAAACGGCTTCAAATACTTTTCTCCTATCAGAAGACCTACCTAAAAACTCAGCAGCATTGTATATTTTCTCATTTCTATTTGCACTAACATCAGAAACCACGCCCGTCATTTTAAATTAATCTCCGAAAATATCTTTCTTTTCTCTTTTTATGATCTAAAACAACCAAGTTTTCTGATTCTAAATCCTGTACAAATTGACGAACATTCTCATGAGTTACACCTACCTTATTACTAATATCCATTAGACTATGATCCCCATCTAAAAAGGAATACATCTTCTTTCTTTTTGGTGTTGTTAATAATCTTTCAACCATGTTTTTTATTTTTTCTTTATAAAAAATATTCTGTAATTTTAATTCACTCTTAATTTCTTTAAGTTCTTTTAAAACATCTTCATTTGTCATTTTTTCTTCTTTTTAGATCGGTGTTTTCTCATCCTTTTTGCAGCGTCCGAGATACCAATCAAAGAATTTATTTCTGTCTGATTCAACCCCCCTGCCTTAAGAACCCTTACTTGTGTTTCTCTTTCTTTTTCTTTTAAAGCATGATATAAAAGAATCCCTTTTAATAATTTTTCAATTTTTTCGTTGTTTTTCATTTTTTCTTTTTTAAAGAACTTTTAGTTACTCTTATTAAATTCGGGCTTTTTCCCAGGATATCTGCAATTTGAGAAGGGGTCAACCCCACATCTGAGAGTAACCTAACTTGTTCATTTAGATTTTTTCCTTCAATAGCTATAGCTGCGAGGAGTTTAATCATAACTTCATTTTGATTTACCAGCTTTTCAAATTGTTCTTCGCTTATCATTTTAGTGTGTCTTTAATATCCGTTTATATCTTGGTTTAGTCTCAGATCCAACGTTATACACAATTCCTTCTTCTTCCCAGGATTTAAGGGTTACTGTTGCGGTGGGCTGAGAAACCCCTGCTACCTTTGCAATTTCTCCAACTCCTTTCTTTCCATCACAAGCATTGTAGGCCTTTACCCAAGAAGAGCCCTGCCTTTTATTTGAAGATACTATATTTTTTATTTTGGATTCTCCAAAAGTGAGCCTTGCCAATAAACTGATTATTATCTCGTTTTGTTTTTCCGGCTCCATGGCTCTTATTAGAAAACTTCCTTTTTAAATGTTTCTAATGGCTCAAACTATGCCAAGATTCTCGGTGAAAGAGAGTATTATAGGTAATAAAGTTAATTAAATTACTCTTAAGGCAACGATTCACAAACCTCTCCATCGCCATCATTATCTAATCTGTGTATGTCTGCAGATCCGCATTCATCATAAACAGCCTGAGCTTCGCTTTGAGTTATGAAATCTCCGCAGTTATATACGTCAGAAGAGCAGTCGTATTGGGTTTCGAAAGTAGTCTTCTGCCAGATCCAACAGAATGTTTTTCCAATACCAAAATTACACTCAGAACCTGATTTTTGACCTTGTTTTCCTCCAAAAAACCCAAAACCAAAGACAACGAGTAAGATGACTAAGATGATTATTATAGTGGTGATTAGTGAGCGGTTCATTTTACACCGTGTGTAATCCATAGATATATTCTATAAATAATGCCGATTACAAATACAGAAACCACAGCCCACCCCATAAAGTAGGATATGTGGCTATTTCTAAAATAATAGTATAGTCCTACGAAATAAATAATAACTAGAATAAATGCAAACAATCTATTCTTTTGACTTCTTTTCATTCCCTCTTCCTCCTCTTCCTATCCCAATAAGGACTTTTACATTTAGGGCAGACAAGAGGTTTCTTTTTATCTCGAGGAACCCATTTATGTTTACAACGTTCACATTTATACCCGCTTAATTTGATTTTTCCCATACTTATTAATATACGAGTAGAAGTATATAAGCTTAACTATGTTAGGGTAGTTATAAATACTTTTATATGGTATATTCCTAATAGTAATATACTAATAGGAGATAAAATGGCTTTATGCTATCACGAAGAATATTTCGCTTTGGGATTAATCAGTGCGTTTTTTATATTTGCGATTATTACATTATTTGAGGATGTTATTGGGAAGTGGTGGGAGAAGGTTAAGGGATTAATTATCTAAATTAGAAATCCGAACAAAAGAGATTTTTATTTCTCCCTTTCCCAATTTAATTGGATCACATTCAAGAACACTACCTCTGTCTCGTACGTTTATCATAGAAGTTATTCTCGGTTTAGAAAGATTAAAATTAAAATTCATTTGTAGAATCAACTTTCTAATAGGGTTCTTCTTTAATTTTTCAGATGGAAAGACAAGATCATTTTTTTTGAAGATAAAATTCTTCTTAAGTTCTAGTTCGTATTCTCCTTCAGGATAATCTTCTACCTTATCCTTATCTACTTTTTCATTTGCGGCAGTTCTACAGATTTCATCAAAAAAACTTTGGAGGCTTTTTTTAATTCCTTTATGAATTATTTGATCCTTTTTTATATCAAAATAAGTTCTTTTCTTCTCTTTTTTATTTTCAAGACCAAAGGGAATAAATGTCGCATTCGATATCTTAAAATTTTTATAAAAAACACAATTTATCTTAGGAAAAGTAGAAATATCTATTTTGGCGCTTTCAAAATATAGTAAGGTCACCCTTTTATTTATTTTAGCTTGTTTTTTTGCAAATTTTGTGTACTCTTTTGCAACAAAAAATCCTTTTTGAGCTTTACTTGCCTTTATTTTTTCTTCAAAAATAATTATTTCATTTTTTCCCACATTTCTTTTCCAGTTTTTACATTCAAAAATAAACGTTGAATTATACCCTTTGCCATGCTCGATTCTAACAAATAGGTCAATTTGATGTTTAACACCATCTACAAAGATTTCCTTTTCCCCTTCAATACTTAATTTGGCCCCTTTTAAAGAAGGATTTGTGGCCAGCAGAATTCTTTCAATAGATTCAACCGCTTTTTCCAATTTTCTTCCTTTATTAAGAGATTCATTAGACATTTTATTATTTAATCTATTTAACAAATTTTAAAAGTCTCAAATATTTTTTCTGATTTTGTATAAGACATAAGTTTCCTTCCACTAGTAAATTTTGAAGTGGACATTCCTGTTAAATATAAATTTCCATTTTTTGGTCAATAATGTTTTATATCTCTTCTTATCTTTCTTACTTTTGCAACAGTTCTTCCATAAGATTTTCCAACAGGTTTAACCCAAACTTTTTTTCCACCAATCTGGCTTCTCAAACTTGATTTAGCCGTTTGATAACCTCTTTCTCCTCTTTCGGGAGCATTTTTCCCTGCAATTCTTATATAACGGGAACCTCTTACAGGACTGCTTACAAGTATAGTATCCCCATCAATAACTTTCTTAACTTTTCTTACAAATTTTTTAGCCATTTTTTATGTCGCTAATAGAAAAACATAGTTTATAAATTTTATGGAAGTTCCATCTATAAACCGTAAAGTCCGAAATATTTATAAATAGGCTTTTCCTACTCTTATTTATGAATGAAAAGAGGGTTATTATTTCTACTATTTATACGGGAAAGGCAGTAAAAATGGCGATTAATAAACTATCCCCTGATAAACTAGTTCTTATTACAGACCCTTCCAGAGATAGAAGAAAAACAGAATCAATAAAATTTATTAAAAAAGTTTTTGGTGATATCTTGGATATAGAGGTTTTGGAGACCTCCCTATATAATATCCCAGAAATTATAGATAAAGTAATTAAGAAAATAGATAAGGAATTTAAAATAGGAAATAAAGTTTTATTACATATCACTGAAGGTAGAAAAATTACTTCTCTAGCATTACTTTTTGCAGGATATATTAGGAAAGAAAAAATAGAAGGAGCCTATTATATAATAGAAGAGAATAATAAAGTTTTACCTCTACCCCTGATCAACTTTGAATTGGGGGAAAGTAAGAAGAAACTGTTAAAGGAAATTTCTAAAGGAAACGAAAAAATTCAAAAAATAGAAAAAAAATTGGGTATAAAACAAAGCGCAATTTATCAACATTTACAAGAATTAAAACAAGAAGGATATCTTGAAAATAATAAAGAATTAAAATTAACTGATTTTGGGAGGATAATGATACTTTAAAATGGGAATGGGATATCAAACCCAAATGATTAGAAATTTTGGGTGGTTGAGTAGTGTATGGCATATAAATACAGTGAATCCCCTGATTGAAATTTTTGAAAGTAGAAAAAATGGTTTTAAAGAGAACCATATAGCCCCATTTCCAGAGGAGATACCTAATAGACTAATAAATTTATATTCAAAGAAAGGAGAATATGTTCTTGATCCTTTTTGTGGATCTGGAACAACCAATTATGTTGCTTTAGTTTTAGGTAGGAAAACTATTGGTTATGATATAGAAGGAAAATACATAAAAATTACGAGAGAAAAGTGTGGCAATAACGGATTATTCTTTTGCAAATCTGCAGAGAAGATGGACGAAGTTTATTCTACTAGCATTCAATTATGTATTACAAGCCCACCTTATTTAAAATTGAGAGACTATTCAAATAACATCAAAAATATAGGCAATATGGAAAATCCCTATCCTATTCTAAAAAAGGTTTTCAAAGAAATTTATAGAGTTTTGAAAGTTGGAGGGTATTTCTGTCTTAATGTTTCGGATATATTTAATAAAGAAAAGAGGGAATTTACAACATTTCCGTATGATTTACTTAATTTATGTAAAGAAGTTAATCTTAAATTAGAAAACACTATAATTTGGGATAAAGACATTAATTTAAAAGAATGGAACATTAGAAATAAAAAAATGGTAATAAATCATGAATATATTTGGATATTTAGAAAATGAAAAAAATAAAACCTCCAGAAGATAAAACTCCAATAGTTCTAAGAGGAGATGTTATAGAAAAACTAGAAAAAATGAAAGAAGAAGGAATTAAAGTTAATACCATAATAACTTCTCCTCCTTATTGGGGACAAAGAGATTATGGAGTAAAGGGAGAGATTGGTTCTGAAAAAACCTCTGAAGAATATATTGAAAATATGTTAAAGGTAGCTGATGCCTTAAGAGATGTTTTAGACGATAAAGGAAGTTATTTTTTGAATATTGGAGATAAATATGTTAAGAAAAAATTGCAAGGAATTCCTTTTAGACTTGCCACTGAGATGAAAAAAAATGGATGGGTTCTTAGAAATATTATTATTTGGTATAAACCAAATCATATGCCATCATCTCTGAAAGATAGATTAAACACTACTTGGGAACCTATTTTCTTTTTTGTTAAGGATACTAAAAAATATTATACTCCTAACTATTATGTTAATTTAGATGAGATCAGAATTAAAAACGGGAATGAGAAGCCCAAAAAAACTATGAGTGTTAATAAGTTCAAAAAATTAAACTTACCAACTAAACCGAATGGTAAAGAGAATTATTCTGGAAAGTTTACAAATGTCAAAAATATCAATCTGGGGGCTTCCCCTGGTGCTAGAAAATCTATCCAAGGAGAATACTGGTCTCTACAAAGAAAAAATAAAATTTCTGAAAAATTAAAAAAAGAAATCATTAGATATTTGAAAGAACGAAGGAAAAATAAAAAAGTATCAATAAAAGAAATTGATGAAATTTTTAGGTATAGGGATACTGCTGGACATTGGTTTAGGTTAGATAGGGGGGGTTCATTACCGAAGCCAGAGGATTGGAAGAAGTTGAAGAAAATATTGTATTTAAAAAATAAATATGATAAAATCATGACAGAACAACATTATGTTTTACAAACTGTGGCCGCACATCCGAACGGTAAAAACCCAGGTGATTTTTGGAGCATTCCCACAGAAAAATTTAAAGGAGCTCATTTTGCTATTTTTCCTACGGAATTACCTCGAAGAATAATAAAAGCTTTTTGTCCAAAAAATGGAATTGTATTAGACCCTTTCGCAGGATCTGGGACTACGGGGAAAGCTGCAAAAGAACTTGGTAGAAAATCTATTTTGATAGAATTGAATAAAGATTATTTAGATGTTATGAAGAAAAGGTGTGATGAAATTAACGTTATTGACCCCTAATAATAGTCATTGGCTCTAATTTTATTTTATGAGTTCTATCCCAATTCTTTTCCCACCAAGGAGGAACCTTTGTTGGTGTTGTGAAACTTTCTAAAATAATTCTTGCGGAGGAAATTCCAATTATTTTATCATTTAATTTTACAGGAGATTTATAGGGCATATTAATTTGAAACCAATTAGTATTGTAGAACTCTTTTATTAACTCCCCATTTGGAACACAATAAACAACTATTTCATCTAATCTATAGGTTGGAAAAATATAGCTTTTTTTACAAGAATTTTTCTTGGAATAATCCATTTTTCCAAAAGGCAAACACATGTAATTTTCCAATTTTTCTTTTCCAAAGTTTCTCTTAATTTCTTCTTGGGGTTTTGGGCCTATGTCTTGTATAAGGTTACAATGTGGGCAGATTAATGTATAAACTAATCTTACAAAGTATGTTAAACAGGGTTTTCTTTTTTTAGAAAAATTGTAATATGTTGGGAGGTGGGGTTTCCATTTAATATAACCACCAACACCTTTTTTAAAGGGTATTTTATCTATCGCTGGGAGAGTTATTTGGTTTTGGCTGGCGATAAGATTCTTGAATTTGAAGGTTTTGTTGAGGTTAATATTGTTTGGTTCTATTACATCAAACCTTTCAGTTCCTAATTGGGTTTTTACATCTACATGGACTACTGCATCTGGAAGATTGAAGCATTCATCCGAGCTAATTGGGATACCTAAATAATCCCAATTCAATCCCCTTAACAATTCTTGCCTTATTATTCTTTCAGCACTCTTATCAACTATGTTTGTTTTCTTTTGGAAAGCAACATCTAACCAATCTTCTTTAATTTCATTGATCAATTGTAATTGTTTTTTAATATCATCTACCTTTCTATCTAAACAATCTATAATTTTTTTAAAATAGTCCTTTTCCAGCCCTTCTAAACGGATTAATCCCTTTTCATTCATACTCAAGCCAATCACTAAGAATATTAAAAACCTTTCATTTAATCTCCCTCTCTCTACTCTAGCTCCAATATATGACTTTTTGTTGAATCAACCAATTTGATCATAGTATCAATCATTTGTTCTTGTATTCCATCCCATTTTTCTTTATTTCTTAGTATAGGTTCCTTAAAATCGAAAGAAATTTTGGAAGCTCTTTTTTCATCCAATCTTATCCAATTCAAATGGTTTCCAAACATTGTTTCAATCTCTTCTTTTTTCTCAAATAATTCTTCAAATCTCCTTTTGTTTAATTCTTCAGAATTTTTCCCAGCATCCAAATAAATTTCACAGCGAGCATATTTATTTCCAACTGAAAAATTATAACTTATTCCGGCTTTTCCTGCTCCTGTAGCAATCCAAGAGTATCTTACTGGAGAGATATTGGCAAAGAGATTTGTTTTTTGGTTAGCTTTTTCTAGTAATTTAGTCCAAAATTCTTTTCTTAAAAGATATCTCTCAGCATAGATTTTTCTTTGATGTTTCTGACTTTTTTCTTTTTCAACTTCTTCTGAAATAATCGCTGTTTTAGCAAGAATTTCATCCCCTCTTTTAGTTTGGGCATACTTAAAAATAAGAATATTTATTCCGACATTATAATTATTTGATAACCATTCTACCATCCTTTGTAATGATTCATCAACCCCGGCCCCAACCAATAAAATTTTTTGAAAAGTATTTATTGAGAGCTCTTCAATAGATTCTTCATCTAGATCAAAATTATCAATTAGAACTTCATCAATTTTTTTCCCAGTATACTTTTCACATTCCGAATTTATTCTATCAAGTTCCCACGAAGCTATGTCTGAAACATAATCTATTGCCTGAGCTAAGACTTCACGGTGTAATTTATCCCTTTTTAATTCAATAATTATCAAATTTCCTGCTTTATCTATTCCAAGAAAATCTAAAGGGCCCCTCTTTGTTTGAATTTGTTCCCCTATTATTAAAATATCTTCTCCCAAAATTGAGGGATTACTTTTAATCCATTTTTCAAGATCTGTGGCTTCCCTTCTTCCAGATTCAATCATACTTTTTTCTGAAGGAACAAGTGCCCCTTCTATTATTTCCCAGATTAATATTTCTGTAGCCATATTTTTGGAAAGAATATCCTATTTTTAGATATTTTTATACTCTAAAATACACAACTAAACACCAGACTTTTAACCCTTTAGCAATAAGAAGGAAATCTTTTAAATCTGACTGTTTAGCATATCATCATGAGCAAACTAAACTTTGATTCCCAGGGCAAGTTTATCGGGATTGGTGACAAGCTATTTGATAAAAGGAATCAGTTCAAACCATCCCCACTAAAACATTTCCTTGGGAAGAAACATCGATGTCAAATCTGTGGAAGGCCTATTAATCATCGGGGCAATTGTTTTAGCTGTAATATTCAAAACAAAAGAGCGTCAGAATTAGCCATGAGAGATCTTCTTGGCAATAAGTTAGAAACCAGCGAAGATAGTGAAGCCCTGAAAAAATCATATTCTAAGAAATTTGATAATTCTCAGGATACTGAATACTGGAGTTTGTATAAAGACAACCAGATACTTCCACCCCTGAGATTTTCAAACAACAAAACACAGGAAGATGTTGTTGAGGAAGTTATCAATCTTATTCGCACAGGAACAAAAATAATTTTCCTGCATGGTGTTTGCGGAACCGGAAAATCCGCAATTGCACTAAACATTGCCCGTGTCCTTGGAAAAGCAGCTGTTGTAGTTCCTGTTAAAGGCCTGCAAAGACAATATCAAGAAGATTATATGGGAAAGATGTTTCTTCTAAAATCTAATGGAGAAAAATTAAGAATTTCAATGATTACAGGCCGAGCTAATCACGATTCTATATTTATGCCTGGAATTTCATGCGCCGACCCTTTTTTACCAGACACGATTCAGATTATTGAAAAGAATTTTAAGATACTTAAGGAATATTACGAGAAAAACCCATTAATACAGCATAAAAATGCCATCACCAATCTTAATCAATTAAAAAGGATTTCAATTGCCCCTATAAATCCTTACTGGAGTCCAATCATACCTTCTAAATATCACATGAATCTGCCGGATGCTAAAATGAAATCATATAAGGGTTTAAGAGACACAGATTTCACTTTTTATCACAGGAAAAAAGGATGTTCTTATTATGATCAATATGATGCATATCTTGATTCTGACGTGATAATCTTTAATGCAGCAAAGTATAAAATTGAAACTGCGCTGGATAGAAAACCAGAAACAGAAATAGACATTATTGATGAAGCAGATGAATTTTTAGACAGTTTTTCCAGTCAAAGTGAACTGAACCTGGACCGCCTGAAAAATTCATTAGCTAATCTTTATTCAGAGCACGAGGACACCATGGATCTTGTAAGTGAAATTCTCAAATTGATTAAATTAGAAGAGAAAAACAAAAGAGCAACAGGCGTAGACGAACATAAAATTTTTCATATAAAGGACACAAATATACGCAAGATTTTATCTTTAATGCTAAAAGACGGAAATATTGCCACAGAAACTTATTCTGATGATTCAGCTTCTAACTATGTCAACAAAGTTCTCGAGATTGCAAGACAATTTGAAGATTTTTTTGATGATACTTATTTGACTTATAGAGAATATGAAAAAAATTTGTATGCTAATCTTGTTACTACAAATCTGTCCAAAAGATTGCAGGAAGTTTTAGATAAAAACAAGGCTTTTGTGTTTATGTCAGGAACATTGCACTCAAAAACTGTTTTAGAAAAAGTGTTTGGCATTACCAATTATAAAACTGTTGAAGCTGAAACAGTTCTTCCAGGAACAATAGAAATTCATCAAACAGGAAAAGAATTTGATTGTAAATATAGTAATTTTAATGCAGAACACATCACTAAAGCAGATTATTTTAAGGTGTTGTCTGATTGTATTGAAAAAGCTACAAGACCCACATTAGTTCATGTAAATGCATTTATTGATTTGCCAAACGAGGAAGAAATAAACAAGTTTTCTCTTAAAGGCCTGATATCACGTGAAAAACTAATTGGATTACAAAAAAGCGATAAAACAGGAAGATTAATTTCTGAATTTAAAAAAAAGTCATCTAATATTTTATATAGCACGAAATGTTCTAGAGGAGTTGATTTTCCAGGAGACACATGTCATTCAGTGTTATTTACAAAATATCCTAATCCCAATCCTCAGAATACGTTTTGGAAAATCTTAAAGATGACGCATCCACAATATTTTTGGGATTTTTACAAGGATAAAGCAAGAAGAGAATTCTTGCAGCGTTTATACAGGGCCTTACGCTCCCAAGAAGACCATGTTTTTGTTTTATCTCCAGATTCCAGGGTTTTAGAAGCTGTAAAAAATTTGCAAGTTGCAAATAAACCCTCCAACTTTTAACGTTTTCTATGAACCACAATTTTTAAGAACCAAGAGAATCTAAAAAGAAAATGCCAAAAGATTCGAACTTGGAAAAATGTGTTCTTGAAGGAGATTCAGTAGAACAAAATGCTATGAAAAAAGAAGAAGAAAAGGAAATGACCGAAGAAGAAAA
>Ga0209977_10000607_pt1 | contig 14399 bp, 14 predicted proteins | sample SumtaG_2_FD_183113 | JGI IMG/M metagenome (GOLD analysis project Ga0209977, IMG submission 183113) | Deep subsurface microbial communities from Indian Ocean to uncover new lineages of life (NeLLi) - Sumatra_00607 metaG (SPAdes) (version 2) | ecosystem: Environmental > Aquatic > Marine > Oceanic... | reverse complement strand
AAATTTAAGTTTGGAATTTTTGCATTAATAGTAATCATTTTTCAAGGATTCCTGAAAATTTATGGAGTTTTATTGACAGGAAGTTTAAGTTTTTTGTCTGAAACAGTTGATACTATTACTGACATAATTTTTATATCCATAACACTTTATGCTGTGTATCATAGTCAAAAACCTCCAGATTTTGAACATATGTATGGTCATTCCAAAATTGATTCTATTGGAGCGATGGTTCAAGGAATTATTTTAATTAACTTATATATATTCTTAATATTTAATGCTATTCAGGTTATTATCGCAGGAACATATGTAGTTAATAATCCGGGATTGGGTCTACAATTATTGATAATCTCTTTTACAGTAAATTTAATATTTTCAAGATATCTTTTATATCAAGGTAGAAGAAAGAAAAGCCTTTCGCTTGAAATACAAGGATTAAATCTTTTTCAAGATTCCCTTCGAGCGATTATCGTTATTATTAGTTTTATTTTAGCTTTATATGGATTTTATTATTTTGATCCTTTTATCAGCATTGCTTTATCTATTTGGATTATTATCGGAGCATATAAATTGACAAAAGAAGGAATTAAAGATCTCTCTGACATAAATCCAATTAACCCTCTAATACTTGAAGAGATGAGATTAAAAATATTTGATTTAGAGCATGTAATCGCAGTAAATGACTTAAAAATTAGAGCAAGCGGTAGCAATTTATTTTTAGAAGTTAATTTATCAGTTGAGGATCATATTTCAGTTGTACATGCTCATGAAGTAACAAAATCAATTCGATCAATGGGAAGGATATATTTCCCTGTATATAATGTTGAATGTATAGTACAAATGAATCCTCTTGGTAGCGAGAGTTCTATAGGGGAAAATGTAATAAACTTAATCCATTCTATGAAAGTTGATTATCCAGATATCCTTGAAATTAAAGATATTAACATATTAAAGATTGAAAAAAAATATTTTTTGGCAGCAATCATCGTAGTAAGTGATAATCTAACTCTTGAAGAGGCGCATAATTTATGTTCCAAGTTTGAGGATGAATTGAAAGTACAGGCACCTTCTTTATATCGAATTATAACACATATCGAAGCAGAACATTATAAAAAAATAATCCCAAGTGATTCCATTTGCGTAAGTGTAAGTCCAGAACAACTGCAGGAAATTCAAATAGATGTAGAAAAATTATTAAGAAAGTCAGATCTTGTAAAAGGCTATCACGCTTTAGAGTTTTGGGCTACTTCTGATTATTGTATGCTTGAAATGCATTTATTTTTCGATGGCTCATTAAATATCTCTAAGGTTCATGATTACATAACTGAGTTAGAAATTAAAATTAAAAAAGAAATAAAAATCGATAATTTACAGGAAATTATCCTTCATTCCGAGCCTATAACAGGACAAACTGATCCTGATAGCGTATTTTTCTAAATAATGTAAACTTAAAAATCAAAATTATAAACATCTAATTTGAGTTCTTCCTTCATTGTTTTAATATCTTCTTGTAAGCTTTTATTGAGAGGGACGCCTTTTTTCATTATCTCATTTTCGGCAATATATTCCTTTTCCCCAGCAGTGTAAATTCGTTCTTCACCAGGAATTATTCGTGAGCCTCTAAGATCCCTCATTATCTTACCTGCTGTCTTTTTAAAAGGATCTATCCCAATAAAACTTTCAACATTAATTGCTAAGAAAAAGTGACCTACTTTTAATCTCTTTTGGCCATTTTCAACGATTCCAAGCGTATCCCTTAAATTAATTCCATCTTGTAAAGCGGCAGAAAGAAGCTCTACTACTGTTGCATATCCATATCCCTTATATCCCGCAGTATCTTCACCCTTTCCCCCCAAAGGTAATAAAGAGGCTTCTCTATCTAGCATTTTTTCTAAAACTAGATTAGGATCCGTTATAATTTCTCCTTTCTCATCAATAACTGTATTCTCTGGAAGGGGTTTTTTAATACGAGTATAGACTTCAACTTTTCCTCGTTGAATAATAGAAGTGGCGCAGTCAATAAGAAATGGGAATTCTTCATCGGTTGGAGCCCCTACAGTTAATGGATTAGTACCCAACATTGGTTCGCAGCCAAATGTGGGAGGTATGGAAGGTCTAGCATTTGTTACTGCTATGCCTATCATTCCCTCTTTGATTGCCATTAGTGAATAATATCCCGCAATTCCAAAATGAGTTGAATTCCTTACTGCTACACCCCCAAGACCATATTTTTTTGCTTTTTCTATTGCCATGCTCATTGCCTTATGAGCAATAACATGCCCCATTCCACAGTTCCCATCAAGAAGCGCTGTTGTTGGACCGTCTTTAATTATATCGATTTTCGTTTTAGGTTCATAAATTCCTTCCTTAATTCGGTCGTAATACATTTTACATCTCTGAATACCATGTGATTCGATTCCTCTCATATCAGAGGTAACCAAGACATCAGCAATAATATCTGCATCTCCTTTGGGCACTCCAAGTCCAATAAAGACATCTCTCATGAAATTTTCAAGAGTTTTCGCATTAATATAAACTATATCATCTGGCATATATTTTCACTTCATAGATAATAATTTAATTATTCTCTTTTCTAATTAATTAAGACTTAGATTATAATTTATTCTTGTTATTATGTTGTAAATATCATTTTAGGAAATTAATATTAAGATAGTGAAGAGTTATCAATTCATAAAAGACTTTTTATCAACTTTACTATTTTGGGACCAACTATTCAAAATATAAATCTGATAATGATGAAAAATTACTAATATATCTAAGAGGACTTTTATTTTTCTTTTAATAATAATTGTCTTAATACTTATTATTACTTAATAAAAATAGTATAAAAAAAGAGAATATGTAATAAAATTGTTTGAAATTAAAGAGCCTCAAGTATTTTTAAAATCCTCAGAAAATATGGAAGAAATTGACGATAATTCAGTACAATTAGTTGTGACTTCACCTCCTTATGGTAAAATAAAAGATTACGGTGTAGAGGAACAAATCGGATTTACAGATTCTTTCGAAGATTATTTTCTAAGATTGAAAAAGGTCTGGGAAGAATGTCATAGAGTATTAGAGCCACAGTGTCGTTTAGTAATAAATATTGGAGATCAATATTTAAGAAAAATTGATTATGGTCGCTATAGAATAGTATCCATTGCAAGCCAGATAATTCATGACTGTTTAGAGATTGGTTTTGATTTTTTAGGAGATTTAATTTGGCAAAAGGTCAGTACTACCAATACTACAGGGGGATGTTCTTTAATGGGGTCTATTTATTATCCTAGGAACGGTTTGCTTACATATGATTATGAACATATTCTTATTTTTAAGAAATTTAAGGGAAAAGGAAAAGTTATAGATAGAAAGAAAAAGGAATTATCCAAAATACCATTAAGTGAATGGAAAAAATGGTTTACAGGTCACTGGAAATTTCCAGGAGTAATCCAAAAAGAACATATTGCAATGTTTCCTGAGGAATTACCTTACCGAATCATCCGAATGTTTTCTTTTATTGGAGATACAATTTTAGATCCATTTTTAGGCTCAGGCACTACCTTAAAAGTAGCGAAATCCTTGTTTAGAAACGGAATTGGTTATGAAATTAATTCTCATTTTAAAGATGTTATTCAAGCTAAAATAAACGAAGGGAAAATTGGATATTTCAAGGATTATCAATACTTGTTATATAGAATACATAATAATATTCTTAAAAAGAAAGAGTTTGATTATGATTATGAAAATCAAAAGCAAAAGGGAATCATAATTTTAAAAGATAAAAAAGACTCGAGAATCATTATTGATTATCTCCATTTAGAACTGGAGGCTTTTAATGAAAATATAATAAAAAAAGAATTAGAGTCCAAGTATAAAGAAAATGCCTTAGTCAATTACTTAAGTGGTAAAGAGAAATGGAAGGATTTTGAAAATTATTTGATTGTACTTAATTCGCCATTAATTAAAGAGAAAAAATTCGGTGAATTCATAAATGAGCATACAAGTTCAAAGAAATTTTCAAAAAACATTCAATTTATAACAATGGATACAATTATTTCCAATAAAATGGATTTTTCTACACTAAATAATAAGAAAATTGATACACATTTTTTACAACATATTAAAGGGAAATCAAAAGATATTTTATCCTTTATTTGATGAATTATTTTCTTGTAGTTTGGAAATTAATTCATCTGGTACTTCTATTTCAGTAATGATATTATCTTCGAGTTATGCCGTTTTATGCCACATTTCTGCCACATGTAACTTTTGTTATAATTAAAACGACCCCAAATATTTATAAGATGCGTTATTTCATTCCTTATAGGTGGTTTTATAATGTTAAATATTTTTATATTACTATTCACCATTTTTGGTATATGGACAATCAAATTTATTCTCCCTCCGATCATTAAGCGAATTCGAGGAAATAAATTACCTAAGGGATCTATTATAGTAAATAGAAATGCTCCAATTAATAATAAGCAAATACCCGGGATGAGATTGTCTCAGATAGCAGTCGGATTTGGGATACTTTATTCTTACTTCATATTAATTGACTTGGTTTTTCATTGTATATTTGGTTTTTGGGATTATAATTTAATATTCATTATCGATCTTCCAATATGGGTGAATTGGATGAGTATTATTGGAATGTGGTTCCTTGGTGTTTGGGTATCAATAATTTTTATTTATAATGTCAATTACACTCCTTGTACTAGCCAAATGAAAGAAGAAAAATACGTGCTCGCAACTGGGGGGCCATATAAATATATTCGCCATCCAGCATACATTGCAGGGGTATTTGAAAATCTTTTCATTTTTCTAGCAACTGGAATTTGGATAATATTTTTCGGTTTGATTGGTTTTCTAGCACTCCCTTACCAAGCTAGAGAGGAAGAAAAGATGTTACGAGATATGTTTGGTGAGATTTATGATGATTATGCATCCAAAACCAGACGTTTCTTTCCGAAAATTTAGAAAGAAAATAAAAAGGGTTGAAAAAATAAAATAAACTTGTTGAATAAAAAAAGAAAGAGTGTATTATCTTCGGAATACACTATATTCCTTTCTTCTAAATTAAAAATAAATTAAAAACGTAAGAATGCTAATTCTTTATTAGCTCTAAGATTTATATTTTCATATATACTAGAAAAATTAATTAGATGGTGAAAAATATGTATAAAAACGCGAAAAGATATTTGGGATCATTACCACTTCCAAATTTAATTAGAATGTTTAGCGAATATATAGAATACCAATACAAAGACAAGTGGGAAAAACGTATAAATTTAATTGAACATTTCGAAGAAAAATTCAATGAGCTTTATTCTAAAACTCAGGAGGATTTACAAGACTTTCAGAGTAGGGCTCATACTATAGATCCTGTTTGGATAATTGCATTATATCAAAGTCTCGAACGAGAAAATCTTACTCTGGATGAATTTGAACAATTTGTCATGCGCATTTATCAGTTTATCATGGATCCAATGATTCAGGAGACAATAATTTCTTATAGAACTAATACAGATGCCTGGAAATTGTTCGTTGAAACAACCGTAGCAGATATTAAAGCGTCTTATGGAGATCTTTTCCAGCTTGAGATCTTGCAAGCTGATGATAAGGCTTTAAACTTTGATATACACAAATGCTTATATCATGAAATCTTTCAAAAAAATGGATTTCCAGAGCTATGTCCAATTCGATGTGCTTACGATTGGATTCACGCAAAATCTGTAGATAAATGGGTTAAATTCGAACGAGATAAAACGATAGCAAATGGAGATGCTCAATGTACATTTCGTTATCATCCTAACCCTATGAAACCTAAATTTAAAATATATTTATACCCATCAGTTATCACGGCTTTGTTTGATGATAAAAATCTTGAAAGACAATCCCTTACCGAATCCTTCTTTGAAGAAATTAATTCAAATGAAAAACCTTATGTATTTGAAATTTATATTTCTGATGTAACGATTGCAGAAATAGAAAAAACACCCGATGAAGAAATAAAAAAAAAATTGAAAGAAAAAATATCTGAATTTCCAGTTCTTAAAACTTCAGACGATGTTGAGGATTTAGCGGAGGAACTAATATATAGACACGCAGTAAGTGAATTATATCCCGAAGATGCCTACCATATCGCTATAGCTTTAATTAATGGAATGGATATTCTTTTATATTGGGATTTTAGGTATTGGAAAAACACCGTTCAGAAAATAATAATAAACCACTCAAAGAGTATGATAAAAGTGACAAGTCAATTAAATGGTTTAAGACAACTAGCATTTGTTACACCCGCAGAAATGTTATAATAAATAAGGTGAATTATTATTATATAGAAGAGAATTAATCCTAAAAATCCAAATTTCATTACATTTCGTATATAATATCTTCGTATTATCTTCTTTTTTGAAGCTATTATGCAATTTTATATTTCATGATAGTAAATGATTTAGAAAATATGGTAGAAAGAACAAGTTTTACAAAAGTTATAACAATTGAAGATGCTGGCGATTCTGCTGTTTATGTCTTTCCCGATACAAAAGGGTTTTTGGCGGGAGTTCAAAAAAAACGAAATGCTGAGAAATTACATAGGATTTTAAGTAGAATTTAATATTTTAAACCTTATAATGAAGTGTTTTATCATCGAAAAATATAAACATATTAGTAAATCATTTTTGTGATTCCTTTTCTTAACTCTATTTATCATAATATTTAATGGATTATTTAGGTAAAAATAATCTGCTGAACGTCAAAGTTATTAAGGTAAAAAGATAATTTTATTTTAATAAATACCTAATATATTTTAAAAGGAAAATCATAATTTAGAGGATTGATGAAATTTGGCGAAATTTAGTCCGTTTGCACTTCTGGAGATAATATTAGCCGTAGCTGCTATATTTCTTATGATACTTGGGAATATTTTAGCAATTGGAGGGTTAACGCAAGCAGATGTAGGGGCATTTATGGTATTAGCTTTAGGATTTTTTGCGAGTGCCATGTATTTCCTATTTGCATTATTAGTGACTGTTACAAATAGAGAGGATACTGATAATGCAGATTTAATAGCTGCTAACATGATTGCAGCTCCATTATTAGTTGGAAATATATTTACAATCGGCTCCTTCCTTGATGACTTACCAAAAACTCAAAGTGTATTTCTAGATATAGGTTTGATTATTGGTTTGTTTTTTGTTTTCTGTACCAGCTATTTATGGTTAAAAGAGAAGTGGGATTTTCTTGAAATTGAAGATATAGATTTTCTTGCAGGAACTGATAAAGAAAGATACCCCCAGTTTTTTCTTGCGACTTTAATGCTTGGAGCGGTTTATGCGGGTCTTTATATAATCTTTAAAATCTTGTATCTAACTATTGAATACAATTGGACATGCTATATCTTTCTTGGAGTAATCTTTATTTATGCAGTATTACTCGCCTTTGGTCATGAAATAGTAGGTCTAGTTAAAAAATAATAATAGTTCTTTTCTTTTTTTTTTATTTTTTTAAATTCCGGCTAATAGTTCAGTTAATTTTTTATGTTTTCAATTACTTTATAGTTGTGGACAAGTTGGGCAACGTCTGAAGTCCCATGCTGGACGGACCGTGAAATGCTCATAGCGGAAATTGCCCGATTTGAGATTGTATGAGTTGTTGATACACATTAATATATTCCAGCGAAGCATCGGCCACATAGGTGGGTTGCAGAGTAGTGTTACTTGTAGAAGAAACATAAGCTCGTAATATCAAAATCGAACAGGCCCGGGAGGGAGCATTCGTAAGATTAGTGGTTCACGCTTTGTGGTGCGGGTGTGGAGGGATATGTTATTTGCTCGTATTAACAGGATTGGAATCAAGGATCGGGTTTTTTTAATCTCTCCTATTTATAAAAACTTTCTGTCTTATGACGTAAATAATTCCAGCTGAAAAAATAGATGTTATTCCTAATACTACATATAATTCAAACCCGGGGATTGAACTTTTATAGGTAATATCCACGATAATTTCATTATTCTCATTGTAGATTTTATAATCTTTGACGATTCCTTTCGCATTATATACAGCAATAATTTTTGCTTCTTCTAACTCACATGTTAAAATTTTTCCCTCAACATTATACCACTCATACCAGTCCATATTTTCGAAATAATCTTCAATAGGATTAGGAAACCAAAAAGGTGTATATCCCATATCCGGATATGAGTTTTGAATATAAAAATCCAAATAATGCTCTGGATCGCTAAAGTGTACTATTTCTGAATTACCATCTTCTTCCCCCCATTTACTATCATCTGTCCATTTCCAGAGATCAAATAAAACTCGAAAAGCCTCTTCCATTGCCCCGGTTTTTATACTAAGGAATTCAAAATTTTCATCAGTAGTCGTTATCTCCCATTTCATACGAGCTCCTTCTTTTAAACCAGAAAAAAAAACATATTTACCCGAATTCCAGTCATTTCCAAAGATTTCTTCCATTTCTTCTTCATTACAAGTATTGCAGGTCCAAATAAACTCGTCTAAATTGGTAACGCTAATTCTATAATCCGTTTGAGCTATAACAATGGATATATTACCAATAGTAAGAGCGAAAAGTAAGATAAAGCTAAGATATGAGTGTTTTAACCTCAATATGATCATTATTAAGATTACTAATTATATTATTGATAATTTCCTAAAATACTTAAGATTTAAGAAAATATAGACTTTTAAGGGAAAAAAAAGAGAGCGTAATTTATTTATTATTTTCTTTTTCTTCTAAATGTAGCGTATAGAAGCAAATCCTTTTATTAGAAGTAAGTATACATTCATTAATTTCTCCTTCGAATTTAAAACGTGTATCGATTTCCGATAAAAATCCAATTGTAAAGGGAGTACAAATGCTTTTTTGAATTAATTGTGCCTTTTTTGGTGCATAGTGGCCTCCAATGGGGCAAAACTCCCTTAAATATTCAGTTTTTACTTCAATGGTTTTTTCATCTTTCTTAATTATCTCAGTCTTGCCTTTAAGAACCTCGTAGCTCTTTACTAGAGCTTGTTCAATAGTATCGACTCCCATACTCTTATAAATTTTACCTAATTTTGAGCCTAGGAGGGTACTAATAGTTTTAGGTAGATTGGCGCCTCCTACGTCAATGCATTGGGAAATCCAAGTATGAAAAAATTTTAAGGCATCTTCTGATGCATCTTCAGTAAAAACTTCCAACGCTTTTTCCGGAATTAATTCCTTTACTGCGAGTTTCCAGCATAGTTCCTCGTAGGAATAACCTTTTTGCGCAATATAATAAGCGGCTACATTTATCGCATCGCTTTTCTTTTCGTTATCCATATAGATTCTTTGTTTTAAATTTTTATGAATAATATTTTGGTTTTAAACTATTTATAAATTTAGGTTATTTGTTATTTTCGACGCTTTTATATAATTTACTTTTTTGGCAACTAGAGGATATATATTAAATAGGGAAAAAGGATTTATTTTATAATTTTCTTTTTAGGGTAAAGCGCAAAAGTCTATCTTTATCTTCCTCTGCATAATTAATTCCGATTCGTTTATTTAAAACGATCTCTTTTTCATTGAGAAATTTACCCTGAGTGAAAAATAGTTTTGAATCCTTTGAACAAGAATCCTTTCCGTTAAATTTTTTTTTAGTTATCTTTAATGCCATACATAATTTTCCTGGACCATCACATAAGTTTTTAAAATTCTTTCCAATTTTAACTACACGATTTTCTTTCATTAATTCTATTCCTTCTATAGGATATATTTGCCTTATAAATGTAGCACAAGGTATTCCTTCGGTTTCAGTAATTACATTCAAACAAAAATACATACCATAAATATAATATACATATATTGTTCCAGGAGCCATGTACATTATTTTTGTTTTTTCTGTTTTTTTATAATTATAGGCATGGCATGCTTTGTCGACATGTCCGAGATATGCTTCTACTTCGATAATCTTTCCAACAATGTTCCCCTTTTTTGTTCTTCGTACAATATAGCTTCCTAATAATTCTTTTGCCACTGTTTCTGTATCTCGTTCAAAGTATTCCCTATTTAATTGAGTTAATTTGCTCATTTTTTCTCTAATAGGTAAATATGTAAATCTATTTATCTAAGAGAAGATAATAATAAATTATATAAGAATCTTGAGTGTGTTTTAAAGAAAAATTAAGAGTTGACAATCATGAATGCCCCAGAAAGAGTTTTAAAGGTTATTAACCATGAAGAGCCCGACCGTGTGCCTGCGTTTGAGAGTGCATTTACCAATAATACGATAATGGAACATTACGGGATTAAGACAAGAGCTCTATCTTCCCAGATTCCTAAAATTGGTGATAAAATGTTGAAAAAACTCGAGGCAAGTAAAAAAATTTTAAAGATGGGAATGAAAAAATTGTATGAATTTCATCGAAGAGCGAGCTTAGATATTGTTCCAAGCATTTGTTCACTTTTTCCAAGGACTGTACTTGAAAAGGGAGTTTTTATTGACGAGTGTGGTAGAGTTATGCGTACTGAGCTCTACGAGAAAGACGGAACGATGATTTTAGGGTATATAGAAGGACATTTTAAAAGTTTTGAGGATTATGAGAGCTGGGAGCCGCCCGATCCTCATTGGAAAGCTCGACTTAATAGTTTTCTAGCGGGACGGGAACTTCAACAAGAGAAAATGAATAATGAGATTTTTTCTATTCCCTCAACTGGATCCTTAATGGAAGTAAGCTGGGAGGGCTTTGGTCTTGAATTGTTTTCCAGAATTTTAGCGAGACCAAAGCAAGCTAAAAGGGTGTTCGATGATAGGGGAAAATTCACAGTTGAGCTTGTTAAAATTTTAGCGGAAAATGACGCGCAATTAATTCTCTTATGGGATGATTTTGGTTATAAGAATGGGCTTTTTATGAGTCCAAGATACTATAGGAAATATATCTTCCCTTGGTTAAAGCAGATATGCGATGCGGCACATAAACAAGATTGTAAAATATTACTACATTCGGATGGAGATTTAATTGAAATCTTTGAAGATATTATAAATAGCGGTGTTGATGTGCTAAATCCAATAGAATCAACTACTGCTAATCCCGAATATGATATCTTCAAATTAAATGAAAAATATGGTGATAAAATAACTTTTTCAGGAAATTTAAGTCCAATAATGTTAGCAATGGGAGAAATTTCGGAAATTGAGAGTATGGCTAAACGATTAATTCGAGAATTAGCTCCTGGTGGAGGTTATATCTTTGGGTCTGGACATAGTATTAATCCCGCTATACCCTTAGAAAAGTTTGAAGCTATGCAAAATATTAAAAGAAAATATGGAAATTATCCAATAAAGGTTCCAAATTAAGAAATAATATTCTTTTTTACATTAATAAGTTATATAAGTTACTTCACAACAAATATCTATATATACTAAATAAGTAAAAATTAAAAATAGTTGATATTCATGATTTTCCAAATTCCAGATACAATGCCGGATGAACACTATCGAGCTATAAATATACATGGATTTATAAATTTATGTCTTTTTGTTGCCTTTGCTGTTATTTTAATAAACTTTGCATTTCTCTTTATAGCAAAAGCAAAAAAGCAAGAAATTAAGTCGGCTAAACGAATAAAGTTATCATTTGCTATTTTTGGATTTTTTTATGCCTTAACTCGAATATTTTTTATACTTATGTTCCAAGACTTTACTAATCCAGACCAAAACTACGATTTATTTGCAAGCCTTGCTTATTCATGCGGTATGATTGGATTTCTTTCGATTATTTGGGCATTAGAAAGAATTAAATACAAGAAAAAATACTTTTTTCTAATTGGTTTGGCAACCACCGTAATTACGATTATTTGTTCTGGAATAATTATAGTTTTTATCATTTCTGGTGTTGGGACAACTGATTTAAGAGAAAACATGTTGACAATAATATTTATTGGAACTCCAATTTCTGCCTTAATAATATTTATACTATATATATCTTTAATTCGAATGTCAACAGGTATAGTGAGAAAAAAAGCTATTTATTCCCTGCTTGGTTTAATGATTATGTTTGTTGGAATTGTAATGGACAGTCAGTTTTTCTTAGCATTTGAATTTATACCTCTATGGATTAAAATGGATCTTGTTCCAATAATTATTATTGGAGGATATTTACTATTTGCAATAACTCAATTATAAATTTGTATTGATTAAATTTTTAAAAAAAACGATGTGAATAGAAATGCTATTTGATTTACCTTATGACGTTAACCTAAAAACGATATTATGGATACCTGTAATGATTTATTTAGCAATCATAGGTACAATATTTATGATAAAATCAAAAAAAGCAGCTCAAGAAATAGCCTCTCAAAAGGCGACTTATCGCGCAATGGCGGTTGTCTTTTATTGCTATATTGCAGTTAGATTTTTCTTTATACTTTCAGATTACGAAAGAGATCGGCCCGGATATCCTGCGCAAGGTGATACTATGTTATATTTTCAATTTGTTACTCTTTCATACATATTTGCAATCTCAGCTTTTTTAAACTTGATTTATGTGTTTGAGAAATATATAATAAAAAAAACCAAATTTATCATGACAATTACCTTTATGATTTTATTGGTTGCTAATGTTATTATGTTGTTCCTTCCAAATTATGTGGCTACAATGAGGTATATTAATTATATTCCTTTATACATCGAAATTATTATTCTATTTCTGTTATATATATATTTAGTTAGAAAAACATCGGGTCAATTGAAGAAAAATTCATATTTTTGTCTAATTGGCTTAATGTTAATGGCAGGAGGAGCTGTTTTAGAATCAGAGTTTTTAAGCGCTACAGGGATAGTTCTCCCGTACTATTCACCGATATTATTCGCTATAGGTTCGACAGTATTCGCTTTGGGACAGAAAACATTATAATCATTTAATAATCAATAATAAATACTTTAAAAAAGAATTTAAATTATAAATTTTGAATATTGGTGATATTTAAAATGGGTTATTTACTTTATTTAGGATTGCTCATATTGATGATAGGTATAACTATGGATGGTCAGTACTTTTTAGCTATTAACACGATACCTATGTGGTTCAAAATGGATGTTGTCCCTCTTATTTGTATTGGAGGATATTTGCTATTTACAATTACTCAAATATAAATAAATTATAACTTATATTGATATTGGAAAAAAAGGAGTAAAAAAAATATGGGATATTTAAAATATGATTTACCAACAAAGGTAATTTCTTGGGTTATTGTAATGATATATATCGGTATATTAGGCACTATATTCTTAAGAAGGATGAGGAAAGCAGATACAGAGCTCGTATCTCAGAAGCTTTTATATCGTTCAATGGGCTTAGTATTCTATTGTTATGTCATGGTTCGTGTTTTTTTCCTTATCTCAGATTTCGAACGCGATGCCAATAACACGACACCTCTACATTATCAATTTGTAGCTATAGGATATATATTTACGTCATTAGCATTTCTCAATTTGCTTTACTTTGGAGAAAAGTTTATTATTAGAAAGAGTAAGTTTATTTTAACATACATAACTATTAGTGTTTTAATTATTGAAAGCGTATTAGTTTTTATTCCAGAAATGTTCATAGTTGTTAGACTTTTGAGTTACGGTTTATCATATGCTCTACTTGGATTAGTATTTATCCTTTTTTTACGTATGACAATAAAATCTACAGGGTCATTGAGGCGAAATTTTCTCTTTACTTTATTAGGGCTTTCAATAATAGCTGCTTCGGGTATTTTAGAAATAGACGCCTTATTGTCCACAGGGGACATCCTACCATGGATAAGTCCACTGCTATTTGGTGCAGGCGCGACAGTAGTTGTAATTGGATTGAGAAATATATAAAACAAAAAAAATAGATAAAAATTATTATTATCAAAATTGGGAATTAAAATGGGTTATTTACTTTATGATGTTGGTTTAAAAACAACAGCTTGGATCATCGCTATGTGTTTTATTGGAGTGATCGGGACGCTATTTATTATTAAGGCAATAAAAACTTCTAAAGAAATACCCTCTCAAAGAGAGATGTTTAGATCCATAGGTTTATTCTTTTATTTATATATTGTATCTCGATTTTTCTTTATCTTATCGGATTACGAGCGAGATCCATATGGTGAAACTGATTTATATTTTCAATTTGTAGCACTTTCTTATATAAGTAGCATTATAGGTTTTCTTCTACTCATATATATTGGTGAGAAGTATATCTTTAAACCTGGCAAGTTTTTTATGACTTACATAATCTTAGTTTTTCTTGTAATTAATATTATCATCCTTGTTTTCTTTCCGAGTTTATTTGCTATAGGTCGATATATTAATTATGGGCTCTTTTATATGGAAGGAGCAATAATGTTTTTAATTTATTTATATCTAATAACTAAA
>Ga0209977_10000606_pt1 | contig 14406 bp, 19 predicted proteins | sample SumtaG_2_FD_183113 | JGI IMG/M metagenome (GOLD analysis project Ga0209977, IMG submission 183113) | Deep subsurface microbial communities from Indian Ocean to uncover new lineages of life (NeLLi) - Sumatra_00607 metaG (SPAdes) (version 2) | ecosystem: Environmental > Aquatic > Marine > Oceanic... | reverse complement strand
CGCCACATTAGCCATTAAGGCTTTTTTTAAAGGAATAAGAGGCATGGAGGAAGGTGGGGTCGTCGAGCAAGAAGGGCCCCATTATTTGCATGCTGGTGAGGTTGTAGTGCCTGCTGAAGTAGTGAGGGGAACTACGGGTATGACAAAAATGGGACCTGGGCCGTTTCACACAACAGTCAATCAATATATATATCCACAGCGCCTTGATGAACGTGCAATTGACCAGATTGCCACCAAGATGCATGCTGCAATAAAAAGGCAAGAAAGAAGATACTAAGATGGCTTGTCCCACTAAGAATGTATATTTAGGACCGGTCGGCGGGGGGATTGATGCTGAGATACTTCCTAAAGTTAAATGGGTTGGAGGAGCTCCTGACTTTCCCACAACAATAGATCCGCAAACAGAAGAAGCCACGATGTCCGATAGAAGCAGAAGATTGGCGTTTTTTGACAGCGTAGAGGATTGGGGTTTAGGTTGGGGCTATCTGACATATGACCAACTGAAAGATTTAAGAGATCTTATTGCACTGCGCCAGATTTTGAAATACCGAAATGATTTTGTGGATAACACCGAATATGATGTTTATATTTCCAGTTTTTCCTCCGGACCTACATTTCCAAAAATGAGAGGCTATCCATATTACAGAGCCGACATGACTTTGAGGCAAGCTTAATGCAAGCAATAGCTCCCGTAACTACCGACCAGCTTCTGCATAAAGGCCAACGGCCACTACTCAAATTCGAGATACTCTACTGCTGTTGCTGGGTCGACCTGACTAGTTATGTGCTTAAAGGCAGTCTATCGGTATCAACTGCCGGTGCGGAGATGACACCTAATCCTGTGGCGGGTGACTGGAGCGTTGCCTTAAATAATAAAGGCGGTCGATTCGATCCTGACGAGCCAGGTTATGCCCCATACAATGAATACTTCAAGGCTGGAAGGAAAGTCAAAATTTCGATTGGCGCACGATATAGCGGAACGGATTATTATTGGCGGAGGATTTACGGTTTCATGGAGATCCCCAATTTTTCCATCGATAAAAGCGAAGTCAGCCTAAGCGGTTTTGACAATATGCAATTTCTTTCGGATACAAAGCTGAAAGAGCCAACCAACTATTGGGGTACATTCGCGATATTCGATTCGGTTGAAAGTTCAACATCTGGAGCGGAGTTATACGACCCACCGGGCGGCGATGCAGCAGAGATAGGCGGCGGCGAGGAAGATAATGTTGCGAACTGGGCGGTCAAGGAAAACGGTGCTACTACCATAACATCTGAAGATGATATAGGCGGGTTCTCAGACTATGAAATCCGATTCATCGCAGATCCTGCGGGTAGAGAATCTGAGGTATGGTATCAAAATGTATGTGCCGTAGTAGCAGGAACAGAATACAATGTTATCTTTAAATACTGTAGGACGGCGGGCATTCATCCAATGCTGTTTATGATACGCGATAATGCAACATCCGCACTACTGGGGGGGTCAGGTCCTCTTGATCCTGTCAACGACGTATGGCATACAGGTTCTTTTTCATTCACACCATCAGTAAACGGAAATATCGATATTTTGTTATTTTGTGTAGTTTTAACTGGGGCGTCAACATGGAGAATCGATAACATATCAATAAGCACAGCAACGCCTAAACCCGTCTATAAATACGAAATGCCAGAGGCCTGCATGGGCATCCATTATGTGGAACTCGACGAAGGGGAGGGATTCAAGCCAGTATGGCCAGGCAGGCAAAAAGACGGTGAGGAAGGCTGGTTTTATGATTCCGGTAATAAACTTTTTTATTTCGCTGTAGGTAAAATTGTCGAGGCGGGAACAGATAATCTCAAAATCCATTATTACACTGTGCAAATCCCTGAGAACGTCGTAGCCGACCTTTTGGCAAGGGCGGGGCTATACAGCAACCAGGCTGAGGCACTCGCTGCCATGATATATGATTCCACAAGCGTCCTCATAGATAAAGTCTGGTTCAATTCTGGGAGCAGCGCTCTGGATGCGGTGCGGATGCTTTGTGAGAGAGTCAATTATAGATTTTTTTTCAATTATGGCCAGAGACCGGTCTTCAAGCCTGCGTCTGCGGCTCTATCTACTTGCGATGCGGTAACGGGTTGGTTCGGAACTTCTTTGTCAATTGATACTGGAGATAAAAAACAAGGTGGAGGTAGTTTGAAAGATTATGTTGCTGGGCCTGCTGGTGGTGCTTGGTATCCCACATCTTATAATCCACCTGGCACATGGGATTGGTCTGCCAAAGAATATATATTATTTTGGCTAAAAAGCGATAGGGCAAATACTGCATTTACAAATACAAGATTATATATTTATGACACATCGAGTTTTTACAGATATTGGAATCTAACTTTCTTAGCGGGAGAATGGAAGGCGATAAATAAATTGCTTTCAACCGGAGATGGGGAAAGTGGAACACCGCCAGATCTTACTTTAATAAATAGCATTTTCATAACTTTTCAAGCCAACGATGCTACTCCTTTTTATAAAAAATTAGACGCTTTTGTGGTAACGGATTTTAGTTTTATCGAATCCCATATAACCAATATTAGGGATTATGAGGATAGGAACGAGATAAGGAATCGAGTAATAATTTTAGGAATCGAACAGGCCTTACCCGAAGGAGCCGAGGAAACAAAGCCGAGCAAATTCAAGGGCGAAGCCTCAGAAGTTGCATCCATCAACAAATATGGCGAGCATACAATGTCGATTGATAATCATTTATTTCAGGACCAGGCCACGATTGATGCATACTGTGCAATTTATCTGGCTGCATTTAAAGACCCGAAATGGTACACGGATTTTGATATTCCGTTCAATCCTGTGCCTCTAGAACATGGAGTCGATACCATAACATGGCGCAAGAAATACGAGGCTGGAAGCACACCGATTGATCAACGCGGCATAGTAAGAAATATTACGATAAATGAATTTGTCATTTCTTATACAATAGAGAAGGTGGCTTAAAGGAGAATAAAATGGATTTAAATTGGATTTTAGATATATTAACATCACCATACATGGCAGCTTTCAAATACCTCACCTCTTTATTTTCCCTGTTTTTTATCGGCTATTTCTGCTGGCATAATGTCTATGACTATAACGACCTTGCTGATGCGATAACTGCCATAGGTGCAAACGAAGCCGGTATTTTAATCTCTTATCCGCTGGATATAAACGAAAATTTGACTATCCCTTCGAATATCACTCTGAGATTCATACGCGGCGGAACACTGAATGTCGGCAAATATTCCATCAGAAATGCCACTTACGAATGGATATCATCGCCATCGGCAGTAAACGAGTTTTATCTTAGGTTGGTAGCTACAGGCGGCGACCCCGGATTGACAGAACCGCCAGATGTGCTTGAAGACGGCTTAGTAATGAGAAAAGGAACGCTTGGAAGTTTACAGGAAGAAGGACCTTCCCGAGTGTATGGTGAATGGAATTTCGGCGATAACGATGGTTTAGGATACGAGACAATCTATGTGAGGATAGCCGGCAGTGCCGACCCCGATGGCGAAGCCGAGGATTATGTTGAAGCAACTTATGAGGTAATACTTGATGAGTCCACAATAGAAGCTGGTCAGTATCAAATATTTGAGGGTCCGGGTTCTGTTACTTTTTCCGGAACACGGGTTGGGAACAGTTTATTAAGAGATATGTATCCTAATTGGAGAGGACCTAAGGCTGGACCTTTGGAAGCGGTTGATGTAAGAGGCGGTATTAAGATACGGAGTAGAACACCACAGGCTATTGTGACATTCACGGTTGATGAGGGATATAACTCTGCTGGTTGGGTAGACCTTTTTAACTCCAAGGGTATCAATCCAACAAATTTCATTCCTTCTAATCATATGATTGCGGATCCCTCTCCCTGGCTCGCTCTGCAAGCCGCCGGATGGGAGATAGCTAGTCACTCAAGAACTCATCCACATTTTGATGACGATGGGCTTACAGAGGAACAACTCGAAGATGAGATTGGCGGTTCAAAAGCTATTTTAGAAAGTTGGGGATTTACTGTGCGGAATTTCTGTTCTCCCTATGGTGAGTACAACGATTTAGTTCTAAAAATTATTCGTAAATATTATCTCGGACATGCTTGTGACGTTGGTTTTAATGTGCGCCCTTTTAATATGGATAAGGTTGCTCGTATCGGCGGCGATGGAGTTGGAGATTTAGAGGAATTAAAGGCTTATGTTGACGAGACGATTCTCTTGGGAGGTTGGATGATGCTCATGCTTCATGGGGCCGATGCCCCACTCCTCACTAAAATAGGACTCCTTATTGATTATATCCAAAGTAAGGAAGTCCAGATTCTCACGATGAGTGAGGCTGAAGACTTGATTGGAAATCTTGCGAGTTCGCAACACTTCATAGTTGGTGCGAAGGGAGAAGTCGCGGCGAAACTGCCAATAGTTCAGAATCTTCTCGGTAATTCCAAGTTCGGGAACTGGTCGCGAAGCGAGGATAATGAAGGGCTAGGCGTCGTGAAATTCGATACGGGCACTACAGCAGCACCCGCCGTGGGTGCGGAAGTCACTGGTGCCAATGGGGCAAAGGCAAAGGTAATTCGCATGTTTGTTGTCGTTGATAATTGGGGGGGGAATCTTTCCACTGGTTATGTAATATTGGGAGCTTGCGGTCTAAATACAAATACCACAAGATTCGCCGATAACGAGGTTCTCTCATATGCCGGCGGAAGCATAAAGGTCAATTATCCCGATACAATTGCAATTCTCCCCGTCACCGCCGCCACCATAGCTTTTAACGATGCCGACCCCGATACAATCGTAGATAGCGGAGCTGGCTTTGGCTCTTTTGCCAATGGCGATATTGTTGAGGTTTATGGCTCTAAACATAACAATGGCGTTTACTGGGTAGTTACTGCGGCGGCTGGCACCTTGACACTTCACGCGAATGAATCCCTAATCGATGAAATAGCAGGTAGCACAATTACGATAATCAGGCGGGGTGCAGGCGATTTGGTGCGAAACGGCGATTTCTCTGTGGACGTCGACCCTCCGCGGGGTTGGTCGCCTACGGCTGCAGATTTAACCACTGAGCTAGCTGCTGGACAAGTTACAAACTTTATGCAAATCGCTTCTTCTGGGGATGCCTTAGGAAAAGCGCGTGAAGATATTCCTACGGTTATTGGAAAAATCTATAAATTATCTCTATATTTCAAGAAAGGAACATCCGCTACTGGAAAATTTATGATTGGCATTCCTGCAGATGAGGATTCTATTTATGACTCTGGCAATTTGTCAGACGGAGCATGGGCGCCTTACTCTCATACGTTTGAAGCAACTGGTGTAACGACAAGAATCACGATGCAGACAAACGATCCTACAACTGGAGAAACTTCACTTTTTGATGAAATCTCCCTTTACGAAATCACCCCCTGTTCCACGGATGCGGGTGGGGATGCTTTTGATGGATGGGTCAAACAGCCGCCGCTTGATATATATCGAGAACATTGGGGGACATATACGAAAAAAGGCAGTTTTTATTCATTGAAATTAGTTCCGTCTGATGCTAATGATAGAATTTTCTTTCCAAGAGAGCCTTATAATTTAGAAGAATGGTATTCTCAATTTCAGGGCCGAACAGTTGCATTCGGGGCTTGGGTGTATGCCTCGATAGCGAACCATGCTAGATTGACATTTTTACATGATGGACTTTGGGTCAATTCACCTTTTCATTCCGGCACGCCCGGATGGGAATGGCTTGAGATACGCATGACACCCTCTTCATCAATTATAGATTTTAGAGTATTTTTCAGATGCGCATTGGAGGGCAATATTGATGGTTCGACAATTGTCTATGTTAGCCAACCCATGTTCATTTTCGGCCCGTCCATAGGCGAAGGAAACTATATTCCGAAACAAGAAGAATGGGTGCGATGCGAGAAGCCCATCCCCCTTAGCACATTAAATGCCAAGACAGGCTTATCGGATATTGGTTTTATCGATTTGAATATCGAGGCGGAAAGCGAGGGTATGATTCCGAAGGGGGCAAAGGCTTTGCTTATCGGCGCAAGTGTTAATGATGATGGCTCGGCAGGTGGGGATTGCTATCTTGTCTTCAGGAAGGATGCCACGCTGGCAGAACAACTTTATTTCTCCCCTTACGGGCTTGTGAACGATGCCATCCATAGAGGCGAGGGGATTGTCACTTTGGATGGCGAGGGTGATATGGACTACAAAATAGTAGCCACCAATAGCGATTTTGATATACCAAGATTGATGATCTATGCGGTTCAGGTAAATTAGAAGAAACCAAACGCCGATTTATCCGAATTTAAGTTTTTAGCATTATAAACATTCCCTTCCAAAATAATCCTTGACACTCCCTTCTAAAGTTGTATACTAAAGTTGGAGGTACATTATGGAAGATAATGAGGTTGAAAGATTAAGGCAATTCAAAGTAATATCTGGTTGGAGTTACATGAAGATAGCTAATCTTATGGGAGTGGCGATTCAAAGTGTCATCAATTGGATTCAGGGTATGCATGAACCATCGCGCATGGCACTGGAAAAGATAAGGAGATTCTTAGCAGAATATTCCTTCAAAGGTTAGAAACCGAATGCTATGGTATTAGGGACTTTAAGTTCGTCGCTTAGACGCGCTCTCAGGACCTTGTTTTTAAGGGGAGATGAAAATTTGATTGTATTGTAAGGGAGAGACGGCCGGATCCCGAAGAACCCGGCCTCGGACCGTGTGGGCTATCTTACGGCCCACGAGCAACTAATGCATTCTAGACCATACTTGAAAAAGTATGCTTTTGTAAAGAGGAATTTAATGCAAGATTCAACAATAAATTTATTTATCGAAAAGGATGAAGAGACTGTTCTGTCTCTTAAAGATTGGGATGATGATGAGCCTGACAAGATAGGTCAGAGAGCGGATATTTTCATTGATCAACCAGAGCTCCACTTTTCAATCTCACTGCCGAAAGATATATTTATAGATATGATAGAAAAGGCTAAAAAATTATTTAAAGCTTGACATTGCGGTTTACAAAAAAGTAAAATCTGTATACAGAAGAATAAAAAAGGAGGAACTATGGTAAAAGAAAAAAAAAGTCGCTCGACTAAAGTTTTCAGCATAAGAGCGCATCCCTGGCCATTGTATCAGCTTCTTTCTTATGCCAAGACTTATAACTATTCGCAGATAACAGCTTTCGACCTCGCAATATCATGTCTCATGGCTAATGTGCCAAAGTACCTGAAAGACAAATGGCTGAGAGAGTTCAAGCGCGCGAGAAAGAATGGAGAATCATAATGGGCATGGACTGGATAAAACTCTGGACTAAGATGCTGTCCTCAACAGTAAGCTATGAAATGGATATTGGCGGTTTCGGTTTTTTTACCAAACTGTTATTGCTTGCCGGGCGGGATTCGTTTGATAAAGGCGAGATAAAATACAGCGACCACAGCCACCTGGCGCAAATGATAAATTGTAAAGCCGATGATTGCGAACGATATATAAAAAAGCTGAAAGCCACTAATAGAATCAGCGTGCGGAAAATAGAACGGGAAGGTTATCTTATCAGAATTATTAACTGGCCGAAATATCAAGCAAGCCACTACAAAAAAAAAACAAAAAAAAAGGGTCGCGGTAATACAGGAACTATCAAAAATGGGGGTTCACGTATGACCAATAGACTAGATAAGATAAGATTAGATAAGAAGAGAAGAGATGATAGTAGAAAAGATAAGACAAGAAAAGAGGAGTCTGAGGAGAGAAGAGAGGAGAAGAGAAACAATACAAGTCAAAACCCCCACCCACCCACATCCAACAAAGTTGAAGCACTAATAAAAGAAAAATCAAAATCCTTCACCGAAAGGAAAACCAAAAAGCTGGATACAAGCGAAAAGGCATTCTCCCAGCAAATGGATGAGATCCTCACTAAAAAGAAAAAGGAGGTGAAGCAATGAGTGAAGAGCAGAACATGATCAAACTCACGGGCCTGTGGAAGTCGCAGACAAAAGACGGAAAGGTTTACTACAGCGGAGGTCTCAGCTATAGCACTAACCTGTTGCTATTCCCTAACAAATACAAAGAAAAAGGAGATAAGAACCCCGAGCTCATCTTGTACATATCCAAGAAAGAGAAGAAAAGAAATGAATGAAAAGACGTGTTTACTATGCATCTATTTTTATTTTAGAGGAGGGCAACCCTCTTCCGATGAAACACCTGGTTTTGATGTAAACATGGGATGTCGTAAAAAATATTGGCAATTGAAACCACTTGAAGATACACAAGGAGATTATCGAAGAAAAATGTTGTCTGCTAAAGATTGCCATGATTTTAAAAAATCGATGATTTTCCAATGAGGAGATAAAAAATGATTGGAATAGAAGAACTTGAGTTAAATTCTTTGCTTTATACTGGTGCATTTGCGCCGGTTTTTCCTGGTTGTGGAAAACAAGGAATGGCTTTGTATATCTGTGCTGGCTGTAGCAGGAGTTATGGCTGCTGTATATATCGTCAAAATTGTCGCGGATATAAAAGAGGGAAGAAGGCATAAAAAGTTAGAGAAACAATGGGATAAAAATAAGGAGGTGAGAAAGAATGAAAAGAGAAAATAAAATAAAAATGACAAAAATTGACAAAGAATTCAAGAAGGTTATGCAAAAACTTTTGGGAGCTATGAAGAAGTTTGCAGAAGTAATGAGAGAAGCCAAGAAAAGCAAACTTATATGATTCATCAAACCACAACTAACCTTTACGAGTACAGATACGGCACCTAAATCTCATTGCCTCTTTTTTGAAAAGAATGCTTAGGATAACCTCTATTGATAAGCTGCGTCACATAATATATATTATGTCAACTAGCCAACAGGGGTAGCAGAGAAGAAAATAATATCCCATCGTTATTTCAGGGGTTAATTGGATTTAGCGGGATAAACCCCCCTTAAAAAGGGCATAAATGGGATACTGAGTGCTTGCAATAGGCAATAAATAGGCTATAATGGGATAAATAAAAAGGAGGCAAATCATGCCTAAATTGGAAGTAAAACTCAAACGAGGAGGCCAGAAAGTAAAGCATGGAGGTTATTCTTTCCTAACTAAGGGAAAGCTGCCAGAGAATAGAAAGCACATCTTGAGATACCTCACGGCAGTCAGGGAGCACTTGATTATAGACTTAGGGCCGGGTGAAGATAAGCTCTCAGCGGGCCAGCTCATTTTAATAGACCGAGTCATATCTAAATTAGGCTGTATTCGCTGCATAGAGGAGCATATAAGGGAGAACTCGGTCATGGTAGGGGAAGAGCTTGCACCGAGCCTTAAAGCCTCTTATTTGGCGTTTAATAACAGTTTGCGTCTTGATCTCCTGGCTTTGGGTTTAGAAAAGAAACTGGAAGATGTTACGAGTCTTGATAAATATGTTGAGGAGAAATATGGGAAGAAGGAAGGGGCTTGATTTATCAAGCCCACCTTGGCCGTGGTCAGAGAAAAGGAACAATGGAGGAAAACATGAAAGATTCGAAGAAGAAGAAGAGCCCTGAGCCTTTAGGTCTTTCTAATATAGCAGATTTGATTATGCGTGCAGTCAAAGAGGAGGCCGGAAAAACTTATAATATTACTGGCCGAGTGAGTGCTTGGCGAGTAAGTCGGAATCTCGGATTAACTTATGAAGAAGTCAAATCGAATTTAATAAAATTAGGATACATCCAGAAGAGTACGGGAACCTTTGTTCTGAAGGGTGACCGAGAGGGAACACCCCAAAAAGTGTGACTGCGACCACAAAAAGTGACCGAAATTGAGATCATAATCGATGCAAAAAGAACCGAAATTGCGACGTGCCACGAAGCGCATCGCTCATATATTGGAGCGTTCCGGATTCCGGGTTTCATTCTGCGCAGGAATTCTCGCTGAGATTTTCGACATAACGGCTGACAGCATTTATTCATTGAATCGGGATTCCGGGATATATATCAGAGTAGCCATTGACGTGATCAGCGAAGAGATGCTGGCTGCCATCCTTACTTACCGGACGCACAGAAAGAAAGAAATCTGGATTCTGAGACATGGCAGGTCTTCCACGGATCCTGGAGTGTTTTTAATTTACAGGATTGACGGCAAAAAAATAGTCGAACATCCTCAAAATTGGCCGATTGAAAAAGTGAAGTCAAGTCCCCAAAAACGATAAGCTACTTGTCAAAAAGGGGGAGTAAGTTGTCCAAAACGATAAGCTAGGTTAGCTATTCGGGAACCCTATAAAAAGCAGGGTTTATAATATCTTCGAGAAAGCCGATGGACCTTGAAGAATATCTCGAATCGTTAAGAAAGAAGAAGGCCCGGAAACTTTATGACATAGAAATCGATGAAATAACGCTTTGCGCATCCCCGGCCAATCGCAAGAAATTTTATATTACTAAAAGGAGTCAAACGATGACTAAAGACTTTAATAATGCCATAGATATGGCCGAAAAATTCTTAGATGAGGATATAGAAAAAACAGGGAAAGTTGACGGGAAAAAACTCAAGAAAGCTATGGAGTCCATATTAGCTTACAAAGACGATATGCCTGATGAATTGAAGGATGCAATTGACGTTATTTTGAGATGCGCTGCCGGCCAAGGAGCTCCGACCAAGAAAAGCCAAATTGATCCCTATCCTTCCATCCCAATTTTGGGGCCGGCGCATATAGTCGAGAAATTGGCCGATGATATTGAGGATACGGAAGACGAGGATGACGATGAGGAAGAATGGGGATAGCAAAGAGAGGAAAAAATGAATTATCCTGAAATTATGAGCAGGTTTTATCTTTTACGATTGTATAAGACTAAAAAATCTTACAGCAACGCGACGTTGGCGACGGATATGAGCAGCTTTGGCTGGGATTGGACCGAAGCATTTCTTGCGGCGCTGTTCAGCGGCAAGGCAAAATTGAATGAATCAAAAAAACATTTCATTGAATTATACTTGCTGGATAGATACAGCAAAGAAGAATTGGTATGAACTTTTGGTATTGATAGAGCTTAGTTTTCTATTCATTTTTTGATAATCTTTCTTGGCACTGAGGGGGTAGCTAAGAGGCTGCCCCTCAGGCAACTGGAGGCCTAATATGAACAGATTGGAAATGCTAGTCAAAGGAAAAAATATGCGACCGACCAATATTGTTCAGAGAAAATTATCATCTGCTGAAGCTAATCTAGAAGGAAAAAAAATCGAGCTTGCAAGCCTACAGCAAAAAAGAGGAGAAGAGTCATCAAAAAACAACCCAAATCACCAGAGACTCGAATATCTTGATGATGAAATTGTCCAAGTTAAAAAAAGAATAGAGACTATTCCTTACGAAATAGAAGCCTTAGAGAAACAGGTAACAGAATCTGAAATAGCGGATGCCGCAAAAAAGGATTTATATGACGATTTTATGCAGGCGATATCAATAAAAGAGCTTGAGGCAAAAAGTCGATTGCTTTTGAAACAATTACAGGCGGCACTAAAAACAAATGAAGAACTCCAGGAATTCCATAGAAGGCGCATTGAGGTCGAGAAAAAAACAGGACGGAGAATTTCAAGTTCTAATATCTGCGGAGGTTTTCGTAGTCTGAGAAATATTTTTGGCATTTGTGAAGGAGAGAATGCTGGAAGTTCTATGCTTGAACATCGAATTCATCTTCGTGAGGATTTAATGGATGGGGTTCGATAAAAGGTGAAGATACAATATGAACAAAAAATGCTGCCGACTGCGGTCGGGAGTAAATCTACTTTTTCGTCATGCCTAACCTTTTTTTGGTTAGGGTTCGTTTTTCTTATTCCTCTTTGTAGCGGGGTCGGGAGTGCATCCCCTGGCCCCGCTATTTTAAAGTCATCTTGAGTTATTGAAATGCCTAGAGAAGCAAGCAAAAGGATACGGCGAGGGTTTCCAGGCCTCTCGCTTCCTAGATATGAAATAGATGTTGCAAAAGGTTTAGTGGTTGGGCGGACGGCTACGCGAAATTTTGGACACAATCTGGCTTGTGGGGCGACTGAGGAAACGATTTGGGGCCTTAGTTCACTTTATGTATATCTGACATCGGCTGAACAACTGAAGGTCTCAAGTTCGGTTCCAGGTACTGATATTCCAGCAAGTACAGGCGCATGGACTGTTATAATTTATGGTTTGGATGCGAATTACAGGATCATCTCAGAAACAGTTACGCTGGAGAGTCCTGGTCCAGTGACAACGATAAATTCTTTCTTGCGAGTTTGTGACGTGCAAGTTATGACGGCAGGCACGGGAGGCAAAAACGCAGGGAATCTATCCGTCAAAAACAATGCAAATACCAACACGCTTGGCTATATTCCCATAGGAGAAAACGAATCACATATGGCATTCTGCACAGTGCCTGCAGGTCAGCGGTTTATAATGCTCGCTCGTCAAGGAGGAGAACTGGCGGCGAAGGTCTCGCATATTTTGTTCTATATTCGGGAATACGGCAGCGTCTGGCAACTGAAGCGCGATATTATTGTAAAGGATGACCATTTCTATGTGCGCATGGCCATGCCGTGGGTCATTCCTGCGATGGCAGATATAGAAGTCCGTGCCACTGCGACAGCCGGCGCCGGCATAGTATTCGGAGGTTTTGCTGGTTTTTTTGAGGAAAACAAATGGTGAGATATAGCATTTTTCACATAGGTAGTTCCACAGACGCCTAAATCTAAGGGGGCCGGGGGCAAGTATCCCTGGCCCCGAATCTAACGATGGTTGAAATCGAAATTGACAATAAAATTTATAGAATAGATTTTTCCACCTTCTCGCCATCCAAAATAAAACGAATAGAAGAATTAAAAAGAAGGATAGAAAATAAGGAGACCGATGCTGCATATGAAAGTCTGGCATTATTGACAGGAGCGGGGATGGAGATAATCAACAAATTAGATTTTTGGCAAATTGCTGAACTCTATAATGCCATTGCCAATGAGGCAAAGCGATATGTTAGGTTACATTCCCATTAAGAGGAATTAAAAATGGACTTACCACAACTGCAAACAGTAGTCACAGAAGCCCAGGCCTTGGATTTCTTTGTGACCAAAATATCAAGAGCTCGCACAGCGCAGCGTAACTATCGCCGATTATTGCAAGTGGAGGAACGAAAATTGAAGCTAGTTATAAACGAGTGGTTGGATTGGACGGTGAAAACTCTACAAAAAGGTCTCTCGCAAATGAGAGGAAAAACCGCAACTAAAAAAGTCAAGAGCATTGCGGATTGGCATTCAATCGCTAGCCGTGGTGAGGAATTGCTAAAGCCGGCATTGGCCGATACGCTGAATGCTGGCGGGAATAGTGTAATGGACCGCATACGGAAACAGGAACGTTTTGACCCGATCGGCGTTGAAGCTGTGAAATGGACGACCGAGCATACTGCAAAGATGGTAGTTGAGATAACTGGAGAGACAATGCTAGCCATGCGAGAGTATATAAAATTCGGCATCGATGCGGGAAAGAGCGTCCAGAAGATATCAATGGAACTTAGGCCATTGGTCGGATTGACGTCTAGAGACATAATGGCGGTGGCTAATTTTCATGAGGCGTTGATATTGGACCATCCCGAATACACGGCGGTCAGGCAACGTGAGATGGCTGAAGTATATGCACGGCGATTGCATAGGCAGAGAGCAACAACGATTGCCCGGACCGAATCGGCTATTGCATTAAGCGAAGGACAACGAGAAGGCTATGGACAAATGGGTATTAAGAAATTAGAACGTGTGGAGGATCCTGAATGCTGTGATATCTGCGCAGAATATAACGGGAAAATATACACGATTGCCGAGGCTCAAGGCGTGTTACCTGAGCATCCAAATTGCGAGGGAACGTGGGTGGCAGCATGATGAAGGAGAATTAATTTGGCATTCCAAGCCGGAGCTATAGTTTCACAAATTACACTGGACAGGTCTAAATTCTCTGCAAGTATAAAGACTGTTCAAAAGCAGACCAAGACGCTCGGAGGATGGGTAAAAAAGAATAGTCGTCAATTCAAAGCTATGGGACTGGTAATTGCCGCAATGGGAACGGCCGCTCTTTTAACCTTTAAAAAGATGGTGAAGCAGTACGTAGAAGTCGGCGATATGGTTCACAAAATGGCATTGAGGACTGGATTCGCTGCCACTACGCTAAGCGAACTCGCATATGCAGCCGAAATTAGCGGCGCGGATATATCCATGCTGGAGAAGGGCGTTAAGAAGATGTCCAAGACAATCGTAGATGCGAGCTATGGCCTGGAAACTTATCTGCGCGTATTCCGAAGCCTGGGATTGGAAGTAGAGGATTTATTGGCCCTCAGCCCAGAGGAACAATTCTTTAAAATAGGCAATGCAATAGCTGAGATGGAAAGCGATACATTAAGGACTGCGGCCGCAGTTGATGTCTTCGGCCGGTCAGGAAC
>Ga0209977_10000605_pt1 | contig 14440 bp, 29 predicted proteins | sample SumtaG_2_FD_183113 | JGI IMG/M metagenome (GOLD analysis project Ga0209977, IMG submission 183113) | Deep subsurface microbial communities from Indian Ocean to uncover new lineages of life (NeLLi) - Sumatra_00607 metaG (SPAdes) (version 2) | ecosystem: Environmental > Aquatic > Marine > Oceanic... | reverse complement strand
TCAACATTTTCCAACAGGGGTAGGACTTTAAATGAATATTAAACCTAACTTGAACACGTTATTTAGTGGGATTTTTGTGGCGTTGAGTGGGGAATCTGTGGCGTTAGGTGGGGTTTTTGTGGCGTTTTTAGCCCAATCCCCTCTGTTGGGGCAAGGGGGTAACGCATGTATAACGCACTATAACGCATATAAAGCAATGCTATTTAGTTATTAAAACCTTGCAATACTTCAAAACTAACCCTTCATTCACTGTTCTTAGAGGAACAGTTCTCTTGGGTAAATACACATATCTCCCATTACATTCCAATGCGGTTTTGAATTGTATACACGTGTATACAATCTAATGCTAACTCTTATCTTGCCCCGCATCTTGATTGTAGCTTCCTTACAGCCTACCCCCGCACCCCTGATAGGTCGTCAAGTTGTCGTCCTTGTTTCGTCATCTTCTAAAATCTGTCGTCATTTGTCGTCATTCCCTCTCCACCCCTTATAATATGATATGTCCAATCCTTAGATTTGTCCAGTTAAACTATTATCATTCCCTACTATACATACAATGCTTATGTTGTATTTAAACTAATATTTACTACGTCTGTGTTGTGTTCGAGTACCCTGATTTTGTCCAGTAATTGCCAAACCAACACTATACTGTACACACCCATCCTATGATGTATATATACCTCATAGGACGACAATCTCAGGAAATTTTCTTAGTGGGATTTTTTTGTGTATTATTAGGCAAATAATTATATATGGAAAATTCTTAAAAAACCCTTTGGAAAAATTCTTACATATTCCTACATAAATCGAGATGTAAAGGTATCTACCCTATTTGACGTGTGATATACCCGTCTGGGTGTTTAGGTTAATTGGACATTCCACATATAGCCATTAACGATGAAGCGCCTATCCACACACGCACACGCAACCCGATAGGAATGATAGGGATAATAGAATACATGGGCATTGGTATAGTATAGGTATATTAAATCTGTGTGAGGTACTGTGCCAAATATCTATGGATTAGACGTAGCCCGATAGGTTAAGTAAACTACATAGGATAGGTAGATTATGGGTCTAAAATGAATGAGCAGTTTTAAGACTTGCTCAGGTCTATCTATTATTTATAGAACATATCAGTAAACTTTCTAGCTCTAACTAAATACTCATCAAATTCTTTCTCTGTCCTACGACCTTTAAGTAAATGACCTACTTGGCTCATAACTACATGAATTGGAATCTTCTGATTTAAAGGATTAGAATAAACCTTGTCAATCATCCCAGCTACTTGCCCAAACATTACGCCACTGAAATCATAGGCTAAGATATTCCAATCCAACGAATCCATTACCCTCGAATACCTCCCCTCCAATTTATTTTCTTCTATGATTGTATTTATAGCCATGCGTATCCCAGACAAATTGAGTCGGGCATTTTCCGAGCAAGCATGATACCCCTCTAAAAAACTCCTCTTTTGAATCTCTGCTTGTCCGTTCCACCATATACCATGATAATCTGATTGTTCAACAGTTCTGCTAACTTGAGAGGTCATCGGGGCAAATACTAGCAACCCTATAAATCCGATAAAAAGTATCTTTTTCATTCTTAATCACCTCCTGATTTTTTAGATTTTTCGTACTCCTCTACTTCTTTGATAGTTGTTTCCTCTTCTCTCTTTCTCTTTAGACCCGCAACGATAAATAACGCACTACCTACAAATAGAACAGGTAAAAACTCGCTGATAAAAAACTCTGCCACACGCCTAAACATACTAGTCATCTCATCAATTGATTCTGATATTTGTTCCGTCCCATCTTGGTAGCTACTGAGGAGTGCCCTATACATGAAAAGACGAACATCAAACCCTGCTGAAACAACAGCCAGAATTATCAAGGTTACAACTATCACTAGTTTCTGAGCTAGATTCATTCTTTATCACCTCCTTTCTTTGTTATTTGTTTCATAGACCGTCCATATGCCTTATACTCTCTGCTAATCTGGTCTAGTCCAATTTCAATCAACTCAATAATAAAGTAGTTTCTGGATTTAAGATACGGTCTGCATTTCTCTAACTCTCTGTTAATTCTCTCGAATAATTCAGCATCTACTCTTAATAAATGTGTTCTCTCTACTCTCTTTGGTTTACTCATTTTCCCCCCTCTTGTTTACGGCATTTCTCAACCACCATTTTGAGCATATCAATTTTCTCGCCTTGACTTTCAGGATACGCTATATTTAACAGTCGGGATAGCTTCCCCCAAAAGTCGGGTGAAAATCTCTGCATAGATGTTACCAAAGTTAGTATTTCTCTGTCCAACTGGGCTTTCTCAAATTCTTTTGATTTAGTCATGTTTCTTTCTCCTTATATTGATTTGATACAAGAATTATATAATAATGATATAGCTTTGTATACCCCCTTTAGGGGTGATATTGAAAATAAATAATTCACCCCTCGGTTGGCATGAAATAGAATTACGATGTTTTTACTCTGTTTTATTCCTCGATAACCCCTATCGTTATACTATATTTAATGCAAATAATAGAATTGTGTTTTATTAGTAAGGAAGATTGTTTATATGCCGATTGATTTACACCCGCATTGCCTTAGATGCACACACCCGCCGTTTTTATTTGCCTATTTATCCTGTAATATCAGCCTAAAAAACATCCTCAAAGTCTAAGCAGTTAGACGAAATACGTGTTTTTGACCATATTTGAGCAATAATTCACTGATTATCGGGTGCTACGGGTGCTACAGCAATAAAAAACATTAAGCTACTGCTACAGTACACTTTGTCTAATGCTTAGAATGGAAGATGAATTATCTGTATACTAGCCCGTGGCTTCAGGCTTTGCTCAGTAGCTACTCTCTTGCCTAATTGCCATCTTCCCCTGCTGATGCTTCTTTGGACATGAATTTGCGGGTTTGTCCGAACATTAAGGTTGAATCACCCTTAATGTCAGTCCTTGTTCCTTGTCTTTTATTTGCCTCAGCTCTGTAGAGTGGTTCAAATTCTAACCATTGCACCAATGTCATATATTTGTCGGGTTACTGCAATCTATGTGTACACAGAATAGCCATGTTCACTACACGTGTACGCCCACCTACGCCCCGCTACAGCACGAATACATGCTTAGGCAATGAGTTGGGTTAAGACTTTGCTAACAAGCATACAAGCGTACAGGGTGCTATAGCAGAGCTTAGGGATGCACCATCCCCAACCTCTTCTCTTGGGTGTCCTTTCCTACCTCAAGAGAACACTACATCTTGTATGATAAAACAGACAGGACAGACAAAAACACGCTTTTTGAGTTGTATGTATTCCCTTGTGGCTCTAGGAGATATGACTTTGGGTAGATGGAAAGTGAACATAATAAACGGATTGGAGGTAAACCCATGATAGTAAAGAGGATGCAGGGAATTCAAGGAATTTGGTCTTTTTTGGTCAACAATAAAAAAAGTAATTTTAATTTCATCGTTTCTATCATAAGTAAACATCTCTCTTGGGGTAGCATCTCCAAAGGGGGTGAATAGAAACTTTACGATTTGGCGTAAAAATGATAAAGAAAGCCATACTCACGAAAAACACGGTTGACAGTTGTTGGTGGGTATGGTAACCTATAACCAAGGGGAAGATACCCCACGGGAGATAAAATGATGTTACATACAGAAGCCACAAAGACCAATAGTGGAATAAATTATTATTTATAATACTTGACAAGCGTTGATAATTATGATATACTTATTAGCATGGAAGGTAGAGACCCCTTCAAATTAACTAAAGAAAGGAGAATAAATATGAGCGTAAAAAGAAGATGTACAAGAAAGGAATACTTAGCAAGTAAACCAAAGACTTATGCTGAGTGGGTCGAGATGTATGATAACAGCGATTGCTTTGATGTCATATCATCAGCAACAGAGCAAGCAACTCTTGCTTCGTTAGACCGAAAGATATGTATGGAGTGTATCAGCACTAAAGATTTGGTTAGACAAGAAAGACCGACACTAGACCGACACTGTTCTGATTATTACCTATGCAGAGAATGTATTGCCTGCTGGAATAATAAAATACGGTTAGACATTGACAGTATAGAAAGAAATGATTATGGTGAATATAGTCCTTCAGAACAACAGGAGTTAATCGGAGACTATAAGAAAGGACTATACAAAGAGGCGTAAAATGAAACAAAGGAGAATAAAATGATTTACAATCGTAACAATTTTTCAATCGGTTCACTGTGTGATGGAGAGAAGAGATACTATCTTCATGGTGTCCATTTTACTCCAGAGCATACCGAGGTAACAAATGGTCATTATTTGGCAAGGGTTACAACTCCCTTCTCAGGTAAAGCCCTGAAAGAAGCCCTGAACGACCTACCAAAAGTAGAACACTACGAACCAAAGAACAATGGGAGAGAGGAGTTTACTTTCCCCGCTAAAGAATGTGCTGAGGTTGAAAGAGTTATTCCAAAGGGGGGATATTCAAGCGTATTGAACAATGCTTGGATAACAGAGAACACTACTGAAGAAGAGGCTGAATTTGTTACCTACGATTTGAGTGCGACAAAGCCTATTAAGGCAAGAAAGATTGAGGGTCAATGGGTTAATAGTGATACAATCATGCCTAAAAACAAGCCAGAAATGACACTCGGTTTCAATCCTGAGTATATGTTAAATATCTGCAAGGTATTCAAGAAGATGAAACTCAAGACAATAAGGCTTGACCTTTATGGGGCTAAGAACGCCATGAGGATGATAGGCAGGACAGAAGAGGGTCAGGATGTTACTGTATTACTTATGCCAATGGAAACAGATTTGAAAGTCCCAGAAGAAAATAAACAAGGAGAATAAGAAAATGAACAATGAAACTTTAAAGGAAGGAACAAGAATTTATTACACTGGAGACATGGCAAATGAAGAGGGGTTTGGAGTTATAACAAGCCAACAACAAGATAAGTTTGGAGTATTTGTAAACCTCAAGATGGATGACGGAAGGGAATTTAACCAGCTCACACCTGCTAATTTTTCAGATAAATACTTGGGACACTGTGGGTCAAGGTTTGTTACGGAAGAGGCGTACCATGAATATCATCAACTAGCAATGGAGAGATTAAGAGAAATCTTAGGTGAATAAATAGGAGGTATTAAAATGGGAAGAAGTTACACTTATACATGGGAAGGTCATTACAAGGAAAGAGATGATGACAAAGAAGGAAGATGTCATCTAGTCTTTGGGATGACAATTTCTGAGATGATTAAAACTCTCATCAATTTGTATGATGGCAAGGTAAGTCAATTCACTGTAAAAATCCATCATCAGACAAAACCGATGTGTCATCCAGTAAGGGAGTTAAGAGTTTTAAAAGATTTTGATTGGAATGATGAGGAAAAGGGTATTCACGATATTTATAGGGATATGGGACTTGACTATAACAAGCCAATTCCTCGTAGATATTATGAATTAAAAACACTAACAATATAATAGGAGGTCTTAAAATGAACGATTTACTTATTTGGTTTAATGAGTTATCGAAGGATTGTCAGGACAGGATGCTTTCTTGCTTTAATGTGGATAGTCCCGAAGAAATGAATTGGGATATTATCCCCATTACATTCGTAGATAGTGCTCAGTATCAAGACCAAGAAGAAGTAAAAAGATTAAGGAGTGAGAGTTAAGATGAATATTTATACTGATGGTAAGCAACACAAGGATGACACCTTCTTTGATAGGAAACCTAGAGATTGCAAGGCAAAAGAATTGCGACAAGAAGGATGGACGGTAAAAGTGGGGAAATTCTCTTATGACCATGATGATGTTTATTGGTACGAGGCTACAAAATGAACAACGAAAATTTACTTGAAGAATTAACACAAGGTTGGTCATTCTTTGGAAAAAGCAAATTTCATTATTTCAATGGAACAGGTATTACCTTGTGTGAGAAGTACAGGTTTGAGGATATACCAGTTTTAATAAATGGTGTTACCACCAAAGATTGCTGTAAAGTATGTTTAAATAAATACAAGGAGTTAAAATGAATAACGATGCAACAATCATCAAAGGTTATGACCAATTAGAAAAGGTTATGGAAGGAATGGAGGGTACGGATAAGGGGTTATGGTTAACTTGCCCCGATAAACAACGGTATCTCTACTTGACCTTTGACAGAGTGCCAGTTATTAATGCTGGACTATGTAAGCACGAATTCACATCAGTAAGTGAAACTATTAACTACGTGCTTGAATTTCTTTACAATTAAGGAGATAAAGATGGAAAATGTATTTAAAGAAGAATCAAAGGAAGAAACACTCTCTCATGTAGTTTTTAAGGTTATCGGACAATTCGAGACCTTGCTAGATAGGGAAAATATTGCCATCCCTAATAAGGAAAGAGAGGGCAAGGAAGATGAGGCATGTATCTATGGGACACACTACTACGACCTTGAGGAAGCAATCAAGGAAGTATTGAGTGCTTATTTTTGAGGAGATAAAATGAACAAAGTATGGAGTATTGAAGTAAGACCTATTATCAGTCAACAGGTAGAGGCTGATACGTGGGAAGAGGCAAAGGAAAAGATTAGAAAAACATTTGAGGAGCAACCATGGGAATTAGAGGATATTGACGATTGTGAGATTTATGATGTTACACCCCCCGACCCCAATGCAAGAGAACAGAAGCTACTTGCTCGTCTGGGAAAACTCATTGAAGAGGTAGAGGCATGGAAAACTCCCGATAGCACGGATGTTGAAAATGTAAACTTTGGTGATGACGATGACTATATTGAAGAGGAAGACCCCGAAGACGACTGGATGCCCAGATATGTGTATGCAGACATTTGTGTTTACGATGGATGCGGGGGGCAAACAATAGAGAAGAACGTAGAGTATTCTGTCGAAGAATTATTGGGATATGAAGCAAAGAAAAAACTAAAGGAGGCAAAATGAAAGAAATTATTAAAGCACATTGTTTAGAGTGTGGGGTAGTAATTGAACATAGGTTCATAGAAACTATCCGTACTGCAATAGAAGATGACGGATTAAAGAAACACTTTACCCTTGATGATGTTGGGAGATAAAGGGAGACATTAAGATGGAAGCAGTAGTAATGATTGTGTGTGCACTGGGGGTATGCGTAGCGTTATATTATATCTGTCTATTTGCCTTGTGTGGTATTGCGTGGGTTATGTGTTATGTTTTTGACTTTTTTAGAACACTAAGCGAGTCGGGAAGAATGGAAATTAAGTCGGGAATAATACGGAAGTTTTTAAACTGGTGGAATAAACCTATATTTTGGAAAGAGCAACCAATCATGGCAAATTTTGTTGTAACTTGGACTAACTCAACTCCACAAGGGTGGGTATGGACAAAGATGATTGCATTTGCTAGTTTTTTACTTTGGGTTGCTTATGCTATCTGGGCATGGTTACCTGTAGTTATTTTCCTGTTATTAACTGTAGCACTGGTGGGTTGGGCTATTGTTAAGTGGATTGAAAGTATAAGCTGGCACAAAGTTTTAGAAATATTTGCATGTGTCCTAGTTTGTACTGTAGCGTGGATTGCTGTAAGGGAACTTGGTGTCTTATTCCTTAAAATGTTAATTATCCCGATTTTAAAAAGGGTATTTTAGGATGACACAAATAAATAAAGGAGAAAGTAAGATGCAAATTGATGAAGAAAAAATGATTGACCTCAATATTGAGGATATTATCATTAGGATTAGAGAAGAAAGAAAGGACAAAGAAAGAGAACGGGAGTTAGAAGACTGGAATTGCGGAAGGGATGCCTATGGAGGAAATAGAGATGAATAAAATAAGCGTTAGAAACAAAGAAGCAAGAGAGAAATTTTGTACACTCAGGAATCGAGTCTACGGATGCCGTGATGCAAATGAGTGTGGTGAGTGTTCTTTTTATGAGTGGTATTACACTATTACTCTGATGGATGATAAGAATTTACTATTAGGAGAAGCGTTTAGGTTAATTATTAGAAAGGATGCGAGTGAGCGTGACCAAGGGCTACCACTGGGGGACATAGTGGAGAATCAGGAAAAGTTCGCCTGTGGTAAGGCAGAAAGCGTACATGGGGAAATTCTTGACCGTACAGGTATCAAGGCGGATAATATATTAGAACTTGGTAAATTATTTAAGAGCATAAAAGATGATAAGCTATATTTACCTCTGGGGGCAGAGACATTCGATGAATACTGCGGTTTTTCTGAAATACATTTTACCTACAAGGAGATTGCCAGTTTTATCCATGTGTATGAATTATCCGATTTAAAGCTCAACAGAGACATGCAAGCTCTAGTAGATAAGCATGAAAAAGCGGGTAATGTAAAGAATCTCAAAATGATTGACGGGATTTGCAAGGCATTGGGGATTAAGGTTTATATGAAAGGGTATTTTAGGAAAAATGGAACTTATGTAAGCGGGCATTAAAGAAGTAAACCAAATGAAGAAAACATATATCATTCTAGATGGGGTCAATAATCTTGTAAAGATTGGAGAATCTGAAAATCCAAAGGAAAGATTAAAGCAGTTCCAAACCGCTAATCCTAACAAATTAGAATTAGTTGGCATGACCGATGAACCAGAGGGAGTCGTACATAATCGCTTTCGTGGGGATAGGGCACGTGGGGAGTGGTTTGAGTATTCCGATGAGATAAGAAGGTTTGTTCAAGAGGTTACATGGAAGACAGAGCAGGAGAGGGTAGCAAGACTGAGGGCAAAGGAGGCAGAGGCAAAGAAGAGGAAGCAAGAACTTGAAGAGTTGGAAAGAGAAACAGCGAGGAAACTAAAGGAAGAAAGAGGCAAGGCTAAGAAAAGAAAAACTAATATACTTAGGAAATGTCGAGAGTATCTTATTGATTTAAAAAAAGAGTTTCCCCTAGACCCCCAAGCCTCCATAAAGTTTAAAAAGAAAAAATGTGAAGCATATTGGGGTAGAAGATTAATGGATAAAGACACCTCGAAAGAGGCGGGGTGGAAAGTAAAGGAAGGTTTGAACGACTGGATAGATAACTGGAATGAATATAATTCTGATAGTTGGGGCGATTGGGATAAAGATGGCTTTAAAGTTACGGATTTTTCGTGGGATTTTCAGAGATATTCCCTGTACTGGATGAGTATACCCCTTGTAATTATAAGAACAAAAAACGAACCTGACGATACCCTACGCATAGCAAAGAAAAGGTTGAGGAAAAGATACGAAGAATATTATAATTATAGAAAGCTATCACGGTGGAGACGATTTTGGTACTGGTTTCGTTGGTTTAGAGCAGATGTTGGGGGGTATTGGGATTGGTGAAAATAATTTACAGGGATAGATAAGGAAGAAGAAATGAATAAATCAATTCAAAGACTTATTGAAAAACACGATGAGATGAATAGGAAGTTTAGCCCATTAAAGGGCAAGAGGTTTGCTACTCTCGATGGGACAGTATGGGAATATTCTAGCTGTAACGATATAGCAATCGGGTACTTTAAGAAGGTTGTTAATGGTAAAGTCCAGAAGACAGAATTCACTGTATCGGGGTTTGATAGAGAGTGGTTAGAAGGGAAACTAAAGGAGTAAATAAAATGAAAGAACTAAAAGAAGAATTACTTCCCACCATTAAAACTTTTAAGAAATGGTTAAGAACAGGAGAAGCCAAGCTAATCCAATATGGAAGATACAAGAAGGGCGAATACCAACCCACATTATTTAGAATTGATGGGCATGTTTATGAAGATGCAAATTTCTATGCCCCAGATTATCCTTCTCCAGATTACTGCTACCGACTATTGTTGAAGAAAGAAAAAATAGATATAAAGAAAATTAGAGAAATTGTTCGTCCGCACTTTGGGGGTAAGCTAACAAAAAAGTATTCAGCAGGGTTCGAGAAAGAAATAGCCATAATGGAAAGAGAAGCAAAGCGGTTGGGGAAACGACTTGAGAAAGACCCTGAGAATGTTGGAGTAGCTCTAAGGCTTGCTATGAACCCATTTAATACTGGAAGCGAGAATGATGACTTAACTAACAAAATCATGATAAATCAAATGGTAACTGCCCTGAAAAAGTTATATCCAAAACCCCCAAGCATCTACTCGTATCCAAAACCCCAATTAACCCAAAGGTGGTATGCCCTTAGTGCGAAAAAGCCGTCAAGAAGTAGGAGGCGAGTCGAAGAGTATATTAAAAGGTTTATACAGGAAAAAAAGAAATGAGCAAGGAAAGAAAGTATCCAGATTATAAAGCTAAACATGAGTACGCTAAAAACTTATTAGACAGCCTGAGTAAACCTGCACCTGAGATGCACGAAATACCTACGCTTGGATGGTACTGGAAACGATGTGTGTGTAGACGATGGTATAAGATTAAGGGTATCTCAGGAAAATCATATTATAAAAAAGGGAAAAACAATGAATAAGAAGGAGATAAAACATGAGTAAAGAATTATATTTCTATTGTAACTGCGGACTTGCTATTGCAGTTAAAAAGAAGCGGGATTGGATTAAGGGAATAAAACAAGAAGTGTTATGCAATGAGTGTAAAAAGCATGGTCGGTATTCTATCATGGAAGAAGTATTTCCAGAAGATAGACCTATACGGGTTCTTGGATTTGCAAAACACCATGGCTCTACAGCACGGTATGTTTATTCTAAGGAGAAAGTTGAAATACACAAAAAGAACATGGAACTTATCCTTAAAGAATGTCGAAGATACTTATTGGAAGAGTTAAAAAAAGAGTTCCCATTAGGATGGCAGGGAATAACAAGACAACCGACACAAGCATACTTTGACTTAATGTTCGCAGATGGTGATTATATGCGACACTACCAGAAGGCTCGGGAGAAAGGAAAGAAAGAAATAGGTGGACTTGTGATTGAAGGACACCCCCTCTCTTCCTGCTTTGTTGTTTGTTTGTTCTGCATGGGCTTCTTGATACTCGGTTGTGATTATAGCACTTCTCTTAATGATGCCACAACCATTGCCAAGAAACAACTGAGGGAACTCGTTAAGGAAGCCCACAAAGATGCAGTCGAACGTGAAATCTACTGGCAGACCAGTTGGTGGAATAGACTAAAGAGATGTTTTACGGAAACCTTAGAAGAGAGATAAAATGATAAAGGATGATAGTCTAATGCTTAGATTTGAAGGAGTAAATAATATGATAAGAAAGAAAGACAGGATAGATAAGGGAGCAAAAAATGAAGTTATCCCGTAGAGTAGAAAACAAGCCTTTTCCCCAAGAGCATTATTTTAGGGAGGGTGGAATAAGGGAAGACTATGCTGATTTGGCGGAGTAATATAATAATGATAACTACAAGTATACAAGAACTACTAGGTACAGCCATAGCCTTAATGCCTCTAATGTGGTATTCCAGTGGGTCTTAAATGGCTTTACACTTACATGCTAAAAGGTAAGTAAATGTTTACAAATGTAAAGGAAGATACGTTAAGAAGCATACATATGTTTAATTCCTTAGAGAATATATGGATAAGTGTGTATGTTAAATTGACCAAAAGCTATGTATTTAGTTGATATGTAGGGGAGATATGACTGAAAGGAGTATTTTACGAAAGAATGGAATATCCGACAAAATATCCGAGTATAATACTATGGTGTATTATGTATAGCAATAGGGTAAGAATGATTATGAGTTACTCGCCAAAATTGAAACATCTAAGGATTAGAGGGTAAGTAATTATAGAATATTAAGAAGAATAAGATGAGCAAAGAAATTGATTTGACAGGAAAGAGATTTGGAAGACTGGTAGTATTAAAGAAGACTGGAAAGTTAATTTGTGGTAGAAGTGTTTATTTTTGTAAATGTGGTGTTTGTGAAAGATTTGTAAAAGTTATGAGGCATAACGTAAAGAGGATAGGTAACGAAAAATGCAGATGCTATAAAAAGAATGTATCTGCTCGAAAAGTAAATGCGAGCGTAGAACATCCGTCAAGACTGTACTTCAAGTGGGAGAATATGCACCAAAGGTGCGAAGACAAAGGGCATATTCACTATGAGCTATACGGAGGGAATAACCCCCCTATCACTGTCTGTGAGGAATGGAAAGAGTTTGCTTCGTTTAGGCTCTGGAGCTTTCAGAATGGGTATATGAGCAATACAAATTACTGCCTTAGTAGACTTGACGATTCTAAGGGATACTCTCCCACGAATTGTGAATTTATATCGAAAGAAAAAAATGCTAGTAAAATAATGGAAAGGAGTGAGGTGAATAAAATGGAAAAGAAATTATTTGGAGAAATTGAAAAGGATTCCACCCAGAAGATTAAAATTTCTTTGAAGGAATTCAAGGAGATGGAATTTATTGATATTAGGGTATTCTTTTCACCCACGGATGGTGCAAGGGACGATTTTATTCCTACTAAACGTGGAATTACTTTGAGAGTCGAGCAACTAAAAGAATTTGAAAAAATTATATCTTTAGTTGTTCAAGAGTTAGCATAGGGAGGTAAGAAATGAATAAAGAAACGCCTAGCTTGAGGGAGATGCAGAAGGAATTATTAGAATTGAATAAGAAGATTTATTTCCTAAAGAAAAAAAGAAGAAAGATGGAGATAGTTATTAATAGGAAAGATAATTTTAGAGTAGATGTAATAATTCTAAGTGCCCTTCATAACGACCTAATTTGGGCTGAATTAGGAGAAGTAAAGGATGCCCTGAGTATTGTCCCAAAAGAGCATGTCAGGGCTGTCGGTACTTTTTACCTTGGAACTCCCCACTCAATTACAAAGATATTAAAAGGAGTTAGGAGAATCCCTCCCCCACTTAAATACTGTGGAATATGCCTTGATGATGAAATCTATTTTAAAAGTGGAGATAGACCCCAACTAATGGATACAACCCTCCATGAAGTTGGTCATGTGATTTACAAGAAAGTTTTGACCCCACAACAAAGAAAAAGAATAGACTCTTTATTTGAAAATCCCAAACCAGATTATTTCTTAAGAGAATATTCTGAGAAATATAGGCAAGAATTCTTTGCTGATTCATACCACCTCTATTTCTTAAAGAAAGCAAATAGGGTAGGAACAGCACTTTCATTACATAAAGACATTGAAAAACTTTTCGATGGATTTTTTCAGTAAGGAGGAATAAATGAACCAACAAGACAGAGAGCTACGAGTTATTCTAAAGGAATTATATTTAACTGGGATGCTTTCTTTGCGGGAAGTAGCTGGTCAATTTGGCATGTCGTATCAGACTATTTCTAATCTTCTCGATAAGTTTGGTATCAAAAGAAGAAGTATCGCTAAAGCATTTGATACTGGAGAGAAATATCGCAATCGGGGGTGGTTGGAGAAGATGTATTGGGGGCATCAGTTGAGTATAAAACAGATAAGTAAAATTAGCGGATATAGTGAGCAGCTAATTTGGAAGTGGATGAGTAAGCTCAACGTGAAAAGACGACCAACAAAGAAAGTACATGATTAAGGAAGAGGTAGATTACATAATTGCAATTTTTGTGGAGTAGTCTATTTCTTTGCGTTTAAAAGGAAAGGAAAAATGTATGAAAAGAAAGAGATTGAAAGACTTTCAAAGAAGTTTATAAACACTTCTAATGATGATGTATTTCGTCAATTAGTAGAACAACTACAGCAGGTGATAACTAAGCAGTTGTCAAAGCATTATCGTTCTATGTATGAACACTGGGAAGATATGAGAAGTGAGGTTATTGCTAAGATTTGGAAGAACCGAAAGACTTTAAAGAAGACAAAAACAAAGAACCTCGCTGACCACTACTACTACAGAATCAGAACCCATCTATCCCGTGCTAACACGAAAATAAAGAAAATTAAAGAGGACTATGAATTTAGGTCAAAGATAAGCATTGGCAATATTGACAATGAAAGAGCACCTGGGTTTGTAGATAATGAAATGCCCGATGAAACGGATAAGAGAACAGAAGATGTCCGCCTTGATGATGAAGCAGGTAAGAAAACAGGAGAGTCAACACTAAAGAAAAAGTTAGCTGTTCAACATAAGAAAGCATGGCACTTTGATAAGAACACTATCAGGAGAGAGGAAAGGAATCCGATACTTGATATTTGTAAAGAGTGTCAGTTACAATGCAAGAGACATGCAGGTAAGGGGGTTTTAGGTTTCCGATGTTTTGCATTTCTACCACTAGATGAGAGTAAAAAAGATATGAGAGGAGTAAAGACAGAACGGGGTAAGGGGTTATCAGCTATGAAGAAGAAACCTACAACCCACATTACGCCAAGTCAAACCCATGCAAGCGTACCTTGGAAGAAAGATAAGGATGACGATAAAGCCGATGAAGATAATGATAATAAGTAAGGTTTTTTTCAGTTTATTTACATTGTATACAGTAGCCTTGCTACCCCTGTTGAAACAGGTTGCTGTATACTATAATAGGGATACCCAGAGTGTTAGAAAAAATGGTGAAAAAATGAGTAATGAAAAAGAAGAAATGAA
>Ga0209977_10000603_pt1 | contig 14457 bp, 31 predicted proteins | sample SumtaG_2_FD_183113 | JGI IMG/M metagenome (GOLD analysis project Ga0209977, IMG submission 183113) | Deep subsurface microbial communities from Indian Ocean to uncover new lineages of life (NeLLi) - Sumatra_00607 metaG (SPAdes) (version 2) | ecosystem: Environmental > Aquatic > Marine > Oceanic... | reverse complement strand
GGTTTGATCTTCTCATCGTCAAATTCCTTGTTGAGGCTGACCGTGATGTTCTCGTAGGGGGCTGTCCGTACCTTCATCTCGAAGCATACCGTGAACTTCATGGTTTAAACTCCTGAATTGCGCGAGCCTCGTAGATGCAGTCCTTGCACTCTCGACCCGTAGGGCTTCGGCCTAGTTTGCTACAGTTAAGCTCAAACAGTGTGCCCCTGGACATGACCTTGATCTTAACGGTGAGCTTGGGGCACGAGTGGTAGAAGGTCAACGTTCATACGCCGCCTTCCAGCTTTCAGTCCACTCCTTTCCACACTTTAGGCATTTCCGATGTAGCCCATTCTTCTCAACTTCTCCACCACAGATATAACAGATCATTGATTTTCCTCCATTTTCAGTTCGCCTACATAGTCTAATAGAGAAGACCCTCCAGCTCCGGGTCCTCGTGTTCAGGGGTCTTCGTTCGGAAGAATCCTTCCCGTATCATCTCGATCCGGGTCATGCTCTTTCTAAGGCGTGCGTGGTATTCCTCGAAGGTCTCTTCGTGCTCATCCCACATCGTCCTTATCCTCTGTCTAAACTATTAAGACATATACATATATATGCGTTGTGCTCATTAAGACACAGTGGCTTAGATGAGAAAGTACGTTTTAACGGAGAGAGATAGGCAGATAATGAGAATCGGCATAAACGAGGGCGTTGAGCTGGACGGATTCAGAGACCTGAAATGGAGATTGAAGACCCTTGATCTGTCAATCATAGAGGCCGACTTGGAGCTAATCAGGCAATTCAGGGAAAAGTACGCGAGCTAGTAAGTTTTAAACGGTGTGCGCTCCATCCAATAAACGTGGGGGTCATGGGGGTATTGCGGCGGGGTGGAGTACTCTGGTCATTTCATGAACCCGCGTTGAACAACCGCATAACGTCAGCGCACCCCCACACCCTGATGGCCATGCGCCTAGACTTCGGTCTCCTCTTCGGAGCCCTCGCACTCCACAAGATATTCAACTATTGCAGTTAATGCGCTATGTAAACTATCAACCCTTAAACGTACTTTTCTTTTTTTGTCGCCACTCGTCTTCAGGAAACTTTTGGCTTTCTTCAATCTTTCATCCATTATGTTTTCAACCTAATTTTTATTGGTCTATCTGCCTTCGTTCTTAATAAATTCTCTATCCTCCCAACTGTATCGAAGAGAAGTGAGATTTGTTTTTCCATCCTGCTCAAACGACCCTCCATACCCGCGACGTTTTCCACCGTCTTCGCAAGTGTGCGTTTCTGAGCCTTGGAGTGTAGGACATTATCCCTCTTGTTCCTACGAATCTCCGACCCCAGACTCCTATCTCCGACCACCAAGAGGTTTAAAAAATTGGAGTAGGCGGCGAGATCGACCTCTACCTTGTCGAGGCGGCCCTCGACGTCCATCACCGATTGTCCTTCCGCCTCTTCACGAGATACTTCTCAGACCAGCCGTCCAGTTCGGGATCGTCCAGGGGCTCCAAGTTTTGTAGCACTTTCATCCGCTCATCCATCTGCGCGAGATCGCTACGAAGGCCGTCGATTATTTCGTATAAGACCACATTCTCATCCGCAAGCGCCCAGAGGGCGTCGTTGAGGAGTACCCTTATTGCCTCTAGTTTTTCTAGGCGTTCAGCGTGGTTGTCCTTGGTCTCTTCCACCTTCGCTCACCTTACCTGAACCGTGTGCACGCACTCGAACCCGACCTGACCGCCTCAGAGGTCAAAGCGCATCGGCTCAATGATGTGGACCGGCTGGTCACTCGACCTTCCGTCTCGAACTGAGGATTTGATGTGGTCTGACCACGTCGGAAGTAACTGCATTCACCACACGTTCTCAAACTCATGTTTAGTTGTCACCTCCAACAAATTTTATTTGTAGCTTCCGTTCTCCAAGATTACGAACTCTCAACTTAGCGGGGTTGGATAACCGAATTCTCATCGGTTGGCTCACCGGCTCAACGACCACCGGGACACCTTCTCCAAGTCTCACGTTCACCCGTCTTCCCCTGAGATTTCTTAAACTGAATTTGACCGGGTGATCGGACCTCAGTTTGACGCGTCGAACTATCGCCTTACGAACTCCAGTTATGAAGCTGTCCCAGTACCCGGGTCCAAAAATGTGATACTTCTTTTTTATGGTTAGATGTGTCGGAGATCTCAGGGCGTACTCCTGCATTTTCTTTTGCGCTCTTAGATCATAGGATTTGCTATCGTCGAGCCCGTACTCGCTCAGGAATCTAGCGTAAAGGTACTCGCCCTCATGCCCGTTTCTAATATCCATGAAGTCGCTGCGTACTCTCTCGAAGTCTGGGTGCCTCACCATTTCTCATTTCCTCCGGGCCACGTAGCCCCCTATGCGGGTGCCTCCCAGGCTGGTGTCCTTTTCGGGGGATTCGGAGAACGAAGGCCAATCCAATTCTCCGTTTTCAGTCGCAACCCCCTCACGGGGGCCTACCCGGTATTCGACACTCTCCTCTCCGACGGACACGCCCGGGGGCGAGTTCTCATACTCCTGACGCCGATGTCTGTCGGCTTCTGACTGCTCGAAGTTCGCCATCATTGCCAAGACGGCTTGTTCATCGAGACCATCGAGATCAACGAGCTCGATATGCTGAACGGCAAGCGGAACCCTATGGAGCCGACCGAGATCCATTCTGAGCGCCGCCTCCGTGCTCACCATGGCATGAAGGGCTTTCGACGCCCCGACCGCCACGCTGTCATTATTCGAGAACATAAGAGACGTGACCCTTTTCTGAGCCATCCGCATCTGCCCCATGATCCTGAATATCGACTCATCGATCTCCCCCTCCTCCAATGATGTCAACTGAGGCAGCCACTCGCTCATATTTCGCAAGTCCCTCCTAATCGTCTCGACCGACGTCGAATACTTGGGATTAATGAACGTGAAGGTCTCCTGAGGCGTCAGTTCTAGGCACCAATACTTGAAAACCAGCGAACGACGGGCTTGGATGTCGATTGCGTTCATGTGGCGACCCCACGATACGTTCATTTCCTGCACTTTTAAACCTCATGTGAATTATCTGTGTTTTGTTCAGCCTTTTTCGTATCCAGAACCGTTTAACGGTGATGCCAACCATTCTACGGTTATTTGACTGCCTTTTGAATAGGGAAGCTTAAATTCAGGTTTTTATCCTTTTGGATAATATGAGCAATACAAAGAAAGAGTCAAAACACTTCTGGATTACGAGAGACCTTTTTGACGATATAAAAAAAATTCAGCATGAATTCCAAGATGAGCGGGTCGCTCTTACGATTAGGCGTTTGCTCCGATCAGCCATTGATGCACGTGCTGAGAAAAAGGGGAATACCCATGGATAGTGGGGGAGTAGTGACCGTCAGTGCCGATCGAATACTTGAGCTAGCTGATAGGATGAAAGATCTAGAATCTGAAATTAGGCAGTTGGGTTTGGATGGTTTCATGTCTCAGCCTATTACACGTGCCCCCCCGAGGCAAAAGAGTAATTCAGAGCTCATGGCCATGCAGTTTGATCTCACACGTCTAGATTGGAAAAAATCGAATCGAGCCGGGGGAGGCGACGCTGGCCCCGATGAAAAATGGGCTTGGACATATGGATATCCCGATGCAGATAGTCCTGATCCGAGAACGGAGTGCTATGCGCTTGTTGAAGCCCTTATTCAGTATGGCGAGATCCGGGTCGGTAAATACACAGTCAAACTAGCTGGTCGGGATAATCGACTGTTGAACAGAAAAATCGCAAAATAAGCGCAAACCGATAAACGAGGTCTCACCTTGAAAGATGAAGAGATCGGTGCTGATAATGACAGTGAGGAAGAGGAGATCGAGATCAGAACCCCCATTCATGATCGTCATGACGAATGGTTGAGTGCTGAGAAGATATACTGCAACACCTTTACCGAAGTTATAGGGGTCTGTAAAAATTGGCTATATCTCGAAGACAGGGATGAAGTTTTCATATTGGTTTCAACCGCCGCCCTTCTCGATCGAGAGCTTGAGGGAGATCCTATCTGGCTTTTCCTGATCACGCCTTCAGGGGGGATGAAATCAGAACTTATCAGGGCTTTATCAATTTACGAGAAGGCGTACACCCTGGACATTCTGACGCCTAACACTTTCATTTCTGGACTGACCCGAAAGAACCGTGATACTGGAGAGCCCGAACCTGTAGGCGGTTTACTCTTTCGGATGGATGGAAAATGCCTCTTGTTGAAAGATTTTACGACGATTCTCTCCAGCGATCAGGGAACCCGATCTGAGATATACGGTCAACTGAGGAGCATCTACGATGGATATTATGAGAAGGGTTTCGGCACACTTCCCGATCCTATAAGGGTAAAAGCTAAAATCGGACTAGTCGCCGGGGTGACTCCGATCATAGATAAATATTCCAAAATGACGGGGCTTTTGGGGGAGCGATTCTTAAAGATCAGGTCTAACCCCAATAAGCGGAAGGCCACTCGAAAAGCATCTGATAATGCCGGTAAGGAGGTTCAGATGAGGCATGAAATTTCAAATGCATTTAAGACTTTTTTCGATACCTTAGAATTTAGCAATGTTCCTGATATGACCGAGGATCAGGCTGATGCTCTTTTGGAGATCGGTCTGTATCTGGGATACATGCGCGCCCACGTTTGGACAACCTGGGCTCAGGGCGCGATCATAGACATGGACGTCGTATCGCCGGAGGTCCCAACGAGAGTTACCAAACAGCTGAGAAAGCTAGCTCGGATAATGACCGTGATACTGGGACATGATACAATCCAAGACGATGAGATGAATATTCTAAGGCGGGTAGCCCGGGACACGGCTAACCAGAAAAGACAGAAGATTGTGGATGTTTTCAATGAAGTTGGACTAAACCAGGAATTGAGCCTAACCGATATCGCCGCGAGAGCGCCGGGACTACACTACAAGACGGCAGGAAATCAGATCATCGTTATGGAAGCTCTCGATATAGTTGAAATATCGGAAAATGGATTGTACAGGTTGACCGATTCGTTTAAGCCCCTGGTTAAGTCGGTCAGTATACCCACCCCCCCAATCAATGAAATAAAGAAGCCCGAAAACGGCTCCTTTTCTGCACTCACCGGGGGGGAGGGTATACTATCCCCCGATGATCCACGGTATAAACTCCATACTGAAATGGTTGAGGTGCTAGAAGAGGCGGGTGGGGAGATGGATCCCGTTTTCTTTTTCAACTTAATGTGGACGAAGAATCATCCCATGGACGCCATAGAGGCCGCGGTTCGGACTAGTGGTCTCATTGAGATCTCAGAGAAAAAAGTACGGTTGATCTAAAATGGTCCATTATTCAAATCGTAGACGTCATGGTCTTTACCCAATCGAGTTCGACCCAGTCTTCCGATTGGTCAAAAAGGGGTTAGCCGACTTACTAGAGACGCGTAGCAACTTCCCCGAGGCTAAGATCCTGTTTAAGATATTGTGGCGTTTCGAGAACAGCCGACCAGGGAGGCCACGGTACCCCGATGAGATCAGTTGGCAGCTTATTCACGTGTATATTAATGAACCATTTCCTGAGGAGGCCTATTAGCATGAGCGCGGAACCAGAAAAAATAATTGGCAAAAATAATAAGTCAACATTGGATAACTCAGAGTCCTCTAGGAAAATTGAATGGTTGAATATGAGATATGACCGACTTCTCGATATTCAAAGCAAGCAAGCATCCGTACTAACAACCTTAGCAAATAACATAGGTGATCTGAAAAATAGATTGAGACACCTAGAATCTCAGATTTCGTGAGAGATAGTTCTCTCAGCCATCAAAGCGCGGCTCGCTCTTCAAAAAATCTATCTCTTCTTGCATCTCCGCAATTTGTTTCTGAACCTTTTTATCCTCAGCGAGCTGGCTGACGGGAATATCTAGGTTCGTTCCGCACTTGCCACAGTAAATCTTCTCGGGGCCGTTTTCCTCATCGCATCGGGGGCAGAATTTTGACGGCATTAGTGTCGTCGTGGGCTTTTTCTTTATTCCATGGATTTCCAGAACAGCGTCCTCCCCATCTACGCCAGCTATATGTGTATACCGTGTCGGCATAGTGCTATTGCGACTCCATCCGCAAAGAATTCTCATTATAGCCTCATTTCGCTTGTGGGTTGCCAGCCAAGTTGCCCCCGTATGCCTGAAGAGATAGGAATAAATCCTCTTCTTTATCCCCGCTCGTCTAGCTATCCTATGGATCAACATATTCAATCCCCCCACAGTTAATCTTTCACCAAAGTTTCTAGGGGAAAGGGATATCCATAGAGGCGCGTCCGGATCATCCCTATAGGGATGATGATTAAGCCATTCACCGAGGTAACGCGCTGACCAAATTAGGGGGACACTCCTCAGAACGGTTTTCGATTTCCTACACGAGATCAGGAAACCATAATCTCTCTCCTCTACATCCCCCACGTTCATGCTCAAAAACTCGCCGGGCCTGAACATTGACTCTTGCAAAACGGGTGGGACGGCTGGGTCTCTGTAGTTTTGTGGCGCGCATGTGATCAGCTTCTTCATCTCCTCAATGGTTACGAGGTGGGATTTAGTAATTTCAGCCTCTGTGCTCCCGGGTTTTAACTCAGAAACGCATGGAGGATACTTGTCATCGGGTAGTTTATACAACCACTTGAAGAAAGTTCTGAATTTGTAAATATATGAGGTTCTTGTGGTCTCAGCGATATTCTTACTATCAAGGAAATTTATTATGTCATCTTGGGTCATGTCCTCATAGGGTTTTTGGATGTACTTCCCTAGATCATTTAGGGATTTTGCAAAGCTTAATCTAGTTTCATGGCTTTTCCAATGCCTTAAATCCCACTTATGTTTGTCGAAACGTTGTATGTTCTCTCTCTGTCGCTCCGTGAGCTCTTCGTCTTCAAGGTATTTTTTTATTGCGCGCGCTCGCGCTCTTTCACTCATTTATTTCATTCCTTTTCCATAGTGATAAATGGGTGGAACCACTTATAGTCTATATGGTTAGATGCTATAACCATACGCTTTATTAGTGGTTATACCATTTCTCTTTATTGATATTCATATAATGATGGATATAACTGATATGGATTCCAAATACATGAAAAAATGGAGGACATGAAGACAGCCATTTTCTGGTGGAATTAAAATTTGAAAAACTCCAAATCGGAACTTGAGAAAAGATTAGAGGGTATGGATCTAGCCTCACAACAAAAAGAAATCATCAAAGAGCTTGAAGAGCTTGGAAAATCTATAAAAGAGCTTGAAAAAGTCATAGACAAAATTGAGAGCGCACACGGGTAAAAAATTTAACTGAGGGCTGTTACCCCCAATCATTTTCTTTCTTCTTTCAACCGCTCAACTTCAGCCGTAAGATCAACTATTAGCTTCATTATCGTGGGATTCGTCATTTCTCCGTTCTCGATTTTTACCGTGAGAGCGTTGACTTTTTCGGCTAGATTTTTGTTCTCCATCTCTAGGTTGCGCATCTTCTCATTTCTCTCGGTGCTGAATCCTCCTGATAAAACGTTAAGGTACGGTAGCGCCTTGCGATATTCCTCGACAACATAATTGTAATCTCTGAAAACCTGATTGTACCCGTAATCGTCGAGTTTATGGCCCATTAGGAATTCGCCGATATCAGGGTTCGCTCGGCTCTGGCTCCAGAGTGTCCGGAAGTTTTCCCTTAGTTCGTGAAGTCCGTATCCGTAGCGCGTTCCCCGGTCGCCCCCCTCGGCCTTCACGACTATCCTTAGACGGATCAGGTGTCTCAACCAGAATCTTTTCAGGGCTATTTCGTTTACGGGTCGCCCGTATTGGTTTGTGAATATTGCCGCCCTTTTCTCTGGGATCTCGGAACCTAGATATTCTTTCAGAAACTCTAGGGCATCTCCCCCGATTAGGGTGAAAAAGGGTCGGATGTTTCTCTCGGACTTTCTACCTGGGAGATCCACTTTGATTATGTCGGCTCCCTTGTTCAGCTGGTCTCTGAGGCTTTTCCATCCCGTCTTATTCCATTCAATGACTTCGGAAACTCCCATTGCTCCCTCCAGCATACAGGTTACCATGGCCGCATACATCGGGTTCGCATGTAGCACGGCATTTTTGATATGTTCAGGCCTCAGGAGGGAGGGGGTCTTAGGTTTATCTCCCCGTATCTTGAAGCTCTTATCCTTCGGCAGCTCGACCCTGTTGTGGAGAAAGAAACTGAGTGGGATATTGTAATACGTATGTTTTGACCTGTAGGTCAGCCCACTCATGCTCAGAATCCATCTCTGGATAATGTCTAAAATTTCAAAGCAATCGTTATTTGAACAATTCTTCTGATACTCGATCAACTCATCTGGGGACATGTCCGCGAACTTGCCCCCGTTCTCACTTTTCCAAACTAAAAACCGTTTGAAGGTATACATATAATCTCTTCGTGTGGACTCGCCGACTCGGCTCATCCAGTTCTGCACGCTCATGGTAATTAATAATAATATTGACTGATATATAACAGTTATGTATACATGACCAACACGAGCTAATGGAAACTGTCAACTTTATACGATTATCTGATGCGCTCGAATTTTAAAATTGTGGGGGGTTTTTTTTGCCTTCCCTTAGCCTTTCGCTAGGATTTGCACACGTTTCCTGTTACTTTACGCGCGAGCAAGATTTCACAGGGATGGTGTTTCGCGTTTCCTCTTGCTTTTGGCTCTGTGGGTCGCTGGCGCCCCCCAGGTGAGAGTGGCAGAACCTATCTCTAGGTTTCACGAGTGATGGAACCCCCGCCACTCCCGACCTAGGATAGTTTTGTATATATTTAATATTTTGGATGAAGTGCGCGAGTGTTGCGTGAGGGCGCGCCGATTTTACGCGGTTACGACGCGGGCTACGTGACTATGACCAGAGTTTGACGGCTCCGCCGCAATGCCCATAATGCCCTCACGCACCATTGAATGGGGGCATCAACGCTTAAAATTTATGAGACCAAAACACTTCCGGAAATTTACCGGAACGGGGAAAAACGCCGTTAGGGAAATTTTCCCGAACGGGGTCTTGGAAACTGGTGGTAAATTTCCACCAGTTTTTGCGCGCGCGCTGAGAGAGGTCATTTATCATCACCTACGCCAAACCATTCGACCGTCATAGTTCCCTTCCCAAAGAAAAGAAGCACATTGAATGTGATCTTCCCGTTAATGCCCTCGATGGTATAGTTTGTCGCCTTCTGAAAGAAATCGTAGTCCGACCACAGATCCTCACCATCTTGGAACAAACGCACCTCAAGGAGATATTCTGGATCGCCCTGCGTGAAGATTATGTCAAAGGTCAGCCTCACCCTCTCAGCGGATTCCGGTATGTCAAATGTGCCATATGTCCATCGCTCAAGCCTGAAACTTTCTCTCAATGTGTATTCCCCACAGATATTCCATCTCGTTTGAGATTCCATTTCCTTTGGTGGTGTAGAATCGGTATCTTTCACTAGAAAGACGCCCGCACCGAGTAGGATGACGATCACGACCATGATTTTCTTACTCATCTAAAGACCTCATAACCTTGTGATTCTATCTTATGAGTTGTTTTACCTAAGCTTAAAGATTATGAGCGCGAGATCCTGTTCTCTCATGTGCCGCGCGCGAGTCCATTAATGAACCCGAGCGGAAATACATAATTCCGTTAAGAACTTCGGCACTATAACGTTTTTATGATTTGAGGCTTTAGTATAAATTAATGTTTATAGAAGATAAAGAGACGATTCGCAAGCTACAAAAACACAGAATGACGATCGCAGCCCTCACGAGATGCGGATATTTACCACATTCGCGCGCGTGATCTTCTCGTGTTTCTTCACGTGGTCGAGGCCCTACCGGCGAGGACGTAGAGATTCAGAAGTGCCCCAGTGACTCCGATTATCACTTCAAGGGTGACCACGACCGGATTCGACTCGGTGAGGAGTATCTTCCCATAGCTCATTATGTTGACGCTTATGACGATACAGGAGATACAGGACACCACCCCGAACAGGGCGGCCGCCCGACTGTAGAGCTCGTTCTTTTTCATGTTAGACCTCACCGCTTAGAAGTATTAACAGGATGACTACGATCACGATGAAAACAAACATATACCCGATATTCCGGAGCATCTTCATCCTCTCCCTCTCCGACTCCTCCCTAGTCATCCCCATGGCTATTCACGCTCACAACTCTGAATATCACTAAGCAGACCCCGCATTATCGCACACAAATAGAGACCGGAGAGGGGGATCCCCTTCGTGACGTACGGGGCGATCTCGGGGAATTCTGTTCTGTAGTCCCTGTCCGGATCCATCCAGATGGGCTTTCTCAGAGTCAACGCGCTGATCCGTTTAAGCAAACTGATTTTCTGATCATTGCTGAGTTTGTCGCTGATCTCGTTTTGATAGTGTAGACGATACCAGAATTCGGACATGAATTGCGCGCCCATTTCAAACATTTTAATCACGTGGACGTCTGGTCTCGTGAAACGTGGGACGGCGTTTGTAGGTTTTTGTACCGGGCTTGGGATCGCTGATCTCCTTCATTTCGACATAAACGGGAATAAGGGATTTGCTGATGATACAACCCACGGCCTGAGGGCTCAACCCGGTCTCCTTAGATATCTTCCCAGCTCTCACAAAATCGTCGAAGGGTATGGCATTCAGTACTAATATCTTACGTTCTCCGCTCTTTCCACGACTCATTTTTTATCACCTTCAATCACCCTTTGGGGAAGATTTTTTATCAAGTCCGCAGACTTCGGATCTCCCTTAAGAAACGCCAAAACGGTGAAAACGTCACGGCAATGGTGGCCTGCATGAAGGGGATAACCCAAGTCGAGATCTCCCGTCAGCTGTTCGAGCCGAATTTCGAGACGTCTGATCAACTCCGATTTCATACCTCAAACACCTTATGGGCTACGCTCATATCCAGCTCGGGCACCGTGGGATCGTCCGGATAGATGCACTTCACGAACAAACTATACCACGGCTGCCGTATGTCCTCGCAGTACTCGCAGACCCGGCATTCCTCGACGTCCATAAGCCTATTGTGAAGCTGACAGGCCAAATTCTCAACGGGCTTCAGGTTGTAGGTCAATGGATCAGCGCGCGCGACAGTGATCAACTCAAAAACCTCTTGGGGATCTTGGGGTTCTCCAGGATAGCCTTCGCCGATAGGACTAGCCCCGGATTCTTCTCTGGGTCGATCAGATCCTTAATGTAAACGAGGAAACATAATGGACCATTTTCACTCGACATTAAAAGACTCCTTAATCTTTTCCGACGCCCCGGCCGGCACGGAAATGCCGACCGTGAGACCTGTAACCTTTTGAGTTCCGAAATCGAACAAGCTAACCTGGACGTCGCGGACCAAGGTCACCTCCCCGGTCCGATCAGCCTCCACCATGGCGGCCCTGGCCTCATCGGACTCCATGACCTTCTTTATTTGATTCTGGACGGCGTCCATTATTTCGCGGCTGTCAAAAAGCTGTACTCCGCATAAACCGGCACCTATCGTTATTTGTTCCCAGCTTTTTTTGAAAAGTATCTTTTCCTCTTCGGATAATAATTCCTCATTTTTTTCAAACACATAATAAATTGGTCCAAAATCTGTTTTTCGTTTAAGTTTAAAAAACACTTCTCCTTTGACGTTTTTCCACTCAAGATCAGCATACATTAATCCGCTATACTCTAATTCTTCCATTTTTTATTTCACCTTCAGCATGATCCTTCTTCTGTAGCCCCTGATTCCACGGCCACGACATATGGGACACCTCGCGGGCTTGCCGGGTTTTTCGTCACGTGTCGAGCTTACGTAAATATCGCCGCATTTTGAGCATCGACGGTGGACGTTCATCTCACTCCCTCATTGAATGGTGGGGAGTGTTGCCGGCCTTGGAGCAAGGGTGGTAAACTCCGGGAGCAGATCTCCGCCTGGCCGGAACAATGAGGGTTAGACCCCTCCCTGCAACGATACCCCGATATCCAGGATCCCAAGGTCTCCATTAGGCCCATAGCCCCCCCCACCATCAACGTAGTTTACGCCTCAGAATCTCGGCGTCGATCGCTCTCTTCAGGGCGGCACCGAAATTGTGATCGAGACAATCCACGATCCGAGTGACAATAAGATCATGTAGTCCCTCTCTCCCGGGCACGGCGAGCTTGTAGAGCCGGTGGTGACCTCCCTTCCCGGTCTGATCGTCCCAATCCATGATCTCCTGATCTACCATCCTGTTCAGGTGAAAGATCACGCTTGCGCGGCTTTTTCTTAGATCCTCTCGCTGGGTCTGTAGCCACTCCCAAGCTTTTCCGGAACCCATTCGGAATTCGGGGTTTTGTTCGGTCTCATCGATGAACATGTAAGTGATGGCGGCTTCCCAATCCTTCATTATCGTATTCAAATCTTCTAGACTCGTGTCTAACTTCATTATGTAGTCTCCTTATGAAGTGTAAAACGTTTAATTATATTTAAAACTTGTGTGCTTTCGATCCAGGTATACAAAAAAAAGGGGGGAAGAAAGATCACGGTGTGACCGTGTCGCCTATTCCTATTTCAACGCTGAGCGTGTGTGTGCCGGGGGGCAGAGATCCCGGTCCGACTGTGAATCTGTACATTGCGTATCTCATGTGCGAGTCGGGCTCGTTCATCATGTACTGTGGGTCGGGGGTGCCGCCGTCTGGGGCCGCGAACAGCTGCATGGATTGGGAGCCGTCTACGGCTATAGTGCCGAGTTCATGCCAGTGAAATTCAGTTGGGTAATAGTATTCATCTATTCCCTTACGATCCACGATACACACCTCACAGGTCACGAACATACCCGCCGGACGGGTGGCGGTCACCTTGGTATAGAATTGTGCTGCATTCGAGTCTCCGATCCTCACGAAGATGTATTTGGGTCCTTCAGGTAGATCCACGGCTGCGCCGTCGAAGAAAACGTATTCCTCAACGAGGTTGACGAAGGACACCTTTACTTCTCCGTCCCAGGCGGTCAACGGGTTTACGTTTGCTTTAGCTGTGAGGTAACCGGTGACACTGATCGACATGGTGATCGGATTTGAGAAATAGTACCAAGTGCCGACGGCTATTACTCCGCCGACAACAACGCTGAGAATTACAAGTACCATCAATGGGCTGATCTTTCTGAGTTTTATCTCCATAATTATCCATTAAACGTGTATTTTACGTTAGATATAACACTTACCCTTTAAAGGGTATGGAGGGGCAAACAGGTTTTAAACATCTTTCGACGTAGGTTTAACCATGTCGCGCAAACGACGTTATAGCGTCACCCTGACCGAGCCGTTTGTCGAGGCAGTCCAGACACTAGTCGAGGAGAAGACATACGAAAGCGCGCCCGCTGTCATAAGAGATGCCTTAAGGCGGATGTTCAGGTCTGAAGGTTTTGAGGCATTCACCACAGGCAAGCGCGCAAAATAGCCCAACTAAATAAAGGACGTAATTACGTCCCTAATAGAGGAGCGCGCGCTCATCATTTCCACTTCTCCAAGTTCAGGGGCTTCACGTTGAGGAACTTCAGGATCTTATGCCTGTCCTCTAGGGGCATCTTGGTGAGCTGGTTGGCCTCCCGGGCGATCTTTTTCATTTCGGGATCGTCACCACCATAGATAGCGATTACACGCTTTTTTGTACAAACACTCAGGAGCATTTCTTTTCTGTAGGTCTCGCTCTCATATGTCAACAGTGGCTCGCCTCCATTGAGTGTGGTTCGAGTCCGAGCATCACCAGTTCGGTGTCGATCCAATCCATGACCTTATCCCGCACTCTGGTGAAGGCCTGATCGGGTTTGATCTTCTCATCGTCAAATTCCTTGTTGAGGCTGACCGTGATGTTCTCGTAGGGGGCTGTCCGTACCTTCATCTCGAAGCATACCGTGAACTTCATTGTTCAAACTCCTGAATTGCGCGCGCCTCGTAGATGCAGTCCTTGCACTCTCGACCTGTAGGGCTTCGGCCTAGTTTGCTACAGTTAAGCTCAAACAGTGTGCCCCTGGACATGACCTTTATCTTGACGGTGAGCTTGGGGCACGAGTGGTAGAAGGTCATCGTTCATACGCCGCCTTCCAGCTTTCAGTCCACTCCTTTCCACACTTTAGGCATTTCCGATGTAGCCCATTCTTCTCAACTTCTCCCCCACAGATATAACAGATCATTGATTTTCCTCCATTTTCAGTTCGCCTACATAGTCTAATAGAGAAGAGCCTCCAGCTCCGGGTCCTCGTGTTTAGGGGTCTTCGTTCGGAAGAATCCGTCCCGTATCATCTCGATCCGGGTCATGCTCTTCCTGAGGCGTGCGTGGTATTCCTCGAATTGTTCTTTCATCTTTGTTCGATTACTACTAACTAACTACTAACATATAAGAGTTTCTGTTGAAGATAAATGTGAAAAAGTCTAAAATGGATGCAGCTCATAATCGTCCTCAATTTTAATCTGAATTATGCCCCGAACCAT
>Ga0209977_10000602_pt1 | contig 14461 bp, 8 predicted proteins | sample SumtaG_2_FD_183113 | JGI IMG/M metagenome (GOLD analysis project Ga0209977, IMG submission 183113) | Deep subsurface microbial communities from Indian Ocean to uncover new lineages of life (NeLLi) - Sumatra_00607 metaG (SPAdes) (version 2) | ecosystem: Environmental > Aquatic > Marine > Oceanic... | reverse complement strand
CTAAAAATCTTTTAAATTCTTCTCGACATAGCGAGGGTTTTACTGGATCTTCCGAATCCTCAAACGATATTATCTCATTATCAAACCTGGTCATCAATTTGGAAACAATATCTTTTGCGATGTCCGTTTTAATTAATTCTACAAGCTTTTTCTTTATCGGCTCTTTATACATCTTTATATATAGCACTTCCTATATTATAATGGTTAGTTTATTACAAACGTTCGCCGCTGTCCATCCCTAATTTATCATCAGTAAAAAAACTAGATATTAGCAGAGCTTTGTTGCCCAACCCTCTAATTATAGGAGGACCAGCAAATTTGCATGTTATGCCATCTACTACAACATGCTTACAATCTTTAATTAAATCCAAATAACAAGGATCTGTTTTTATTTCAACCTTAGTAGCCCCTCCCATACCAGCTTCTGTAAAAGTTGAAACATTTAATGCTTCTCCACGCGGATTCCATATAACAAGGCCCTTAATAGCTCTTTTCCTTGAAGTAGTTATTACACCTTTGCCGCGGCAAATAGGGCATCTACCAACAGCAAAATACTTTGAACCGCCGGCTTTATATATCCCGCTACTTTTACCACTAACCTTATCATAATGGCAATTAGGGCATTCTGAACGTAAATCCTTTGAATAGACTATCACTTCTCTGCTCAATCCGCTAACCAAATTTTTAACAGATTTTTTAAATCTATCTTTAGTCTTGCGTCCTATATATTTGTTTCGCAGCATATGATTACTCCATATTTAATCCACGTCTATACATGGATCACTGATCCATGGCCATCCTCCACTTCTAACATCAACATCAGCTTTTGATCTATCTAATAATATATCCCATATTCTTGGGGTAATAGAATCAGGCTTTAAACGTAATAATACTTCATCCTTATCGCGAGACTTTAGTGCTCCTAATACATTTGATTGAATAAAATCTGGCTTTAAACGTAACGATATTTTGGTTTTTGATCTATCTAATAATATATCCCATATTCTTGGGGTAATAGAATCAGGCTTTAAACGTAATAATATTACATCTTCATCACGGCTTTTTACTTCTAGATAATCTCTGGTAACTACACATGTATATGCATACCTACCGCTTAAAGACTCAGCAATAAGATCTGGTATATATCCTATTTCGGCACCAAAGCCGAGAGTAGTTACTGCGCCAGATCCCCATCCATATGTTGATATACCCATCTTATGTTCCTTTTGATCTTCTTGAAGGTGTACTAGTTTGTTGTGTTATTAAATTTCCATTTTTATCTGTAACACTAAATGTTAGAAGCGGTGTTGTATTATCATCATCATATAAAATCCAATTACTTATATCCCCATCTGCTAATTCTAATCTATTAGTCTGAATTTTTCTAACTAAAATGGTTCTCACATCTATATTATCCAACACATCACTATATTCCCCCGACGAGCTATATGCATATCGGTCAGTACCAGACAATGTAACACTATCACATCTAATAGCATAGTCTTCTGTTCCGCTATAAGTTGCAAAATCATATCCATAAAAGCCGTCGCCTTTTTCAACCATAGGATCATCAGTTACTACCAAAGATCCGTTTGAAACATCTCTAATACGAACAGTCGGGGACAATCCTAAAGCTGGCTCTCCATCTTCACTAAAAGCTGCTAATATCCACATATAACTTTTATACCCCCGCCCAAATTTTTAATTATTGTTTTTTCTTTTCCACTAACTTTTGATTATCTATCAGTCACCTCAAAAAAATCTCTTTCGCTTGTAAAGAAATGTGATTGTTGGCTCATTTATTTTATATCCCTTATGTAGGTGTTCCCTCTGTGTGTAATACCGCATATGTAACTCCACCTATTCTTACTCTTAAATCTGTTGCGTTTGCGTGAGAAAGATTACTATCACACTGAGCATAATAAATTGTGTTATTTGCTCGAATTGCTAAAGTCTGATTCCATCCTGCCGGGTCTTCAACATATGTTGTAATTTCTACTGTTGCTCCACCTTTTCTATATTTGAATTTATATGGTCCCGCTTCAGGACCAGCAGAATAAACAATCGTTAAGACAGCTCCAGTTGATTCTTCAGCAAGATACATTATGCTGCCAACAGTAGCTGGAGTTGTTATCCACACAATCGCCATATCATCACCAGCATCATGATCATCATCAAATCGCTGTTGAATAAGCGTTTTTAACTCTGGAGAAACCTGGGTACCACTTCCTGCTTCATTCCAAATTATTGTAATAGCATGCGGTGTACGATCCTCTGGACGATTTGGAGAACCTCCCCATGCCGCTGGACTATCATTATCCTCTATTTTTAACGATCCATGAGCACCTGTTCCACCCACACTACTACCATAAATTGTTATATTAGTACCATTTTCAGCTGCACCATAAGCAGTTACATTAGACCATATCATGCCAGAATAGTAAAACCCTCCAAACATCTCTCCTATCCAAAGATAGCTATCTAGATGGTCATAATAAGCACCATCAACTGTAAAGCAGTCATCACTTGTCTCTGTGGGACCCCAAGTTTCTGGACTTATTCTCTTTATCTCTCCTTTCTCATAATATTTTTCACCAAAATGTAAGTCAAAAATGTTACCTTCTATCTCACTCTTGCGGTCAATCTCTTCCTCTTCTGTCCATATCAAATAACAAAAATCAAACTCATAGCCTGCAAAATATGTATCTTCTGAGGCTGGACCTTTCTGGAAATATATCTCTTTTGGTGTTTCTGTAAAAGTATGCTCCAGCACTAATCTTTGTTTTCCAGCAACCTTTGATACTATATTAAAATTAAACCTTAATCTATCGCTACCTCCTCCCTTGAAAATTACAGTTGTTTCTTGGTTAGTAGTTGTAAGGTTATAGCTCAACTCAAAATAATTTACCGCTTCATCTGTCTCAGTCTCAATCATGGTTAATGAATTGGCTTGAGCAGATGGTCGTTGCCAGACTCCCGATTCTTCATTCTCCGGATGGAAAGCAAATTCAAAGATATCGCTGCCTCTACTAATTTGTATTGTCGCAGGAAGTAAGCGTAACTCACAATCTCCAAATCTAACTATTTTGTTTTCAGAATCGTAGATATAAGGGAAATAGATATCATCCCCTCTATTGACATTCCTTTGCCCTACAGCAGACTTATAAACATACTGACCAGACTTCTCAGTCCTAAATGTTCGCCCTGATTTGTCCCATCTATGATGAATATTTTCCATTTATCTATCCCCTTTATACTATCCATATACATCCATTTACCAAACTTGTTGGCTCGTTTAATGGAATGACTAACTTTTCAGGACATACGATTGCGCTTGATGCTGGTAATGTCATAACATCATTGTCGTCTACAGTTATACCAGTATCTTGTACTATCTTTGCACCACCATGTCCTCTGACAATTGCATGATCGACTATAGCGGCATCCGCAGAAGTTGCGTCTATATCAGCTAAGACTTGCGCGCCAGTTCGATATTTGACCAGCCCACTATTAGAAACCAAGAATTTATCTACATCGGTACCTTCAGCAGAGATAACATGAAGGGTTAATCCATTCGCATTTAGCTCAGCTTTAAGGACAGCATTAATTCTAAAATTGATGTTTTGCCCAGTTGATGCGTTTATATTTATAGTACCAGAATTAGCTTGTGCAAGAGCATAATCTGTGGTAGTAGCACAGTCTCGGTGTCCAAAAGCAGCTATATCATTGGTGCCCATATGACCAACAAAAGCTCTGCCAAAATTAAACAGGAGGTTTTCGTCCGCACTATCAATTACTTTTGTTGAGTCGAGAGTAAGACCAGCTGCTTCTACTGCTCCAGTAATATCTGTAGTCAGATTATGAGTATTGATTATGGTGTTGTGGTCTATAGTCCCTGAGAATGTCGCGAACGCATCATCAACTTCCGTCTCTGTATAATAAGTATCGCTGTGAAGATGTAAAGTAGTATCTCCACCACCGGTTAGTTCCTCAATTTGTGCTCCGGTAGCATCTGTAATATCACTATGTGAAGTTATAGTATGACTTTCATCATGCTTCTTTGTAACTGCGTCTTCTATATTAGCACCAGTAGATGTTATATCATTAAATTGATTTACATTTCCCGACTTCAAACCCAGATCAGATGTATCAGTAATACCATGAACTGATGTAGTGTCTGCACTATGAGTAGTAATATCATCGTCTATTTCGGTACTCAAAGATCCACTGATAGTATTAACTTCTGATTCAGTATAGTATCTACCATCATGGCTGCTTCCAGCTTCATGAATAGTGATATCAGAATCAATTTCGGCACTTAAAGTACCACTAAGAGTATCGATCCTTTCCGCTGACCATAACTCAGTTGCACTTGTCCCACTATCGTTGATGATTCTATGCTGACCTATCGCATAGTTATCTATAGCATCGTGATCTATATCAGTAGTAAGATCATGAGTATTAATTATTGTGTCGTGGTCTATGGTTCCGCTCCAAGTAGTCCACTTACCATCTACAGCTGTCTTATTATAATAGATCGCTGAATGGTCATCATCATTGAGCCCTGATATACTTCCGTGGTCGATATCTGTAGTCAGGTCGTGAGTATTAAGTATTGTATCATGATCAATGGTGCCGCTAAAAGTTGCTATGTCAGAATCAATCTCTGCACTTAACACAATCGACTCTGCCGCAACATCATCATCTATTTCTGTACTCAAAGAGCCGCTAATAGTATCAATCTCGGTTTCGGTATAATACCTACTATCGTGAGAACTACCAGACTCATGAGTAGTAATATCGCCATCAATTTCAGAGCTTAGAGAACCACTAATTGTATCTACTTCGGCTTGGGTATATTTGTCTATGGATGCTTCAGTAAAATGTTCATCAGCTGAATAATTAACTAAAGTATCATGATCGATAGTTCCGCTGAATGTTATTATATCGGAGTCTATCTCAGCACTTAATACAGATGATTCTGCTGCAACATCGGAATCAATCTCATCACTCAATGAGCCGCTAATGGTGTCTATTTCAGTTTCAGTATAATATCTATTATCAAGTTGTCCATTATTTAATTCTGTCTCAGTATAGTATCTGCTATCGTGACTACTACCTGATTCATGAGTAGAAATGTCGCTATCTATTTCTGAACTTAAAGCTCCCGAAATTGTGGATATTAAAGTAGTTATAGTAGTAGCGAAATTCTGATCGTCTCCCATTGCTGCTGCCAACTCATTCAAAGTATCCAATGCTCCAGGTGCTGAATCAATAAGAGCTGTTATTGCTGCAGCTACATCAGAATTAATCTCCGCGCTTAAAGTACCACTAATGGTATTCACTTCTGTTTCAGTGTAATATCTATTGTCTAATTGACCAGCATTTAACTCATCCTCTGTATAGTATCTGCTGTCATGGGAACTACTCCCTTCATGAATGGTAATATCGCCATCAATCTCATCGCTTAGTGAACCACTAATAGTATCTATTTCTGACTGTTCATAAATCTCAAAATTCAAAAACTTCTTTTTAATTTTACTCATTTTTGTTTCCTCTGTTTGGTTTTCATTTTAGCATCAAACTAAAGGCTCGATTAATTAAAATTATGCTGTATATTTAATAAACAATGCACCTTCAGTAGCTGTACCAGATGCTGGAGGATCACCAGTCCCGTAGCAAACATTGACTACTTGATCTATAGAAGCAGTTCCATGGTCTGCTGCTACTATAGCATATGTATTAGCATCCAAATCTCCACCAAGTTGTGGGCTTGTATCTTCGACTATATTTCTAAGAACCTCAGTAGCACCAGGATAAGCAGCAGTATAAGTATAAAAAGTTCTAAGCCCATCCCCAGCTCCGACAGTACCATCTAATCCTAAACCGTCCCAAGATAATTGGGTACCACTTACAGTAAAATCAGTGCCATAAATTTGTGCGGCACCACCGATTACCCCTAAACCAACTTCTGTAACATTATAAGGAGTATGAGCTAAGGTCACATATTTATTGCTGACATCACCGGAAGCAAGTGTGAAGTATTCAATCTCAGCTATTTCGGCGATTAGTATTTTATCATTTAAAGTTCCACTAAGAGTATCAGCATATTCCTTCGTGGTAAGATGATAATCTTCAGTCGGCATAACACCAGATATAGTAGCTGTGAATCCTCTGCTGCCATCTACGAGAATATATTGAGTATGATCATCGTCTCCTAATCCGGTAAGTCCGCCATGATCTAAAGTTCCAGATACAGTGTCAACATAATTTTTAGTAGCCGCGTCTTGAGCATTTACAGGATCTACAACATTTTTAATGTTATTGGTATTTGCATCTATATCTCCAACTGGAGCAAAAATAACGTCTCCAGAAGTATTTGTTTTTATCGTTAAATCGCCGCTATCAATTTTGCCGGTAATGACGTTGCCTATATTAAGTTCATTGCTTACACCAACAGCAGAAGCATCTATGTTGTAACCAATGATAATATTACTGCCACCAGTGGTGAGATTATCCCCAGCCGCATATCCTATAAGTATATTATTATTACACGTAGTTAGCGCAATTCCAGCTTGAAAACCGATGGATACATTGTAATCACCCGTTGTGATACCCTTACCAGACTGGGTACCTAGAAAAGTGTTTCCAATGTTAGAGTTGCCAGTAACTCCTTTACCTGCCTCAAAACCCACGCAGACATTGGAGTATCCGGTTTGATTGTACCAGCCAGCGGTATATCCAATTGCCACACTTTGCTGGGCTGTGGTCAGACCCATAGCAGCATACGTTCCTACGGCAACATTATAAGTTCCGGTAGTCATTGCTACATGTGCACTAGTACCAAGACTGGTGTTGTATCCGCCAGTAGTAATAGCATATCCAGACTTATAACCAACAAAGATATTGTCTGAATGGGAATTATCTGGTACACCATACCCTGCTTGACATCCAATAGATATACCATGGCTTCCAGTTACATTGTAATATCCAGCAGCGTATCCGATGCCAATATTATACTCTGCATCAATTTGTCTATTTAAAGATGAAAGCCCAATGCTTATATTGTAGTTACCAGTGGTCTCAGATGCCATAGTGCCAGCACCCACACAAATATTGCTGGCCCCAGCCTTTATGTTAAAACCTGCATCAGTGCCAATCAAAGTATTATTAATACCAGTTGTAAGATCAAAGCCTGCCTTATAACCAACCAACGTAGCACCAGTAAAAGAATTGGCAGCAGCACCCATACCAGCATAACTACCAACAGCAGTATTAGTAGTACCAGTAACATTGTTTAAGAGAGCACTTGATCCAATAGCTACGTTATCATTAGTTCCAGCAAATGCCTTCCCAGCATTGTCGCCTACAAAAACATTACGAACATCTGTAGTAACAGCAAAGCCTGACTTATAGCCTATAAAGGTATTATCACTACCCGTAGTAATAGCATACCCAGTCCTGTAGCCAACAAAGGTGTTGTTGGAGTGAGAGTTGGCAGAGGTACCAGTAGCGGCATCAGTTCCTATAATAGTGTTATTAACTCCAGTTACATTAAAGTAAAGAGCTTGATATCCAAGCACAGTATTGTTATTAGCAGTATTCGCATTACCTGCTTTATAGCCAATAAGAGTATTTTGAGAAACATTAGCGTCACCAGCTCCCGCATAATTACCTATAACAACATTATAATCACCTGTCAGGTTGTGATACAGGGCTTGATAGCCGATGGCAAGGTTATTTCCACCATCAGTATTCTTGTAGCCAGCGTTACCGCCGACAAAAGTATTGGCCCCACCTGTGGTGACTGCATATCCAGCCTTATAACCAACCAAAGTGTTGTCTGAGTAAGAATTAGCAGTAACCCCAAACCCAGCCTGATCGCCTATTACAGTGTTGTAGTCACCACCACTATAACGCATGGCAGTGTAACCCATTATGGTATTTCCTATACCCGCCGTGTTATCTGCCCCTGCAAAAGCACCTACAGCCGTGTTCTGTGTACCACTTAAGTTTTGTTCTAAAGCATAGTGACCAAACGCTGTTGTATAATAAGCTGTATTGGTTCTAGCAGCATAATGACCAACTGCTGTTGCGGCATCGGTTGTTTGGGCACCAAGGGCTGAAGACCCTACGGCAACATTATAATTTCCAATTAAGCAAGCATCAAGAGCATTTCCACCAACAGCTACATTAATATATCCTGTAGTTAGCATTTTCCCAGCCCGGGAACCAATTAGGGTATTATCACTGCCCGTAGTAATAGCATACCCAGTCCTGTAGCCAACAAAAGTATTGTTTGAATGGGAACCACTAGCAGTTACACCAAAACCTGCCTGACTACCCACTAATGTATTGTAATCACCTGTGACATTATAATACCCTACTTGATGACCCAGGTAAGTATTATCTATACCACCATCCTGGGCAAACGCGCCCTGGTATCCTATAACTGTATTATAATATCCTGCTGTTTCAGTATATAAAGCAGTATATCCAATAGCTATATTCCCATTTACATTGCCTAGTGAGGATAGAGCAGCGTGACCTATAGCGACACTTTTAGAGCCCGCATCAGATGTGTGAAAAGCCTGAACACCTATTACAATATTGGTGCTTCCAGTAGCAAGCGCTTCACCTGCTCCTACGCCCATGCAGACATTATTATCGCCACTAATAATCGCATTAAGTGCTAAGTTCCCAATAGCTGTATTGTTTACTGCGCCACTCGCAGTACCAGCACCAGCTACATTCACACCAAGATAAGTATTCGTATCTGAGCTTTCCCAGCGGTCAGTATAAACATCTCCGTCAAGCTTAATTCCGCCACTATGTGTTGTTTGCTGGTTAAAAATAACATTATCAGTAGTATTAAATGGGAATTGTCCATCGTCAGAACTTACTCCACCATGTTGTAAAATATCTCCATCATGGAGATGAGTGTCGGATGAAAAGCCAGTATGACCAGCACTTGCATAATCTAATTCATTTAATTCACTATGATTTGTACTACCTTCACCAGCTGAACCACTAATAGTTATTTGATCTTCGGCTGAACGAGTGACCGTAATATTATCTCCGCCGATTATATCAAACACGTCACCGGAAGTTATATTATCTTTACTTACACCATCGACTGCAAATGTCCAACTACCATAATTATCTTTACCATCTATCTTATCATTTAGACTACCTGATATAGTATCTATCTCGTTTTCAGTGTAGTATCTTGTATCACCACGAGCATCGGTATGATACTGTGAATGATCATCGTCGTTTAATCCAGAAATGGATCCATGGTCAATGTCTGTAGTTAGGTCATGAGTATTGACTATCGTATTATGATCAATGGTTCCGCTGAATGTTGCTATATTAGTATCTACTTCACTTTCGGTATAGTATCTGCTGTCATGGGAACTACCTGCCTCATGAGTAGATATATCGCCATCTATTTCAGTGCTCAAAGCTCCTGATATAGTATCAACTTCTGATTGTTCATAAATTTCAAAATCCAAAAATTTCTTTTTGATTTTATCCATTTCTATTTCTCTCGCTTGGTTTCCATTTTGTCTTCAAACTAAAGGTCTATTCTGTAGCTGATATGAGCGCCTCTTTAAGTGGCTTTCTTTCTGTCCAAGCTATAAATACATTTACTATACGATCCCTGTAAGCCTGGTCTTTCGGCCCTTTACGACCTCTATGATCTTTACCCATAAGAGCAATCATTTCTTCTGGCGCGAACATAAACTTTTTTCGTTCAAGCCATTCATCAAAGTGTATCCTACAATCATCTATAGAATCAGACGTTTGTACCTCTCCATTATAGTTTTTAGGGTCCTTGATTTTTTTTCCTTTTATATGTTCAAGTCCCTCTTGTTCTGTTTTAAATTTCATTTTTTCAAAACCTCCTTAATAAATTGAATATTTTGTGTTAAGGCCAGAAGAAGTTGTTTCTGTATCTGCCAATTTAGAATCATAATAAATTACTTCTGCAATGTAACCAGATAAAGGATTCACATACGTGCCCTCAGCTCCGGTTGCAATAAACCGCCACGAACCAGCATTAGCATTTGTCCCCTGTGATACATTATTTACAATAAACTCACCTGCGTCAGATGGGGTATCGGTCTGGGTGCAACAGGCAATAATGAATTCATCTGCTGTTATGTCGGGACCAGCTATAAATGCAGTGTTAAAGTATTGATGCTTTCCATCAAAAGGCCCAACTAATGTATTCCCTACGCCTGATTGAATAGCCCGTCTATTAACGCTTGATTCATCAGTACAATTATATACCACATAAAAAGTATAAATTGTTACTGCATCAAATTGAAACTCCAACCCATCATCTACAGCATCATGCCAAAGAGCTGGTTTCCCGTTTTGAATATCTACCTTATAGAGCGGCTTCTTACCTGCAACAGCTTGTACCATATCGTTGCCATTCCCACTCTGGTCAGGCCAAGTTCCTACAGGATCATTGTCTTCTAAGCCATACCATCCCAAACAATTAGCAGGCCACCAGCCGACAGGAGATCCGGAAGGTTCCCAATCAGGTTCCCAATAAACATCATATTTTGTATTAAGACCAGCTTCATTTGCTGTAGGATCCTCGGCATTCAGATATATGATTGCCTCTGCTATGTCCCCATTAAACCACCACGCGCTTCCGGCCTGGTTTGCGCCTAAAGTTTTGGTATTATAGCATCGTCTTGTAACCACTCCCAGACTCCCTTCTATTTCAGCACCATTTCTACGGATTGAACCATCATTAACAGTTTTCATTATGAAGGTTAAAAGTTGATCGTCTGCGGTAGGCGCTTGAGTCCCTTGCCACACACTATCATGGTATTTGACAGCCCCAGTGGCTTCAAAGCAAAATATGGTCCGGTCACTCTCCTGATCCCATAGTGCCTGAGTTGCGCCCCCACCTAAGATTGATTGATTAGCGATAACAGAAAAGAAAGTATACTCCTCATTTGCAACAGACCAGACGCCCTCGCGACTCAGCCAATCACCGCCATCAAAACGTACTACTGGATGACCATTAAGAATATTGATTTTATAGGTTGGTTTGTTACCCCCCACAGCTTGCACTAAATCATAACTATTTCCACTCTGGTCAGGCCAGGTTCCTACAGGATCGTTGTCTTCTAAGCCATACCATTCTAAACAATTAGCAGGCCACCAGCCTATAGGAGAGCCGGATGGATCCCAATCAGATTCCCAATGGATATTATATTTTGCATTAAGACCAGATTCGTTATATGTGTATGCCTCGTTGTTGTTATATATTATGAATTCTGCCATATCAATATTGGAGCAATAAGTTCCCGTGTTATATCTGCCTCCTATGGTTAATCTATCACCATCGTAACTACCTATATCCCCAGAAACTTCATACCAACCATCTCGTCTTAGGAGTGAACTTTCTCCATTATATAATCCAGTTATAAGGATACATTCATTGAGAGTGTAAGCCACATCTAATGCTGCGCCTGCATATAACTGAAGATTATTGGCCCCCGCCTCTTGGAGCAACATATGTGTAGCAGCATAACCATCCCATATATTACGATAGCTTCCCGTACGGGAAATATGTTTGAAAACCGCAAAGACGGTTTCTGGTTGCTCTAAGCCCATATCCTCGCTGTATAACGAATCATCAACACCATCGAACCTAACCACAGGCAAACCATTTTGCTCATTCGTTTGATAGGTTGGCCTTCTATCTGTGATAGCTTGTGTTAGATGATTACCATTACCACTCAAATCAAGCCAAGTCCCAACAGGATCATTATCTTCAAGTCCAAGTATTCCATCCGCAGAGTACCAACCGGTAGGAGAACCAGAGGGGACAAAGTGAACTGCATATTTTGTATTGAGGCCAACCTCATTATCTGTGGGATCTTCGTTCCCATCGTAATAAACAATCTCAAATATATACCCATTCCAAACAACCCCGGCACCGGGGACATCTCCCATTGACATACTCTCTGAACCTGCTGCACCGGCATTCCCAGCAAGTATCTCAACCTCATTAACCCGTAGAGTGGACGATGCTCCGTTATACAGGCCAGTATGAATAGCGCATGTCGTGCCAGTTGTTCCCCCACCAAGGGCAGTCCCAGCATAAAGTTGGTATGTATCATCGCTTATGTACGCTATTTGCTGTCTGTTAGCACCAGAACCGTCAAACATGATACCCGTATGGTTAGTAGCAATACACTTAGTAACAGCAAACACAGTGCAGGGTTGGTTATATGTAGTCCCGTAAGCCTTGTAAAGAGTATCGTCTATCTTATCAAATAGCACCCCTGGAAGACCATTTTGTATATTGGTCTTATATAGTGGTTTCTTCCCACCGTCAGCTTGTATTAAATCATACTCATTTCCACTCTGATCCGGCCAAGTTCCTACAGGATCATTGTCTTCTAATCCAGTAATAGCATCAGCTTTCCACCAACCTACAGGAGAGCCAGATGGATAATGTTCCCCACCATCTGTGATTGTCCAATTATGATCATCTATAAGGGCCTGTCGTGCAGTCGCCGCCGCCGATGGAGCCGCTGTGTATCTGCTATCGCCGCCGTCAAGAGTAATGTTATCGTGTACTGCTTGCCCTTCCCAACCGACTAAGAGAGCATCCCAGTTTGATACAGAAAGAGTAACTAAAAGAAACATCTGAGTTGCCCCAGCCGCACCGTCAAGACTGGTAACATCCCACCCACCAAGATCTTGATCGAATGAAGTAGCAAGACGGAACATGCGATAAAAGCCATTTCCTGTTACTTTGGACGTATCCCAACCACCGATATCTTGGTTGAAATTAGAACAATTCTGGAAAGTAGCGCCCATGTTTGTCATAGAAGATGTATCCCAGCCACTAATATCTTGATTGAAAAGCGTACAGGAATTAAACATACTGCCAACAGTTGTCACACCAGACATATCCCAATCATCCATTGATGGAACAGTTGTTAAAGAAGAACAAAGGAAAAATGCATTGAGCATTGTTGTAATAGCTGATGTATCTAAAATATCTATGGCTGATACAGTGAGATTTGAGCATCCAAAGAAGTATCCATTATTATCGCCTAAAAGCAGCGGGCCCCAAGAGCTGATATCGTAAATCTTGGTCTTATCGCCAGCATTAGCAAACCGCCAGCCAGTGATAGTGCCAGTAATAATAACCGTGTATGTATCCGCACTTGCGTAAGTGTGCGTTACGGCTGCATCATCCCAGGCAGTGATGTCGTCGTCGTTTCCATCTCCCCAGTCTACATTAAAGTCATAGGCGCCGCCATTATATATTGGAAGCGTGAATGTCTCATCGTCGCCAGTTGTTTTTGCTTCAAAAACAAAAGCTTCACTAGTAAATATAGTTTTCCAAACATCGCTTATATTTATCTTAACTTCTGTTACATCTCTCCATACGTCGCCAATGTTTATTTTTAAAGAATCAACATCTCTCCATACACTGTCAACGATGATTTCCATATTTGTTTCAGCAGTCATCTATTCTTTCCTTTTATGCTGTATATTTAATAAACAATGCACCTTCAGTAGCTGTACCAGATGCTGGAGGATCACCAGTCCCGTAGCAAACATTGACTACTTGATCTATAGAAGCAGTTCCATGATCGCCTGTTATTATAGTTCCTATCCCAGAAATTGTGTCAGTCCCAAATAATATATCATGTCCATTTGTATCTAAATCGCCACCAAGTTGTGGGGTCGTATCTTCGACTATATTAATTCCATAGGTCGGAGCGCCGCCGCGGGTATAAATAATTCTAAATTTATCCCCTGCCTCAAGTACACCATCCAATCCAAGGCCATCCCAAGACAGCTTAGTACCGCTTACAGTATAATTAACACCATAAGTTTGTGTGCTGCCACCGATTATACCTAAGGCAACTTCTGTAGCCAAAAATGGAGTATAGGCCAAAGTCACATATTTATTGGTAATATCAGTACCAGAAACCGTAATATATTCAATTTCATTTGTTCCTATCTTATCATTTAAAGATCCTGATATAGTATCAACCTCTGATTCAATATAATACCTCGCATCTCCCCGTGCGTCAGTATGATATTGAGGATGGTCATCGTCATCTAATCCTGTAAGTTCGCCATGGTCTGAAGCGCCTTCACCAGCACCACCACTAATAGTAATAATATCTGAATCAGATGTGAGAGCGATGCTTCCCGCCTCAACAAGGCTTTTAAATTGCAGATCTACTCCAACTTTTTGGGCATATACGCCTTCACCGGCTCCAAGATTGGAAGCAGTATTTGTTTGACCGGTGCCGCTAAGAGTATCTGCATATTCTTTAGTTACCAAATGAGAAGATTCAGTTGGCATAATACCAGACACAGTGGATGAAAAACCTCTGCTGCCATCCACAAGAATATATTGTATATGATCATCGTCCAACAATCCTATAAGGATGCAGTG
>Ga0209977_10000601_pt1 | contig 14461 bp, 8 predicted proteins | sample SumtaG_2_FD_183113 | JGI IMG/M metagenome (GOLD analysis project Ga0209977, IMG submission 183113) | Deep subsurface microbial communities from Indian Ocean to uncover new lineages of life (NeLLi) - Sumatra_00607 metaG (SPAdes) (version 2) | ecosystem: Environmental > Aquatic > Marine > Oceanic... | reverse complement strand
TCAAAGAGAAATAAAGGAAATTTTTGAGATAATAAGATCTGAGGGCAAATCTTGAATCGTGACACATAAGGAAGAAAAATTTTCATTTGACGATAAAAGAATAGTCTTAATACGGATAGACCCTTTCTCCAAGAGAGTTGTTTCTCATAACGGCTATTATGTCAACTCGCTAGCTTTGTAAAATGACTTTTGAGAGCATAAAAGGAGGAAAATCATGAATTGGTGGGATAAATTATTTTATAATTATATTTCTCCCATTGGGGAAATTGGAATATTAATTGCTACAATCATTCTTTTATTTCTAACTTCAAAATACATAAAATTTACAAAAAGAATGGCTGATATTATGAAACAAGAATATGAGATTAAAATAAAGCCGCTAGTTAAAATTAGATTTGATGGTTTCATTACACGAGAGGCAAATATTCAACCTCAGTGGTGTGTTCATAATTACGGAAGTCTCTTTATTAAATTACTTAACTATAAAGTGAAATTTTGGCATATGGACTTTGAAAATGATTCAATTGCTTTTGAGAAACAAATAAATGAAGAAATCACACCTGATGATGTTTTGCGTATTGATGATCTTTTTTCTTTATCTGATTTGCCACATTTTCATTCACAAAAAGATGTAAAAATTCCTTTAGTTATAGAATTTATTTTTACTTTTTCAGACGCCAAAGGTGATGAATTTACTAAAAAAGAATTAATAAATAAATCCTTAAGAAGTTAAAACTAATTAGTTAAGGGACAACTGTACAATTCCTTGGCTTATAATATTCAATCCTTAAAAAAATAAGGAGGAAAAATTGTACAAAAGCAAATCTCATCAGATTCCAGTTGCCTATGAAATGTCTGGTGTAAACCAAGAAATAAAACTTACAGAAGGACAAATAGAGTTTGAACCGAAAACTTTAAAAATTAAAGGCCATGCTCAGGTTTTTATGAGATTCATTCCAAAACTGGGAATAAATATTGAGGCAATCGCACTTGAATTTTTTGAGAAGCTTATGGGGGAAGAAGAGGTAGAAATTAATTTTCCGTCAATTAAATTATCAGCTAAATTATTTATTAAAAAATCATCTATTGGCCAGAATTATCAAATCACGGCAATTCCATATAAAGAACCTTTATTAATTGGTTCTCCTGATAAAACCACAAAAGTTATTTTTCATGTTTTAAACTTTCCAGAATTTCTTGGGAAAAGTGATATTATTATATCGGAGAAAAACAGAAGTGAAAGGAGAGGCCAAATAATTTTGAAATATGATGAATGGCAAATAAAAATAACGGCAGTGCGGAACCTTAGGTCTCTTTTCAAATCACTTAAAAGCGAAGGTGGTTATGTCATTACTCATGTTGGAGAAATTGAACGTTTGAATAAGAGAAATTTTTCGAAAGATGAATGTGAGGAAATCTTACTTATATTACATTATTTTCTTTCATTTGCAGCAGGATACTTTACAGGTCCAATCTTGCCAATTGGCTTCAATGAAAATAATGAGCAAATTTGGGAAGAATGGCATACAGGTTTGAAAACACGATATGACTCTGAGGGATTATCATGGTTTGATATTATGCATGGAGAGATTCTAGAAGAAGTATTTCCTGGATTTTTAAATCAGTGGCAAAATAAAATTTGGAATGAACCAGTTAAAACGGCGATTTATTGGTATTTAAGAAGTAATATGATGGAAGGAGGATCTGACGGGGCTATTATTTTAGCTCAATCTGCTCTTGAGCTTTTGGCATATACTTATTGTGTTGAGGATAAAAAAATTTGGAGCTATAAAGTTTTTGACAAAAAAATTGCATCTAAGCAAATCAGGGAAATATTATCTTCTTTAGACATCCCTATAGATATACCTGCAAGTCTTATTAACTTATTTGCTCTAGAGAAAAAGTTTAATTTTAATTGGAATGGACCTCAGGCTTTTACTGAAATTAGAAACCTTATAGTACATCCAGGGCAAAAGTGTAAACGCCTTGTTGGGCATGATTTGCCTCTCGTTGAAGTTTGGAAACTCGGTCTCTGGTATATAGAATTAGTATTATTGTATCTATTTAGACACTCTGGATTTTACGCAGAAAGGCTTAAGGGTGGTCGATGGAAAGGAGATGTTAGCATTGTTCCATGGGCGATTAAATGAATTTTGAGCCGAATTGATGCGGATTAGTACCCCATGAGAAGCCTGATAAATTGTGTCGCAGAACAGCTATTATGTAAACTAGCTTGTAAAATGATTTTTAAGTGGGGTTTGATAAATCAAAGCCCTATTTTATTAAAGCAAGACGCCGAGTGGGAGATTCGGACTCCCATTAAAGCATGTAAAGTCCTTCGTCCTACCTTTAGACGAACTCGGCGTCATTATGAGTGGAGATGTCGGGAATCGAACCCATTTCCTTCCCTTGATTAGGGGGAAGGACACGACCATGTACCCCCACCATTAGAAACCCCCGAAATTGTCTTTTTTAGGGGTTTTTTGTTTTATCTTATTATTTATGAGATAAATTTAGCATAGCCAATCTATATTTTGTCAAGCATTAATATAGATAAAAGTGATTTTTTTATCGCCTATTTTAGATAAATATTACTTGACTTATCGTTTGATATGCGCTATCCTTTCTTTACAAAGGAGAATAAAATGATAAAACAATCAAATATTAAAAGCAAACAGATAAGACAACGCAGCCCGAGCTATCCAGGAATCGATCTTAAAAATGCAATTGAACGAGCCAGAACTATAATGAATAAAGAAGGTAGAAATCTGGCTCCTCCAGAAACAATTTTAAAACATTGGAATTATACTCCTAAAAGTAGCTCAGGCCTTATTGCATTAGCAGCGTTGATTAAATTTAATCTTCTTGAGGATCAGGGTACAGGAAATAAGCGTAGAGTCAAACTGTCAGATTTAGCTTGGAAAATTTTAATAGACGAAAGAAAGGTTTCCTCAGAGCGTGATAAAGCTATAAAAGAAGCAGCAATAAGTCCAAAAATTCATAAGAAATTATTGGCTGAATATAAAGAACGATTGCCTTCTGATGAAAATCTAAAATACAAACTTCGATCGGATGAAAGATTTACAGATAAAGCTGCTAAAGACTTTATTAAACAATTTAAACAAACTATTTCCTTTGCAAATCTATTTGAATCTGATATTATATCTGGGCAAGAAGAAGATAAAATTCAATCAAAAATGGAGAATGAAATGACTTCTATGCCCGATATTCAGACAAAAGAACAATCCCCGTTTTTTCCAAAGGGTGCGACACAAACTATAGAAATTCCAATATTCCTACCTCCGAATAAGTACGGAAAAATGCAGATTCCTTATCCCTTAACAAAAGACGAATGGGATCAAATGATGGTTATGATAGAGGCATATAAACAAAGCCTTACAGTCTCTTCCTCATCAAAAGAAATGAGCAAAAAGGAAGAACAAGAGAATAAGCCTTAATATTGATAATTTTTAATTGTGCAAAAAATTTATAATATTTGTCTGGGTTTGTCAACTATATAATCACTTTATAAAAAATCTAAGAACATAAGTCTTATAAGAAAACTAATTGAAGCGAGTGGAAGCCAAAAACCCTAAAGCCCTGGCTTCCCCGGAGAGCTGTGTTGCACAATCGGTATTATGTCAACTCGCTATCGTTCTGGTAGTTTATTCCATTGCCGGTCGCTCAAACGAGCATTAGGATTGTCAGTGGAATAAACATAATTAAAAGGAACGATAGCATATATTGGGACATCCCGTTTCGCCAGCAGTCTAAATTGTTCTGTGACATTCTCAACTAGCAAAATGATGTCGAGAGGGTCAAAACTGTCTAATCTGATAGTTTCAACCACTCTAAACTCACGTTCAAAGGTCCAATCAGACTGATTTATGTTAGGATCAAACATTTTGAATCTCCATAATTCATCTTCGCCTAATTTTTCCCTGATTGCAGTCTCCCCATGTAATACGGGACGGGCTCCATATCTTATTAAGGCGTTTCTTTTAATTGCTATCCCATGCTTTGACCTTCGCCACTCGAACCCTCTACGTCTATTTGGAAGCTCATCTTTTTCCATTCCCATAATTCTTAGCATTTCGTAGATTTCTATCGGGGAGCATTCTGAAAAGCAGACAGCCGACCTGTTGCCTTCTATCATATTAGAAGTCCCTCTTATGACACCATCATTTATAATAGTACACAGCCGTTCAAGTCCATCGGGGTATTGTTCATCTGTCTTAGTATAATGGGTTAAATACGGCCAATATGTACGCGTGAGCAGGTGTGTCGCAGAGCTGGTGTCTTGCCCTCTCGCAGCTAGCCATTCGCCACCTATTTCATTACCTATGTCAAAATGGTCAGTTCCACAATTAGGGCATGTAAATGGCTTCTCTTGTAACGATTCTTCTAGTGTTTGGTAATTAATTTTAGTCTTCAACTCGTGGTTGTTAATTTCACAGACTTCAACAACTATGTTTTCTAATTCTTCCCCCAGATGGTATTTATCAGTTAGCCAAACGTACTCTCCGCTATCCCTGGGCTGACAATTGTAACAACATTCATGATAGAAATATAATATATCCATTGAGATGTCCCAAAGATCGCCGATTTCATCAGTCAATTCAGACATCTATTGCCTCGAAGTCTTGCTTAAGGAAATCATACTCCCCAGCTAAATATCGGTCAATATATTGTTCTGTTGATTTGGGGTGTCTTCTCACGCACAAAATCTTGTATGATTCATTCAGAGTTTGGCGGAAATAGTTGAGCTTGTCTGGAATTGCGAGGATTAGTTACTTTTGTGGATCCAAGTAAAATATTATATTCTTCTACACCTTCCCAAAAATTACCAGTCTTAATTCGATTTCGAGCCATTTTGCAGTATTCTGGATTTAAATCAATACCGATATATCTTCGATTAAGTGATTTTGCAGCCTGACATGTTGCTCCTGTTCCATTGAACATATCTAAAACTATATCTCCTTCAAAACCAACTTCAAGATTATCTTTAAAAGTATACATCATTATAATTCGTTGTGGAAGTACAAGTGGGAAAGGGGCGGGGTGTCCCCCTGATCGTTTAACGTCTGCCGGATATATAGGCCAAACCTGCATTGTAAGGTTTCTCCACTCTTCTTGTGTTAACTTGCTGGGTTCTTTTGCTTCTATCGGTATTCTTGGAGGTTTCCCAGGTTTAACTAAAACATTAATAAACTCAATGGTATTATCTTCATAAAGATTTGGAGGGAAAGGATAACTCCCGAACATCTTTTCACTAGTCTGTTTTTGCCAAATGAAAAAACTATAACGTTGAAAATCTGAGTTATTTAATATTATATGCTCAATATCATTATTAATATTTTTGTATTGACGAGTATGATGTTCGTTATTTACTTTTTTGGAAATTGGAAGAATGGGCGTTACTATTGCTAATTTTCCATTTGGAATAAGAATTCGCTCGGTTTCTTTCCATACATCTAATAGTGCACTCAGATAATCTTTATAGCATGTAGGACCTATCTGATCTTCATGTTCATAATCTTTGGCATTCCAGTAGGGGGGGCTGGTTATTGCCAAAGCAATACAATCATCTGGTAATTTCTTGAGAAATTTTAATGAATCAGATTCAAATATCTGGTCAATATAAAACTTGGGCCAGTTCTTGGGATTAGGTATCCTGTAAAGTGAATGCATGTTTTTTAAATTTCAAAAATATATTGTAATTTTTTTTGTTTAAAATTTCTAATGCAATTCTTGAATAGCGAGCCTTTTCTGTGAATTCTCCAGCAAGAATAATTCCTCGGGCATTATTTGCTCCGTCTTTCACATTCCGATGTACCCATCCAATATATCGCAGTATTTGTCCGAAAACCGAGTCTTTAGCTTCTTCTACTTTAATTTCGATGATAACATATGTACCTTTTTGATCTAGGCATAATAAATCAATTGGACCTATAGGCGTAGGGAATTGCCTGCCCTCTTTATCACCACTATCTTTTTCAAATAAAACTAAGCCATCTTCAATTAGTGACAAATTTTCAACATAAAAATCTTCGATGCCTTTCTCAACTTGTTTTTTTATTATTTCTTCAACTTGTTCTGGTTTTAATTGGTCTTTTCCTTCCTTAATAATCTCTTTAGCTTTTTCTACAGATTCGGCTCTTTCTACTTCTAGAGATAAATAAGTAAACCACGAAGGCTTTTGTTGTGGATCACCAAAGTATGCAAACCAGTCTTCTTTATTTGTAAAAAGGGGAATTTTTAAATCTTTAAGTTTTTCTTGGATAAGAATATCAACTGCTGAATTAGATGTACAAATAATGTCTCCATTTTCTTCTTTTAAATAATGAGGAAAGGTATAAAAAGCTCTTTGATAGGATGCATTTAAATGAATTCTATTATACCTAGTGGGCAAATCATTTTGATTCTCCATCTCTTCTTCATCCCAAAGTTCCTGTTGGGGGTCTGGTGGTTGCGCCATTGGAATTTTTTTAACAATATTTAATAATATTTCCCTCTCTTTGTCATTAATGTCACGCCAGTGTCTAACATATTTAACGATTCTATCTAGGTCATTTTGGGATGTAACCAAATTAATAAAAAGTTCAAATTCAGTGAAATCGATTCGATAATCTAGCTTTTGAATTGCTTGTAATAGAAACAAATGGGGTAAAACACCACCCAATTCAGCTGGCTGTATAATACTAGGATTTGGGTATTGCCATTTAGCTATTTGGGCTTCAATAATTGGACATGGGTCTTCTTCTTTTTCGTAGTATGCAAGAATTACTAATCCAGCATCTGTAATTATTATCTCATGATTTTCTTCTACCCAGACTAACCCAAGCACTTCCCATAGTTTTTTATGAATCCGTGTTAGAGCAGTTCGGTCTTGTTTTTTTCCGTCTTTATATGGCCCTAAAATCCCATCCTCAATTAAGCGCGTTAGTAACTTGTCTTGTGTTTCCTGATTCCAAATTTGTTCTAAGAATTCATCAAAAATAATTTTAAGAGACTTCTGAATATCAGTGATTACGCCTTTTTCTTCCCTAAGTGCTCTAGCCTTGGGAATATACCAGTATATAAGACACCGGGAGTATTCTTTTAAGAAATCGAGAAATATATTTCTAAATGGAAAATTCTTTTTAAGCTTATATGACTTAGCCATATACTTAATTTATATATCATATCAAATCTAAATAAGTCAATGACAATCAAAAATTATAGGAGAGTGAAGGGAAGCCAAAAATCTAAGTTTGGCTTCCCTAGAAATCTGTGTCGCCTAATCGGTATTATGTCAACTCGCTATCGATAAAACGGTCTTTTTAGAAATCAGAAAGGCTCTGGACAAACTATACAAAAAAGCTCGAATCACTAATTATAGGTGATATATCTCGCTATTTTTGGGATTCTTATTGACTTTTTGACTTGAATATAGTTATACTAGTATAAAGAGATTAACTCCATCGTTTTGGAGAACTTGATATAATTTCATAGAACCTGTCATGACTGAAAAACTCAAAGGTGGGGACCTATTCATCGTAGACAATAGTATTTCTGGGTGGACCGGACTACGCTATCTGCAAGAATGGACGAAGCTTGCCGAGAGCTTCGACATTGCCACTGGATTCTTTGAAATCGGATCTCTGCTCGAGCTTGATGGAAATTGGCAACAGCTAGATAAGATTCGCATTTTGATGGGGGACGAAACCTCGCGCCGGACACGCGCTGCACTTCTTGAAGGTGTTAAAACAAAAGTTGAAATCCACCTAGATGGAAGTATTGAAGACAACAAAGAAGAGAATCCTTTTCTTCATGGGGTCCCCGCAATTGTTGAAGGTCTTAAATCTGGCAAAATCGAATGTCGCGTATATAACCGCGACAAATTTCACGCTAAGGCTTATATCACACATGCTAGGATGGATGTCGTGGGAGCTCAAGCGCTTGTGGGATCGAGTAACTTTACTTGTCCGGGGCTCACCAAGAACGTGGAACTAAATATTCAGGTACAAAGCGGTCGTGAAGTGGCTCAACTCCAGGAATGGTTTAACAACCACTGGGAAGAAGCAAAAGATATTACAGATGCCATTCTAAAGGTCATCTCCCGGCATACCCAACTATGTAGCCCCTTTGATATTTACGCAAAGGCCCTCCATGAATTCTTTAAGGGACACGAAATGACAGCGAGCGAATGGGAAGAGTCCCGATCTCAGATGTTCTCGCACTTAGATCGATACCAGAAAGAGGCATATTGGGCCCTCATGAAAATCGCTCGGCAATATGGAGGAGCCTTTCTCTGTGATTCAGTAGGTTTAGGTAAAACATTTGTTGGTTTAATGCTCATCGAAAGACTAATTTTACACGAAGGTAAGCGGGTAGTTCTTTTCGCACCTAAGGGTACAATGGAAGGTGTATGGGAACCTCATCTGCAAGATTGGCTTCCTCATATAGGCGGCATAGGAGGCGGTTCAGACTTCAGTAATCTTGCGGTGTTCAGTCAAACAGACCTTCACCGAAAGGGAGACTTCCCAGAAAGATTCAAGCGTATTTCCGAACTAGCGGACATAATAATCATCGATGAGGCTCATAATTTCCGCAATCCAGGAAGCCAAGGAAATCCAGAAACAGGCGAAGATAGATCTCGCTACTTTCGCCTCTATGATCTTTTGGATGATAAAATACGGCCTAAGACAATCTTTATGCTGACGGCTACTCCAATCAACAATAGGCTTAGTGATTTTCGCCATATGACCGAGCTTTTTACAAGAAGAAATGAGGCGTATTTTGCCCGATCCATCGGAGTGAACAACCTTCGAGCTCACTTTAACAACATGGAAAAAGCTCTGAGAAAGCAGCTTGGAATAGATTTATTCGATTTCAGCGAGAGGGTTGTTGAAACAAGTGATTTCCTATCTCGTGACGAAATATTTAAGAGTTTGGTCGTCCAGCGCAGTCGAGCATATGCCAAAGAGAGCCAAATCCGAGAGAATGAGTCTGATACCATATTTCCAGAAAGGAAGCCACCCAAGGTTGCTGAGTATTCAATTCGTAAAACGTACGGGCGTCTACTTGACATGATAGAAACAGCGTTTGCGAAGAGTAATCCCCTTTTCAGCCTGCCAATTTACTATCCTTTGGCCTACTACAAGGGGGATGACGAATCAATTGATCCTTTCGAAGAGGGACGGCAAAAGCAAGTTGTCGGTTTGATTCGTACACTATTCCTAAAAAGGTTCGAGAGCTCAGTTTGTGCCTTCGAGCTTTCATGCCATCGATTGATGAGAAAGTTGCTAGCTTTTCTTGAGGTCCATAGTGAAGCATATTCAGAGAAGAAGCGACTTGAACGCTGGAAACAGCAGAACGCAGATACCCTGAATTATGTATCCCATCGTCAATTTCTCCTCTGGGGCGAAGAAGAGGATGAGGAGTGGGAGGAGGATATCATTCCCGACGAGTTTCTTGAAGCGGTTGAGATGCTATCCAGGGAGGAATACAAGATTGAAGAGATCATTGCTGAAACTTTTCTGGACTTAGATCAGATTATACATTTCCTAGACGAGACTAAGAAATTTGATCCGAAACACGATGACAAGCTTAAGAAATTGATGCGGCTTCTGAATTCCAAGGATCTAGTAGGTCGAAAAGTAATTGTATTCACTGAGTTCGCGGATACTGCCCGATATCTTAAAAAACAGTTGGATGATGCAGGAATAGAAGATTTAGTACAAGTCGACAGTGCAAGCAAGATTAGCCGCAGAGAAGTTATCCAACAATTCTCTCCTTACTATAACGGAATGACCTCTGACAAACTCAAAGAACAGAATAAGGATGAGATCCGAGTTCTCATCTCTACTGATATCCTCTCTGAAGGTCTCAACCTCCAAGATGCATGTAGAATAATCAACTACGATATCCATTGGAATCCAGTCCGGTTAATGCAGAGGATTGGACGTGTTGATCGTCGCTTAAATCCCAAGGTAGAAGAACAAATAGTAAATGACCACCCAGAGGAGGCTGATTTTAGAGGCCAGATCATTTTCTGGAACTTCTTGCCTCCGGATGAGCTTAACGAAATTTTATCACTCTATCGAAGGGTCACTGACAAAACTCTAATGATATCAAAGACTCTGGGAATCGAGGGGAAGAAGCTTTTAACTCCTGAAGATGACTATGATGCACTCAGAGAGTTCAATCACGCCTATGAGGGGAAGAAATCGGCGACAGAAGAGATGCATCTCGAATATCAAAAGCTACTTCAAGAGAATCCCGACCTCTCTGGGTATCTGAATGGCCTACCAAGTGCGATATTCAGTGGTCGGAAACGTCTGGCGAAGGGGACTCTCGGAGTCTTTTTCTGCTATGCTCTGCCTGCTTTGGATAATGAAATAGGAGATTTTACAGAGGAAGCTGGAACAACGCGATGGTATCTCTATGACATGGAAAGGGATGCTATTTATGAGGAGCCTGGGGAGATTATTGAGAGTATCCGATCCAATCCGAATACACCGCGTAGATGTTTGATTGAAGAGCAGAATCTTTTGAACATTCGAGAAAAAATATTGAAGTACATTAAGAACACTTATTTGAAACGAGTGGACGCACCTCTTGGAGTTAAACCGAAACTTAAATGCTGGATGGAACTAAACGAGAGATAACATGTCAGTCCGTCATCGTGAATTACTTAAAGACATAAGGACTTTTCCGTCGCTTGTTAAGTACCTCCGTGACGAGCTCGACTGGCCCATACAAACCCACGATTTCGAGGAATTGACATTCGACTACACTGCCGAAGAGCTGGGAATCGACAGCAAAAGTGCAGCAAAGATCCAGGAGATCAAACGATTAAGACCTCTGTCGGCAAACCAGCCTTGGGGAATCTTCTTTGTAAAGTTTGAGCCGAAGGGACTTCCAGTTGTAGCCCTTCGGAGAATCCTTAGTCGAGTGGTCGTTAAAAAGCGTGCATCAGCCAACAGCGCTGAGCGTGCAGCCTGGGAAGCAGAAGATCTCCTCTTCGTTTCTAACTACGGGGAAGGTGAAGAAAGAAAAATTAGCTTAGCACACTTCACTCAAGATCGAGCGAAAAATGATCTTCCGACACTTAAAGTCCTCGGCTGGGACAATCTGGATACAGCTCTTCACCTCGATCATGTTGCAGAGGAATTACATGAAAAACTTACTTGGCCGGAGGACGAGAATGACATCGAGGCCTGGCGAAAGACATGGCGTTCGGCCTTCACTCTTCGCCACCGTGAAGTCATTACTACCTCAAAGGTTTTGGCCATAAAGCTCGCTGAGCTTGCACGCGATATACGCGCACGCATCAAAACTGTTTTGACGATTGAAACAGAGAATGGGCCGGTCAGGAAGCTCATGAAGGCCTTCCAGGAGGCTCTGATCCATGACCTAGACGAAGATGGCTTCGCTGATATGTACGCACAGACTATTACCTACGGCCTCCTTTCAGCACGAATAACAGATCCTAAGGGCGACTCTCCTGACGACCTCGCAAAGCATATGCCAGTCACAAATCCCTTTCTTAAGGAGCTTATGGAGACTTTCCTTTTTATGGAAAGGAGAGAGAAAGAGGAAGAAAATGATACTAGGATCGACTTCGATGAGATAGGTGTTAACGAAGTAGTAGAACTGCTTGATGACGCAAACATGGAAGCTGTTGTCCTTGATTTCGGGGACCGTAATCCTCAAGAGGATCCAGTCATCCATTTCTATGAGTTCTTCCTCAAAGAGTATGACGCAAAGAAGCGGACCCAGCGGGGAGTTTTTTACACACCCCGTCCAGTGGTCTCATACATCGTCCGTTCCGTCGACAAGATACTACGTACGGAATTCAGCCTAGAAGACGGGCTCGCGGACACAACCACATGGGGCGAGATGGCCGAGCAACGAGAAGATCTAGAAATTCCCTATGGAGCGAAGCCTGAGGACCCCTTCGTCCAGATCCTCGATCCCGCTACTGGCACAGGCACCTTTTTGGTGGAAGTGATTGATCTAATCCATAAGACCTTGACGAAAAAATGGAGCGATGAGGGTCACAGAGATCTAAAAATCACACAACTATGGAACGAATATGTCCCTAAACACTTGCTTCCTCGGCTCCACGGTTACGAGCTTCTGATGGCTCCCTACGCAATTGCCCACATGAAGATTGGTCTCAAACTCTATGAGACGGGCTACCGCTTCTGCAGCGACGAACGTGCACACATTTACCTCACCAACTCGCTCGAATCCGCCCTGGAGGACGACAAACAAAGGAGCTTCGTTGGCTGGCTTCCCGCTCTTGCCCATGAAGCCAAGACTGTGAACGAAATCAAGCGCCTCCAGCGGTTCACAGTCGTCATTGGTAATCCTCCGTATTCTAACTATGGGCAGCTCAATAAGACTCCGTTCATCCTCGAGTTGCTAGAGGATTACAAGCGCAATCTCGAAGAAAAAAAGATCAACATTGATGATGATTTCATTAAGTTTTTCCGGTTTGGTCAATGGTTGATTGAACAGACAGGCCAAGGGATTTTCGCATTCATTTCGAACAATACTTACATCGATGGAATCACTCACCGACGGATGCGTGAAAGTCTGATTGAGACTTTCAACACCATTTATGTGTTGGACTTGCATGGTAGCGGTATGAAGAAAGAAACTGCACCCGATGGTTCGAAAGATGAAAATGTGTTCGACATTCAACAAGGTGTGTGTATAGGCATATTTTTAAAATACTCAGGTGCGATATCTGCTAGCAATGAAGGAGTGTTCCATAGAGACCTATGGGGACTGCGACAAAAAAAGTATAAAAAACTTCTAACAGGTAGTGTGACTTCAATGCCGTGGGGAATGTTAAAGCCTACTCCGAAATATTTATTCTTAGTACCAATTAACCTTGACTTTCAAGACGAATATATGACGTTCACACCAATCGTGAATATTTTTTTACGTTATACAACTGGTATCGATACAAAGATTGACCGAATTCTTATAGATGAAGATGCAAAATGTTTGCAGGATAGGCTGGCAGTCGTTCTCAATCCGAAGCTTTCAATACCAGAAGTCAAGCAACAATTTGACATACCTGAGACTTCCACTTGGGAGATTAAACGAGCAAAAACAGCGTCCTTTAACCCTGCCAAAGTTACTAGAGTATTATACAGACCCTTTGATTGGAGATATACCTATTATGACGAGAAAGTGTTATCTCGTGCACGAATCCGCATTATGGACCATTTTGTTGCCAGTAAAAATTTAGGTTTATGCTTTATGCGCCAATATTCTTACCACTGTGATTATTGCTATTTCTTAGCCACGGAAGATATTGTTGAAAGCAGGATTTTCATCAGCAACAGGGGGCGAGCACAGGTTCTGCCCCTATATCTCTATCAAATAGATAAGGACGATGTAGATGGAAGGATACCAAATATCTCTGCAGAGAGCATCGCGGCATTCGAACGTAACCTTGGCATCGATTTTGTTGTTACTAGCGAGGGGGATCTAAAATCAAACTTCGGACCGGAAGACATCTTTCACTACATATACGCAGTCTTCCACAGTCCCGAATACCGTAAACGTTATGCAGAGTTCCTGAAGATCGATTTCCCTCACTTGCCCCTAACTAGTAGTTTAGACCTGTTCCGATCGTTGGCCATACTTGGTAGCGAGCTCGTCTCCCTCCACGTAATGAAATCGCCGAGACTTGACAACTTTATCACGACTCTCGCAGGATCGGGGGAGTTTCAGCTCGAGAAGATCTCCTACTCTGACAGTACCGTGTGGTTTGACAAGGCGAAGACATGCGGCTTCCAAGGCATTCCGGAGAATGTATGGAACTTTCATATTGGTGGCTACCAGGTCTGCGAGAAATGGCTCAAAGATCGCCAGACCAAAGGTGGCAAGAATCCCCGGCCCGGGAGAGTGCTGGCCGACGAGGACCTCGTTCATTACCAGAAGATTGTCGTCGCCATAAATGAGACTATCCGCATTATGAAGGAAATCGATGAGGTTATCGACAAACATGGCGGATGGCCAGATGCTTTTACCATAGAAGATAATTAGTTGAGGCGATCGGAAGCCGCTTGAGTACTTGATCGATTTAATTGTCCAACTCTGATGAAGCCGAGGTCCCTCCCATCGATGATCAATCCTCCCAGCTTCCCCTGTCCCCAGGGGTGAGATTATGTCGTATAAGGAGCATTATGTCAACTCGCCATTCGAATCACTGATTATAAGTGATATATCTTGGTTTTTTTTGTATTTTTCTTGACTTTTTGTTTTAATTATGATTATTAGGCAATAAAGAAGGAGGTAACAATGAAAAATATCATTCACAAGCCAATGGCGGTATTTCTTTTTTGTGTTATTTTGCTAGCGCTACCGCCTCAAAGCGTGGGGGATCCATCCCTTGCAGCCGTCGGAGGTACCATCGCAGCAGCTGGAGCAATTAAACTCATGCTTCAAGACC
>Ga0209977_10000600_pt1 | contig 14475 bp, 13 predicted proteins | sample SumtaG_2_FD_183113 | JGI IMG/M metagenome (GOLD analysis project Ga0209977, IMG submission 183113) | Deep subsurface microbial communities from Indian Ocean to uncover new lineages of life (NeLLi) - Sumatra_00607 metaG (SPAdes) (version 2) | ecosystem: Environmental > Aquatic > Marine > Oceanic... | reverse complement strand
TTCGTTGCACTCGGGACAATTTGTTGTTATCCAAAATTTACTCCTGTTCCATTTAAAGAAGAAGACATCTGGAATGGCTACCCAGAAGAAACAAACGCTCCTTACGGGCTAGCAAAAAAAATGCTCCTTGTTCAGTCCCAAGCATACCATCAGCAGTATGATTTCAAATCAATATTCTTGATGCCTGTCAATCTTTATGGACTGGGTGATAATTTCAATCCAAAATCTTCTCATGTGATTCCAGCCTTAATAAAAAAGTGCATAGATGCCAGAGAAAACGGGGAGGATTACATAATAGTCTGGGGCACAGGAAATGTCTCCCGGGAATTCCTTTACGTTGAAGATGCCGCAGAAGGCATTATTCTTGCTACTGAAAAATATGATAAACCAGACCCAGTCAACCTCGGTGCCGGCTTTGAGATAAAAATCAAAGATTTGGCTACTCTGATTGCTGAACTAACAGGATTTAAAGGTGAAATCAGATGGGACACTTCCAAACCCGACGGCCAACCCCGCAGAATGCTGGATACATCAAAAGCCGTAAAAGAATTTGGATTCAAAGCTCAAACAGACTTTGAAAAGGGATTGAAGAAAACGATAAATGGCTATGCATTTCACTCCTAACCTTCCCGGGAATATAGACCAACCTGCAATTAGGCTTACCTCGTTTCATTGAAGTTGAATTTCAATCTACACCACATAGAGAGGAGGCAAATATGATGGTTGTGTGTAATGGTATGATAAGATCAGGGTCTACTATGCAATATAATTTAGTTAGAACTTTGTTAGAAAAGCAAAATATAGGAAGAGCTAATGGATTTTTTGATAATTCTAATTACCCTTTAACCGAAGATCAAATAAACCAATGGGTAAACGATGATTATTATCACCTTATTAAAATGCATGATTTGCATCCGAGAATAGAAAGAATAGCGAAGAGTGAGAAAAGTGGCATATTGAAGATTTGTTATATATATAGAGATATCAGAGACGTAGCAGCATCAGCTAAAATTATATGGAATTTAGAAGGAAAAAACCTTATAACTTCATTAAATAGAGCAGTTTATAATTATTATAAAATAAAAGAAATTAAAAATGTTCTTTTCCAGAGATACGAAACTGTCATTACTAATCCTTCCCAGTCTGTTAAAGAAATAGCAAATTTCTTAAATATTAATTTAGAAAAAGAAATCATCAATAGGGTAGCAAATGAATGTTTAATCATGAATCTGAAGAAACATTCGAGAAAGCCCACTCATCTTTTTTTAAAAAAGTTTTTCTCTTTGAAAAAATTTATTCCAGAAGAGTTAAAAAAACTATTGAAAGATACTTTTCATATAAAAAGTGTTGTATATGATAAAAAGACATTACTCCACCCTGGACATATTTCAGAAAATGGAGGATCGATAGGGAAATGGGTTGTTGTGTTGAGTGATTATGAAAAAAACTTAATCACGAATCGCTACAAGAATTGGTTAATAGAAACGGGGTACTTAAGAGAAAATTCGTAAAATGGATAATTTTACTTTGATTAAATTACTTGAAAAGTCCATCTATCTTTCTAAGGGAACTAAACTCTATAAAATAACTCGCAATCCTAGAAGATTGTTTTATTCTAAAATCTTAGAATTTTTTTCAATCATTTTAAAAAATTGTTTTGAAATTAAAGCAAAAACTTTTTGGGGTGAGCAAATAATCGTAGTTATCCCAGAACAAGTCTCATTGAATTTATATTACTATGGTTTTTATGAGGAAGGTTTGACAAATATGATACTGGAATATTTAAAGCCTGGAATGACCTTTATTGATATAGGTGCACATATCGGTTATTTTTCTTTACTTGGCTCATTAATTGTAGGTAGCGAAGGAAAAGTCCACTCTTTTGAGCCTACTCCAAGTACATTTAATATTTTAAGATCTAATCTTTATGCGAAAAAAAATGTCGAATTAAAAAATATGGCAGTATATTCAAATAATACTAATTTATACATACATGATTATGGAATCCGATACTCTGCCTTTAATTCTTTATATTCATCTAGATTACCAAGTGAAGCAATATCGAAATTGAATCCAATAAAAATTGACGTCCAAGCTATTTCTTTAGACGAATATATCATTGCAAACAATATAATACCTGATTTTATCAAAATAGATGCAGAAAGCTCTGAATATCAGATTTTAATCGGTATGGAAAAAACACTTAATAAATACTCTCCAATAATATCTATAGAAGTGGGCGATATGGATGTTAAAGGTGTTCCCACAAGTAAAGATCTAATAAATTTTCTTGTAAATAAAAGTTATCAGCCTTACGAATTCAAAGATGGTAAAATTTTGCAACATGCCCTTAAGAAAAATCATTATCCTTACGATAATATACTTTTTCTACCAGAATAATAAATAATGCAAAAACGACAGATTCTTATCAACGCAGTTATGTCAATAGTACAGATTTTTGTAATTGGCATTGTTCTCTTTATACTCTACCGGTTTTTATTAAACACCATTGGTGTCGAACAGTTGGGAATATGGTCGCTTGTCCTAGCGACGACTTCAGTAACTCAAATTGCAAATTTGGGACTTTCAGGGAGCATTGTAAAATTTGTGGCAAAATATATTGCCAGGCAAGAAAATGAAAATGTATCTGAAGTGATTCAAACAGCGTCTCTTTCTGTGGGCGTATTTGTGGCTCTCATTTTAATGATTGGCTATCCTATTGCTAAATGGATACTAGGTTTGGTTATTCCACCAGAATCTCTTCCGTCTGCCCTTGCTATTTTACCTTATGCTTTTTTAGCATTGTGGATTATGATAGTCACCAGCATTTTTCAAGCAGGTCTTGATGGACATCAGCGAATTGACGTTCGCAGTATTCTTTTAATGGGGGGAACTCTCCTTCATTTGTTTTTGTGTTTCGTGCTTGCCCCGAGATATGGGCTAATGGGTATGGCTTATGCCAGAGTTATCCAGAATATTACAATACTACTTAGTAGCTGGTTTTTTCTTAAAAGATACGTTCCATTACTCCCTATTTTCCCTTATAAATGGAATAGAAGTTTATTTAAGGAAATAATTGGCTATGGAATAAATTTTCAGGTGATATCGGTGACTACAATGCTTTACGATCCTGCCACGAAAGCTCTCTTAAGCAAATTTGGAGGACTTTCAATGGTAGGATATTATGAGATGGCAAGTAAAATGATTCATCAGTTTCGTACACTTATTGTCTCTGCTAATCAAGTTCTCGTTCCAGCTATAGCAGATTTAAAGGAAAGAACTCCTGAGAAGATACAATCAATTTATCTGACCTCCTATCAGTTACATTTTTATCTTGCACTACCTTTATATTCTCTGATTATAATATCCATTCCGATTATATCTGAATTATGGATAGGGCATTATGAGAAAATGTTTGTACTTTTTGGATTGCTACTTGCAATAGGTTGGTTTTTGAAAACATTAAATGCACCTGCTTATTTTGCAAACCTAGGCACTGGGGAACTTCGCTGGAATGTTATAAGTCATATTGTCTTAGCATTGTTAAATGTTGGTTTGGGTTTTTTACTGGGTTTCTTCTATGGGGGCATGGGAGTAGTCGTTGCCTGGGTAATTTCATTAATATTAGGAAGTAGCATAATTTGTTTATCGTACCATATAAAACATAAAATTCCTCTAAGCGAATTGCTACCAAAAACAAGCAAATTAATTATAGTGACATGCTTGATTTGTACAATATCCATTCTTATAATACAAAATAAACTCGATTATAGCCTTAATCCAATCGCACTAAATGGCTTAATAATTCTTGTCTTTTTAATGGTTCTATTTATACCTATTTGGCTTCACCCAATGCGAAAGCGCCTAGTGGGATGGATTAATCATGAATTGCTAAATAGATAGCCAAGAGCACAAAAAGCATATGAAAAAATTTACCTCTCAAGAAATTAAAGAATTCGTTTCAAAGCCTCTATTTGATGAGAGGGTTATACTTAAAAAAGATCCATCCTACCCTAAAATTTCTGTTATGACTCCCTCTTTCAACCAAAGTCAGTTCATCGAAAATAATAACAATTAAGAGACTATAACAATGAAAGTCATTCTCTTTGATCCTATGACCAGCGGACACCACATAAAATATGCGACATACATTATTCGGTATCTTATTGAACAGGGCGACGAAGTTACTTTTATAACTTGGCAAAAAGATGAATCACTGCTTCAGCTACTAACTCCAGATAAATCTCTTGTAATTAAATACCTCGTAAAAGATTCCAAGGAAAGATTTAGCGGGAATGCACTGAAGCGTTTTAAACAACTTATAAGAGGGTTTGGATACTGCTTTAACCTAGCCACTGAACAACAAGCCAGCATTGTTCACCATCTCTATTTAGACCGAAGCGAACTTCCTTTACTTTTTAGTACACTAGGCAAGTACCAACCGTGGAAGCTTTTTACCACCCTATTTTGGTCTTATTTTATATATCAAGATACTGAAAAGGTGGCATTGCCTAAACGCCTTTATCATAACGCAAATCGGCAGATACTGGGTCATTTACTTAAACAAGGGAGACTTAATGGTCTATTTGTACACACTACTAGGATAAAGGAAATGCTGGTAAGCTCCTACGGAAATTGCACATTTAATCAACGTATAATCGTGGTACCAGATCCTATTGAGTCGCTAGAAAAAGTTTCTCAAGAAAGAGCTAGAGAGCAACTGGGACTACCTCAAAAGAAGCCTTTGATTCTCTTTTTTGGAGATCTCCGCTGGGATAAAGGTCCAGATATACTCTTAGATTCGTTATTGCTTATTCATGATGATTTGTGTGCTGTCGTAGCTGGAAGACCAGCTAAGATTGGGGAAGCTAAAGTTAAACAGTATCATGAGAAGCTAAGAGAACCAACACGATTATTCACCCGTTTAGAACGTATTCCTGAGAGGAACGTGGCGAAATATTTTGCAGCAGCTGATGCTGTAACCCTTCCTTACAGAAAAATATTCAAAGGAACAAGTGGGGTTTTACAGCATGCAGTAGCAGCAGGTAAGCCTGTTATTTCCAGCGATGTGGGTGAAGTAGGACGCATTGTAAAAGAGAATGGACTCGGTATCGTGGTTAAGCCAGAATCGCCAAAGTCTTTGGCGGAAGGGATTCAAGATTTCTTAATAAGAAAGGAAGAGCTAACTAAAGAAGTCCGTTCACGTGGGCTTCAGTATGCTAAAGCCAATGATTGGCGTATCATGGCAAAGAGAGTGCGGGAAGCTTATTTGTCCGCAATTTAATAGAAAGACTTATGGCTAATTCAGTAGTACAAATTCTTGGATTGCTTTTAGCTAGTTTTGTAGGATTATGGATTTTGTACTTTTTGTTTCGCCGACCCGAAATCACTTTTGCTCTTTTCCTCTTTTCTTATGTTATTGAAGGCGGAGACCTGATTCCAGGACCAATCGATTTGACGGCTATATTCCTTTTTATTAGTCTTGTAGGATTTCTTCTTCCTATAATAAGGGGTAACTCAATTCGGTATTCGCCTAAGTCAAGCGATTTTTGGCTTTTGATTTTTCTAATCGTACTATTTGGAGGCTCTTATTTTGCACCAGACCTCAAAGGCGGGGCCACAAAAGCGACTCTCTTTGCTATAGCGGTGTTCCTTCCTTATCTCATATCTCGTCTCTTTATCAGAACATATGAGCAAATCCGAGTTTTTCTTTTAACTCTTCTCAGTCTTGCTACTGGAATTGCCGTTATTCTCATCTTTATATCTTTCTCGCCCATTTATTATGGTGGAAGATTACAGTTTTTTGAAGCCCATCCTATTCCTATAGCGACCCTGCTTGCAGTTGGGTTAGTCATCGCAGTAATTGGGCTAATCGACCCCCTATTGGGCAAAAAATGGCAGAACAAAGCTATTTGTATCGCCATTATCCCACTCTATTTATACGGTGTATTCCTATCGGGGGTTCGCGGTCCCTTGATTTCGGCTATTGTGGGATTGGCATTCTATTTATTAATTCTGTCTAATCGGCGATCGAGAGTGTTGATAAGCATGGCGGGCATCGCTCTCTTTTTGCTAGCAACTTTAAATATATGGCATCCTTATATCTCTAGGAGAGTGCCTAACATTAGAGCCTACAGCTCGCAAGCCATTATACAAGGACCTTCCACTCAGCAGAGATTGGAGCGGTATCAAGTAGCCATAAGGCTTTTTGATCAAAAACCCCTTTTGGGTGGGGGAACTGATAGTTTTAGACAACGTACAGAATTGGGATATCCACACAATATTTTTCTCGAGATTGCTTCCGAGAATGGATTAATAGGATTGTTTGTATTTTTATGTTTTCTAGGATCAATCGTCTGGTCTGGGTTTCGTTATCTCAAAACACGGCAAATCAGATTCAGCCCACAGGAAAGAGCAATAGGGTTGGTAGTTTTGGTGGTTAGTCTGACATTGCTAGTTGAAAAGCAGTTTAGCTATAACCTTATTATGCACAAGGATCTATTCGCTTTTTTGGGATTGACTGTAAATTTAGCTACGATTTCACGGTCGAGCTTGCGACCAAATACAGAAGCACCATGAAATACAAGAAACTATATGAAAAGCAATATGGTGAAAAGAAACTGGTCAAGGATTTCGTATCGAAAAAAAGAGTGGAAGTGATTTCTTAGCCAAACTCAGAAACTGGTGGCCTACTCTTTTGTGTGGTGATTTTTTTATTAAGGAGTAAAATAATGAAGAAGTTAAAGGTCTTACTTGTTACTAATATTATTCCCCCTTATAGAATCCCGCTTTTTAATTATTTACAAGGCCAAAGTGACTATAGCTTTAAGGTAATTGCCTTAGCTGAGAGGGAAAAAAACTGTGAATGGCGACTGGCAAAGGAGCAGATTAGATTCGACTACAAGATTCTCCCTGGATTTCATAAATTTAGTTGGAGCAAAAACTATGAAATGACGATTCATCTTAATTGGGGATTATTGAAAGCTATTCTCAGATATAATCCCGATATCATTATAACTTCAAGTTATAATACGCTTGCCCACTGGGAGGCTTTTATGTATTGCAAAGTTTTTAAGAAAAAATATATTTTAGGGAACGGCACTACTCTCTTGAGTGCTAGGAGTACCAGCGGCTTTAAACATCATTTGAAACGGTTCATAATTGGAAGTGCTGATCAATATATCACTTATGGGACGAAAGCCGCTGAATATCTGATGCACATGGGTGCCTCTAAGAAATATATACATATTGGAATTAACACAGTAGATGTGAACTTGTTTAAAGAAAAGACGAAAGAGTTTAATCGGGCCAAAAATTTCCGGGAAGAACGCTCAAAATATCCGAAATTCTTAATGCTTTACGTTGGTCAATTAATCAGCCGAAAGGGAATCTCTCAAGTCCTCAAGGCACTTAGTAAGCTACACGATCCCAATATCGGTCTTCTAATCGTTGGTGACGGACCTCAAGAAAAAGAGCTAAAGCAATTCTGCTATAAACAAAAATTAGAAAATGTTTATTTCGAAGGATTTCGGCAACAAGAAAATTTATTTAAATATTATGCTCTTGCCGATGTTTTGATCCTCCCATCATTCAAGGAAGTTTGGGGGCTGGTGGTAAACGAGGCATTGGCTTGTGGGCTATATGTACTCTGTTCAGATTGTGCAGGATCTGCCTTTGATCTCATTAAAAAGGGTTGGAATGGAGCACTATTCAATCCTCATAATATGAAAGAGATTGCCTTATTGATCCAACAAACTAAGGCGCAAATCAGGGAATTACATGCACATCGTGAGGCTATTAGCGAACATGCTTGTCGTGAGTTTAGAATTGAGCGTTCGGCAAAAGCTTTTCTAGACGCCATTGAAGCATTTTAGCATGGTGGAGGGGGAATAAAAAGATAAAGGTAACATGTTATGGAGAAAAAATGCGATCAAGAATTTGAGATTAATCGTCCTCATAATGCGGGGCGATTGTATAATTTTTTGATTAATTATAAGTTTCGAAGTGCAATGAAATCTTTGACATTTCCAATTAAAGACTTATCTCTGCTTGACATCTGTTGTGGTTCTGGAATGATATCAGAATATTATGCTAAAAAAGAAGCCAAAGTAAGTGGAATAGATATATATCCCTTGGCTATTGAAAGAGCAAGCATTAGAAGTAAAAGGTATAAATTTCAGGCTGAATTTAGAATTGCTGATGCCACAAACTTGCCCTATCCGACTAAATCATTTGATATCGTTTCTGTCCATGATGGGCTTCATCATTTGGATAATCCTAAAAAAGCAGTGAAAGAAATGGCAAGGTTAGCTAAGAAAGGGATAGTTATAGTTGAACCAGCTAAGGCGTTAATAACTGAACTTTCTATCTTGCTGGGAGCCTCTTTTAGATATGAAGGCTCTGATTTTGTGTATCGTTTTAAGAAAGATGAACTGACATCATGGCTCAAAGAATTTGGTATCGAGAAAGTCCTCGTTAAACGGTATATAATGTATTACCCTCATAAGCCGGGCAGATTTTTTAGAATTTTTGATAATGACATAATTTTTTTTATTGTAAAAAAAATGTTTCAGATAGCAAATCTATTATTTGGAAAATTCGGCAACAAAATTCAAGTTATTGGTATAAACTAGATGAAATTATTAATATTAGGCATTAATTATTATCCAGAGTTGACAGGAATTGGAGTCTACAATACGGAAATGTGCGAATATTTAACAAATGCAGGACATAAAGTAATTATATCTACTGGCTTCCCTTACTATCCACAGTGGAAAATAGAAAAGCAATATAGAAAAAAATTTTTTGTAACTGAAAATTACCGAGGAGTTAAAATCAGACGTTCATACATATACGTTCCTCCTACAGTTACAACTAAAACACGAATTCTTCACGAATTATCATTTATAATTTCATCTTTTCTTAATTTATTATTTTCTAAGCGTCCAGACATGATTATAGTGATTTCTCCACCTTTACTATTAGGAATATCAGCTTACCTAATAAAGATATTTAAAAAAGTCCAATTTATTTTTCATATTCAGGATTTACAGCCCGATGCTGCTTTAGCATTAGGGATGATTAAAAAAAATAAATTCATTGATATGCTCTACAAAATCGAGAAATTTATTTACAAAAAGGCGACTCTTGTATCAGTAATTAGTAGTGGTATGCGTGAAAAGGTTATTTCAAAAGGAGTGCCAAAAGAAAAAATTATTTTATTTCCAAATTGGGTTGATACAGATTTTATAAAGCCCATAGGAAGGCAGAATAAATTTAGAGAGATATATAAGCTTAACAATAAATTTATCATACTTCATGCAGGTAATATCGGAGTAAAGCAGGGTTTAGAGATTATTCTGGATGTTGCCAATTCAATGGAGGATATAAAAAATCTTCTTTTTCTAATAGTAGGGGATGGTGTTCGAAAGCAATTTCTTGTAAAAAAAGCAAAGGAATCTGCCATTACTAATATAAGGTTTCTGTTGCCTCAACCAAAGGAACTTTTAGCAGAGATGCTTTCAGCAGCTGATGTTCTGATAATAACTCAAAAGGGTAGCATCGTAGATATGGTTCTACCATCCAAGCTTTTAACTTATATGGCTAGTTCTACTCCTATTATTGCATCAGTGAATTTTAATAGTGAGGCAGCAAGAGTAATCAATCAAGCAAAATCCGGATTGATTGTGAAACCAGAGAACACCGAAACATTTGCAAAGTCAATTCTACGTCTGCGTGACTCCAAGAAGCTAAGAGAGGAGCTTGGAAATAATGGTCGTTCTTATGTTTCTATACATTTTGAAAAGTCATTAATCCTAACAAGATTTCAAGATCTTATTTATAATTTAACTAAGTAATTGAGCCAAAGACCTACATTTACCAGCAACAATTTCAAAGCTTTATTGTTAATATCGCCTGAAGAATCCCGCTCATAGATACTCCTCGGTCGCAAACTAAGATTTGACTGATGTTTGAGCTTCCTCTAAAGATTCTATTAAGTCCAAATCCTTTCTCATAATAATTTCACTGCCTTCATAAAAAGAGTCGGTGAGGAACGATTCAAAAAAATTTTGGGAAATCCTATCTCCTAGACCCCGTCTTTGCAAAAAAGAGATTCAAATATCAATAAATAAGAAATAGGAGGGGATAGAATTAAATGTTAAGAGAACGAAGCATGCTTATTATACGCATCCATAGGATATGGGACATCTGTCTAACAGCTTTAGCCTTTATTGGTGCTTTTTTCATTAAGAAATACATTCTCCCTATCCCTTTCCGTGGTCTGATTACAGACCCAAATTATCACATTGTCTTGCTTATGATCATAATAATCTGGTATGGGACTTTTGAGCTAAGCAACCTTTATGCCTCTTATAGAAAACTAACTCTTGGTCAGATACTATGGAACATGATTAAGGCAGTATGCATCGGCATGTTCATCGTTATGCTCTGTATGTACATTTTCAAAGTAGAGAACGTTAGCCGTATTATGATGGGTATATTCTTTCTCCTTGATATCGTTCTGCTTGCCATCAATAAAAGACTTATCTATAAGGCTTCAGGTCGCTTCCATAAAAAAGATTATAGTACTCAAAACATACTCATAATCGGAAGCAAGGATAGGGCTAATGATGTTATCGATGCCATTAGAGGTCATTCAGACTCGGGAATTAGGATTCTAGGTTGCTTGGATTTAGATCCAGCTGATGTTGGCAATCAAGTAAAAAATGGTGTCGAGATTATCGGAACAATTGATGACTTAAAAAAAATCATGTTGGAAGAGGTGGTGGACGAGCTCATTTTTGCCATGCCTCTCAAGAGAATAGAAAATCCTAAAAATTATATATCTGCCGCTGAGAAGATTGGCATAACTGTCCGCATTATTCCAGATTGGCAGATCTATAAACTCATTTACAATCCAAGAATTGCACAAATTTATTTTGAGGAATACCTGGGACTTCCTACTCTGGCTCTAACAACTACCCCTCAAAAGCATGGAGACCTTCTCATCAAAAGTGTCTTTGACTACCTATTTGCTGGAATCTCTATAATTATACTTCTACCCCTCTTTCTGCTAATTTCCTGTGCAATTAAGCTTTCCTCTAGAGGTTCTATTTTATTCAAACAGGAACGCTATGGCCTCAACGGTCGTAGATTTATGTTCTTCAAGTTTCGGACAATGGTGGCCGATGCCGAGGCAAAACGCCAAGAGCTGGATGCTTTGAATGAGGCTGACGGGCCAGTGTTCAAAATCAAAAAAGATCCGCGCATTATCCCATTTGTGGGTACCTTGATTAGAAAAACTGGTCTAGACGAGATGCCCCAGCTGATTAACGTACTCAGAGGGGAAATGAGCATAGTGGGGCCACGCCCGCCTATCCCTGCTGAGGTGAAAAATTATGATGATTGGCAACGAAGACGCCTCTCCATGAAGCCAGGGCTTACTTGCCTATGGCAGATCACGCCTAATCGGAATGAAGTTAGCTTTAAAGAATGGATGAATATGGACCTCGCATATATCGACAACTGGTCGCTAGTACTCGATTTTAAGATTTTGCTAAAAACTGTACGGGTTGTTCTAACTGGAGCAGGGAGATAGTACATATATCAAAAAAAATAGCACAAATAATCAGGGAGTTTAGGAATTTGGATCTTTAGAAGGAAATAAAGGAGAGTGAAACCTCTATTATGCATTTAAGAATATTCAAATTCGCACAGCAAGAGAACCAAGAGCTTCCTTATATTTTGGAGTTTTAATTGTTCATTTCTTGGCTATGGGTTGGTCTTTGTTCTATAGCAATTTTTCTAACAGTCCCTATAGCCAGAGAGATTCAAAAGTTTGTTTACGACAATTGGGGAAGTGAAGTATTTATTTATTTTGTTTTAGGAGTGTTAGCGATAGGATTTATTGGATTACTTTCTTTTTTAATTTTCAAGCTTAAAATTAGATCTTCATCTCCCTATATGTGGACTTTTATTGTGGCTGGACTTTATACACATTTTATATTAAAAATAAAAAGCAATCCAATAGAAACTGTTCATTTTCTTGAATACGGATTGCTTAGTTTTTTCCTCTTTAAAGCACTGAATCACCACATTAAAGATAAAAGTATTTATATCATAGCAACTCTTTTCGCTTTGCTGATTGGAACATTTGATGAGATATTGCAGTGGATAACTCCTCAGAGATATTGGGATTTTCGGGATGTAGGTCTCAATGGTTTATCAGGAGGATTATTTCAGCTGGCCATTTGGAAGGTAAGACGACCCAAAATCATATCGGAAAAATTTAATACCAAATCTTTAAGAATATTAACCTCTATTTTTGCCTCATGCCTTATTATTCTAGGATTATGTGCGTCAAATACTCCTATCCGTATGCATAGTTATACTAAACAAATCACCTGGTTATCTTTTCTTCAAAAAGAGGAATCAATGAGTGAGTTTGGATATAAATTTAACGATTCAGAAATTGGCACTTTTTATTCTCGCCTGAGTCCTAAAAACTTACAAAAGATAGATTATCTCAAAGGGAAACAATATTCTCAAATACTGAATGAATCTATTGGTATGAGTTATAACCAATTCTTAAGAGAATATAATCCCGTTAATAATCCTTTTCTGCATGAGCTTCGCATTCATATTTTTCGCCGTGACACATATCTTAAGAAGGGGAAATCTACTTCAAACTTAAATGAAAGGGAAGAATTCTATCTTATTGCATATAATGAAAATCTCATATTGGAAAAATATTTTAACTATAGTATCGAAAAATCTGTTTATCGTTGGAATGAAGATATCCTTCAAGAATTAGAGGCATCAATTGATAAGAGCAAAGCATATGAGAGTCCTGTCAGCGCTAATCTTTTTACTTCCTTCACCGAAAAAAGAATGTGGATTTTTATATTATTTATTTTAATCATGATGGGCTTGGTTAATTTCATTTATTGTGTAAACGAAAGGAAAAGAAAATGAGCTTTTTCAAATCTTGGGCATTTTGGATGCTTGTCGGCTGTTTCATTGGTTTTATTTTTGGATATTTTACGGCAGCCATTTGTTTCATAAGCGCACGAGAAAGCAGGCATGAAGAGAAGCAGAAACAATCATTGATGAAAGATGAAGATTACAAATGAAAAATCTTTATTTTGATAAGGGAAAAACTTTTTGGATCTCTCTTTTGCCCTTATTCCTTGCTCTTTATCTATTGTTCTCCATGGTGTCGATCAGCCTAAGCCAGATATTTCTTTCTTTTGCTTTTATCTGTTGGATCGTTATCCTCATCAGGAAAAAACAAAAGTTCATCTTCCCTTCTTTTTTCTGGCCTTTGATTGTCTATGCTGTCTTGTCGCTTATCTCATCCTTCCTATCTATCAATCCAAAGGCTAGTTTAAAAAATAGCAAAGAACTCCTTCTTTTTCTGATTGTTCCTATAATCTATACAGCTTTCCCTAAAGAAAATGTACTCAAAAAAGCTAACTTGACTCTTTTGGCCTCAGCCTATCTAAGTTGCCTCTATTCTCTCTTTTACTTCTTTTTCAAAGCTCCACCTGGGGAGAGAATATCAGGATTCATGGGGCATATCATGACCCAAGCTGGACTCCTCCTTCTTTTTAGCTGTATGGCCTTAAGCATGCTTATTTTTACCCATGACAGAATAAAATACCTATGGGGGCTAGGGTTTCTCCTTTCTCTTTTTATGCTTATCCTTACTTTAACTCGAAGTGCTTGGATAGGATTGATCATAGCTTCATCCCTTATCTTGCTCCTCTACAAACCCAAGACTTTAATCATTGTACCGCTTGCGGTCGGTCTTTTTTACCTCGTAAGTCCTCAGCCAATAAAAAGAAGAGCCCTTAGCATTTTTAGTTTGAAAGATTCCTCGAACAGGACTAGGATTGAATATATGAGAGCTGGGATAAAAATTATCAAGGATTACCCCTTCTTTGGAACGGGTCCGGATACTGTGGATATGGTTTTCCAAAATCCAAAATACGAACTCTCCGAGAGAACCAAAAGGTTTCCTCATCTCCACAATAATATCCTCCAGACAGGAGCGGAAAGAGGGATTCCAACCCTTCTCGCTTGGATCACCTTCATGATTTGGGTTTTTATCTCTCTTATTAAACTTCTCAAGAACAAAGATCCCACACTCCTCCCATTCACCGTAGCCGCACTAGCCACGCTTTTGGCTCTCTTTACCGCAGGTCTCTTTGAGTACAATTTCGCTGACTCTGAAATCACAATGCTTTTTCTCTATATGATAACTATCCCTTTCTCTTTGGCTCGAATCCAGTGTAAGGAAGCCATAGAGAAAAAAAATGCCACAAGCTTATGATAAATATCCGAAGCCGATTTTCCCTGGGAAACTGCGTCGCACAACGGATATTATGTCTACTCGTTAGCCTTTGTGAGCGAAATTCGAAAAATGGGTGGGAAAAAAATTGACGGAATTAATACGACTTTTTTAGTAGGGAT
>Ga0209977_10000599_pt1 | contig 14477 bp, 10 predicted proteins | sample SumtaG_2_FD_183113 | JGI IMG/M metagenome (GOLD analysis project Ga0209977, IMG submission 183113) | Deep subsurface microbial communities from Indian Ocean to uncover new lineages of life (NeLLi) - Sumatra_00607 metaG (SPAdes) (version 2) | ecosystem: Environmental > Aquatic > Marine > Oceanic... | reverse complement strand
TCATTCATTTTAATATAAATCCTATTTTAATTCTAACTTTTTTATCATTTAATCGCTTTCTTAAAGGTCCTAATTTTTATTTATTTTTTTTTTAATTCCTCAGGAAATGTTTTCATTTGGATTTTCGTAACAAATTTTCCAAGTATATCTTCAAATGGATATATCTTTCTACCATTGCCCTCAAGCAAAATATTATTTTTTAACTTTTTTGCAAAAAGTGGCTTCTTCAGTTTAAATTTGTCATTTCTAAGTTTAAGTTTAAGATAATTTTCTACTAGATCTTCATATCTATCTCCAGCATCTTTACTTTTTAATATGTTTAAAAATTCATTTTTATCAGATTCTTTTAACCTCAATTCCTTGCCAGTTTTTTCTTTGATTTTTACAGCTATTTCTTCAAAATACTCTAAAGTAGCTTTAAAAATTTCGTTTTGTTTAAAATTAGCTGTAATAAAATCAGGAAAAAATATAAAAAATGAATCTTCACTTATTCTAGCATCCTTTAATTGGGCTTTTTTACCTTGAATATAATCTTCTTTATCTGCATCAAGTATTAAAAAATATTCATTAGCAGCAAAAGTCTTTATCATATACTCAAACAATTTTGCACTTTTTTTGCCACTTGGTAATTTTTGGATATCAATTTTCACGCGTGTTCTTGAATAAACTATCTGCATCCAGTCTTTGAGTAAAATTTCTTCTGATTTACCCTCAACAAAAACGACATAAGTGTCCTTTTGAGTTAATCCATATTCTAAATATAATTTTTGAATATATTCAATCTTTTCTTTTTCTGATTCAAAAAAGAATTTTGGCTCATACCATTTAGATTCCTTTTTTTCTTTTTCCAAATCAGGAATTTTCTCGATTAGTAAGCCTTCAAATTGTCTCAAAGTTTTAACAATTTGAAGAATGTTAACAAAGTAGCTTAAATATCCTTTTAATTTTCTTTTCTTTTGAGAACGAATGATTAAAAATAAATCAATAAAATTTTCCAAACCATCTAATCTTAAATAGTGCTCTGTTTGTTGCCTAAATTTCTGAATTAAATAAAAATCATCTTTTTCAAAATAATCAGTAAAATTATTACTTACTTTCTTAATCCAATCATTATGTCTTCCCAAATAAGCGTCAAATTGTTTTTTTTTAAGTCTATCTCCAAGTGGAATTTGGAAATCAAGACTAATATGATGTGAGTTAGAGGGTCTAAAAAATGGAGGACCATATAATGTTTCAACCTTTAACCACATTAAAAGACTTCTTGGAATCAGCCATTGATTCTGTCCAAAGAAAATAAAGTCAAATTGATTAAATCCATAACCATTTGATATTTGTTCTTGAATAAAGTCTTCAACAGATTTTTTCTCTTCTTGAAGTGAATTCTTAATGCGTTCTATTAAGTAATCATCAAATAGAAATCTCCGTCGCCAATAAAATTCTAAATACTGTGTTTTTTTACTTAATTGCCGATAAGAATAACCCCTTAAATAAGTTAATACTTGAAAAAATTGTATAGGGTGGAAAAAGTATTTAATTAAATCAAATTCTATATAATCTCTTAGATTTTCTTGAACATCTTGTGAGGTTTGTGTCTTTTTATACAGCCATGGATTAATATTTTTAATATCTTCTTCGTTCGATATTTTTATATCATAAATTTCTTCAGGAAATACTATATATCCTTTTTCATATAATTCTCTAAAATTTTCAGAGCCTGAATGAATAATAAATTGTGCACCCTTAAACATTTCAGGTGGAAATTGAACAATACAAAATGGTTTTATTAGATTGAATGCATTAAACCACTCCATGAGGATAAAAAATTCATATTTATGAAAAAAATCTCTTTTTAAATCTATCTCTTCCATCCACTTGAACATATCATTTAAATCTATTAAATTCCGTCTATATTCTGGAGAAAAATTCAAATAAACCTTAAAGATATCTGAATAATATTCCGAAAGTTTTTTAGTCTCAGTCATTTTTCTCATTATTTATAAATATGGATTTCTAAGTTAATATAGAATTGATTATTATTAAGTCCTATATTTGTTAGCAAATATAAACAAATAATTTCTAATAAGCAACTTACCTAGAAGACTATTCACCGTATATGTCTAGTTAAGAATTCTTTAACTTTCTTTATTAACTCATCTCTATATTCAGGATTCGACCACTCTTCAGCTTTGAATAGATTTTCTTCTTCTGCTATTTTATGAAGCCATAAATGAGCAAGTAAAACATAGGTTGTTTGTTTAAGATCACGGAAATCCCGAGTCTCAATAATTTTGTCTAGAGTCTGTTGAATTAACTCTCTTCTCGCTTGTTGCAACTCTTCGCTCTTTTCATACATTACACTCATAAAATATAATAACAATAATATAAAGCATACGAGAGTTGCAAATTATAAATATTATAAAAATTTATGAATTTGTCTTATACTGAGAAAAAGTCCCCAAGAGATTAAGCTTAAAGTCTTCCTTTAAATTGTCGACAGCTAATTCTTACTACACTTATTAGGACATGATTTAATTAGAATCTCGTTGGTAAAGTTAGATATTTTTGAGAATATCTCCGAAAGAGATAAGGGAGTAACAGAATACAAATGATTTAGTAAATCTTTTATTTCGAATTTTCTACCACATCTAGGACATCCAGGAAGGATTCTTCTGAATTTCTGTTGTTTATTTTAGTGTTAACATTGGTTTTAATAATCTTAAATATCATTTTCTTAATATTTCGGAAGCGAGAGAATCCTGCTAATACATTAAAAATTTCAATCATTATTTTATTGGGAATAGCATTTTTAATTTTTACTTTTACTTCACTTCCTTATCTTACAATTAATCCTGACTCAATAAATTCTCCCAAAAAAGGTATCTTTAATAATGTATTCTTCTTTTCATTAGTATTTTCTGCTGTGCTGTTTTTATATTCGTTATATCATTCTGGAAAAGAGGTCTGTTTTTGTTCTCATTAAACCTCCACATTCAATACAGTAACTCCTTTCTTTTAAGCTATTTTCTTCCTTTTTTTTTTCTTTAGTATTTATTTTCTGTATTAAATCCTGATTCTTTAAGTACTATTTAAAAGTATGTGAACTTCTTAAATGAAAGGAGCGACTCCTGCCAGTTCGACCCAAATAGAAGGTCATAAATTCAGATAGGGGGAGGAGGGCGAAAAAATAGTGTAGATCACTACACTACCAAAAGACAAAAATCCAGGGTGTCTGACAGGAGCCATGATTAGGGTAGGTTTTTATTTTTTCCTCAAATTTATTTTGAAAATTATGGTTTTTAATATTTTGTTCTTGAAATTATATAAAGAAAAAATTTCGTGTGAATACAAAACTCAGTGATTCTGTATAAGGTACCTCAAAATCTTTACACTTTAAAAATCTTTTGTTAAGAAAAGAAAAGAGAAATAAATGAGGTTTAGCGTTATGGTTCTTTTTCTCTTTTCTTTAAAACTGCTACCATACAGTAATTATAGATTTACTTTTTATTATTTAAAACCCAATAATTTTAGTTCCAAACAGGTCTGTTAATTATCAATTTTTATTCTATATGCTTGAATATATAAAGAATAAGCTCACTCATATCTATTTATTTACTGATGATGAATCTATAATTATACTCCCATTAATAAGATGGAGCTTGTTACAACTGTATATTATTATAATTAAAAATGGGTTATATCCCGGAATATCTTTATCTTTTGGTATTGTTTCGCCTATACTTTCGTTATCTTCGAAGAGGACTTCTGTGTTATCTGGTTCATTTATGCAAACAAAATTTTTCTATATATTAAATTTATAATTTATGTTTGATTTAATATAACAGCCAAAATGATAAAATTTTTAGCTTATTATAATGAAAAATAAAAAAAATTTAGTTGTTATTTTTTGTTTAGTCAGCCTATTTGTTCTATTACCAACAATATTAAAAAAATCGAATTTCACATACACTAAATCTATAGATCTTTTAAATCTAAGATCTTCAGATTATCCACATTTTGATCCTTTTATTATTGATGATAACGGAGGAGGAAATTTTACATGGGCAGAAGCAGTATTACAACCTTGGTGTTCTGGCTCAGGAACAGAAGGAGATCCTTATATTATTGAGGAAATATTTGTTGATGGGAGAGATGAAACAAGTTGTATTGAAATTTGGAACTCAACTGCTTATGTAAAAATTCAAAATTGTTCTGTTACTAAAGCGGTGTATTTTGGAAATATGAAATACGCGGGTATTAAACTAAAGAATACATGTAATGTACAGTTGATTGAAAATGATATTTATTATAATTATGGACATGCAATAGTTCTCTATAATAGCAATAACACCATTTTATCAGACAATGAAATTAGACATAGTGGTGAGGATTGGTTTTCTTATCATAATGCCATAGTATTTTATAATAGCCACAATAGCCTCATTACGGAGAATATAGTATATTACAATGCTTATGATGGATTCCATATTACAAAATGTGAAAACATAACATTTATTGACAACAATATTAGTACTAATGGTTATTATGGAGTTGAATTAATTTCTTGCAAGAATTTTATTATCACCGAGACTGAAATGCGAGGTAATTGGTTGGGAATTGGACTATTTAACAGTAGTTATAACAATATATCGCATAATAACATTGATAGCATTGATGTTGGAATTAGTTGTGAAGAATCATCAAACAATAATACTATTTTAGGCAATACAGTAGAGAGTTCAACTAGCGGTGAGCTCGAATTAATTGATAGTATAGGTATTTGGTTAATTTCTTGTGATGGAAACAATATACAACAAAATGATATAAGTGATGAGTTTGAAGCGGGTTTGTTTTGTTATTTATCAGACTATAACACTATCGTTGAAAACAGTATAAGTGATTCTACAATTTATGGAATTGGTTTACGAGAAAGCAATTATAACAATGTCTCAAGGAATATTTTGACAGATAATGAAATTTGTATTGAAGAGATTTCATGCGTTGGTAATATTATAGAAGACAATATATGTAGAGAAAGTGGAGGAAGTATTTCCGGTTTTAGTTTGCCCCTATTGATCCTGTTTGTTTCTTTGAGCACAAGTACTTTATTATTAGTAAAAATAAGAAGACGTAAACAGAATTAATCAGAACAAAGATTTATTAAAATTCTCTTTTTTTTTTTCTTTTTCCAATTATTTTAAATTAAGAAATTTTTTTTTCTGTATTCCAATTACGAGAAACACGATTCCAGGAATGATGAATGTTAGTGCGCCGGGTAGATGTACCGTAACAAACACATAAGGTCCAGCCGTGGGTCCAATGTCTGCAAGAGCAACTACACTGAAACCATAGATCAATGATATTAGACCTATAGTTAGTAAAAAGCCTCCAAAATACATAAATTTCTTTCCTATTTTGATATTCTTCCCTTTTATTGCTTGTTGTCGTGTACCTTCATTTTGAATAAACAGAGTTATTTCATTCTCAGAAAGGTTCCTTTCCAACAGAGTCGTATCTATCCAATCTCGGTAAGAAAACCAATCGACGTCTGTTTTAGATTTTACATAAGCGCCACCATCATCTTTAAAAAAGTGTTTTAATTTAGAACCAAAAATTCGCCTTAGTATTATAATTATGCAAGTACAAATTAAAAGCATAATTGCAGGAAGAATAAGCATTTGAATATATCCTCTCACTTGCGCACGATTTCCGCCCGGACTTCCTAGATCACTCGGCATTATTGAATGTATTATCAAGAGGTAAATTACTGCCCCAAAAGTTATTATTGTAAATATTTTTAGAAATATTAATGGAATGCTGCTATACCTCCGAATCTGAAATTTATTTCTGCACATATAGCATGTAGGTATTATCCCTTGACTTTTATATTCAAATATTCCACCTTCCTTTGTTCCACATCTAATACATTTTAAATTACGAAATCTACTTTGCTTTCCCATTTCCGTGTATTTCTTAAAATTTAATTCCCTTTTATTCTCTATTGTTGAAATAATTCTTTTCCTTAGGATTAAATACACCCCTAATAAGACCATTAATATAATAATTGGAATTAAAATTACTAGTAATAAGTTTAAATAAAATGGATTAAATGGAACTAATGGCACTTTCCAAGACAATCTATTAAAAAAAAATACAGACCCCTCCTTACTTCCTGCTACAATATAGGAACCATCTGAAGATATATCTACAGAGCATATAACTTCACCAGAATTATAATTCCTTAATGGTTTTGAACTATTTACACTGAATAAATATACATTGTAATCTCTACTTCCAGCCACAATATAATTTCCATCTGAGGAAATAGCAACATCATATACTATATCATTAGTTAAATAACTCCAAATTAGGGTAGAACTATTCTTATTAAATAAATATATGTTATCATCATGTCCTCCAGCAACTATATAGTTCCCATCCGAAGAGATTGCTACACTCATTACTTCCTCATTAGTAGTATAAGTCCATAAAGGTGAGGGATTCAATCGATCGAAAAAATATACATTGTAATCTCTACTTCCAGCCACAATATAATTTCCATCTGAGGAAATAGCAACATCATTTACTATATCATTAGTTAAATAACTCCAAATTGGGGTAGAACTATTCTTATTAAATAAATATATGTTATCATCATGTCCTCCAGCAACTATATAGTTCCCATCTGAGGAAATAGCAACATCATCTACTATATCATTAGTTAAATAACTCCAAATTGGGGTAGAACTATTCTTATTAAATAAATATATCATTTCATCACGTCCTCCAGCAACTATATAGTTCCCATCCGAAGAGATTGCTACACTCATTAAATACTCATCAGTAGTATAAGTCCATAAAGGTGTGGGATTCAATCGATCGAAAAAATATATTTTATGGTCAATACTCCCAATTACGAAGTATTTTCCATCTGAAGATATTGCTATACCATGGTATGATGTTTCACCATTCAATTCATAACTCCAAACTGGGCTAGAATTTAATCGATGAAATAAATAAACGTCATTAATGGTTCCTCCTCCCACAACAATGTAATTTCCATCCGCAGATATTGCTAGTTCGATATGTGCATAACTTATTTTATAATCCCACGTTGGTGAATTTGAGATCTTCAAATTATTATTGGTGGAATTATCAAGATGATTATAATTCAAATTTAAGGATGAAGAATCAAATTTAGAGAAACTAATAATGATTAAACTCACTATAATGATTATAAAGATTTTCTTATGACGCACTCTAGATTGAACCATATTTAACTGATCCTGTTTTTTATCAATTTCTATTATTCATACAAAAATGATTGATTCTTTATTATTAGCAAATCTAATTTTTGTCTGTAATATTATACTTCATTTTACTCTATTTAAAAGTTATCCTTCTAATTACATAAGCTAAATCCTTGGTTAAATCTTTAACATTTGTTTAAAAATTGATTATTTGATTAATTTTATATTCAATTGAATTTAAAGAAAAATTGAGTTTAGTTTTTAAAACCTTTACCTAATAATAATTTAAATGTCAAGTCTTCTGGATCCTACTAAATTTCTGTTGTTTTATGTAATTTTAAACGTGGTTTTATTAATCTTAAATATCGTATTCTTTATATCTCGAAAGCGCGAGAAACCAGCAACTAAGTTGAAAATTGTAATCATCACCTTGTTAGGAATAACAATCTTGATTTTTGCTTTAACTTCACTTCCATTTCTTATGATAACTTCAGAAGCCGTAAATACTCCCAATAGAGCTTTATTTAGTAATGTATTTCTTATATTATTATGTTTTTCAACGTTGCTGTTTATTTATTCAATCCATCACTCTGATGATGATATAATAAAATTGGAAAAACCCTCTTTTTTTAAAGCACGGAAAGGTAAAGTAAAGATTGGCAAAATTGTGGAAAATGGTCATAAAGAGGGAAAATTTTCTCTTTCACTTGAAGATCTTGAGAAGCATATGTTTGTTTGCGGTGCTACGGGTACTGGTAAGAGTAATTTTTTACAATATTTCTTAATGAACTTCACAAAACGTTATAAAATTCCTTTCTTACTGGTTGAATTCAAGGGCGAATATCACTTCTTACAAAGGAAAATCGAGGATTTAATCATTATAAGACCTGGAGAGAATTTTTCAATTAATATATTTAACCCAGGTGGTTCTCTTCCAGAAGTTCATGCTGAGCGGATTTTTGATATATTAAAGAGTGGAAAGTTTTTGGATGATAACGCTGAATTTTCCCCACAAATGGAAAAAGTTTTGGTAGAGATATTAACCAAAGTTTGCCAAAACAAGAAATTTCAAAGCTGGCAAGGATTTTATGATTATTGTAAAGGGTATGCGAAGAATAAAAAAAATGAGATTCCGATGTTAAATCAAACACTTATCAGTATAACAAATAGAATTAGAAGATTTTCCTTAGGGTCATTGAAAGCATTATTTGATACTGAACATAAAATCAAGACAGAAATTCTCTTTCAAAAGAATATTTTAATAGACCTCAGTTCTATTATCCGTCTTGGAGGAGAAAAAGAAGATGCATTATTCTTCCTTAATATGATATTGAAACACCTCTGGGATAAAAATCTTACACGAGGAGCTTATAATTTTCAAGGGATAAAGCATATTACAATAATCGAAGATGTACAATATTTTGCTCCTAAAAATCTGACACGGCAAAATAAATTAACCAGCTATTTAGAGGATATTGCCCTACTTCAAAGGGGTACGGGAGAATGTCTAATCTCATTAGCGACTCATCCAGATATAAGTGAAGAGATCTTAGCAAATTGTGGAGTATTAGTATGTTTTAAGACTCATATTGATAGAGAATTTCTCTGTAAATTATTAAATCTTGATGGAGAACATGAAGATTATTTATCCATTTTAGAGAAAGGTCAATGTATTGTTCGAGTAAATTCTATTAAGAGACCTTTCCTACTTAAAGTTCCGTTTATACCAAGAGAGTGGCTCACCGTCTCAGAGATTAAAAATAACAATGACTCTGTTTTAGAGAAGTTAAATAATTTAAATAAAAAGAATTCAGAAATCCCGGACAAGAAAAAAAAGCACTTTTTTAGATATTTCACTAATAAAAGTGCGCATATATTAAAGAAAATTAAAAATCTAAATATTAGAAATATGACGAATAATAACTCAGAAAATAAAAAATTGGATAAAGAGCTAAAATTCATCACGAATAAAGAAACTGATGGAGTACCAGATATTAGATCGAGTTTGAATAAAAATTTTGATAAAAGGGAGATAGTAGAACCCGCTTTTTATGATACCAAAGAGGATTTCGATAAACTTAAGGAATACATTGAGTATTTATATGAAAAACAAGAAAAACCCAAAAGAAGTTTAGTAAAGGACTAAATCCTTATACTAATAATCGAAAAGACGCTTCAAATCCACTGCTAAGCCAAATGAAAAACCCAAAACATAGAAATGTAATATATTTTAATTTAGATCGAATTATGAATTTGTTAAACAAAATTAAGTATATACTAATTGATATTAATAGAAATGATACAAACGATAAAAAGCTGTTTGCGAGATAAATAGCTCTCTCATAGAGGTTTAATAAATGAAGTTCTTCTAAAGAATTTATAGATACCAATTTATCTCCTACAAATCTCAGGAGTAACTCTGGCTCTGGAAACGATCTAAACACATCAAGCAGAAAGCTCGTAAGATGACCAGATACAAATCCAAAGGCTAAAAAAATACACACTGCTGATCCTGCCCTACCCCTTTTTTTTACTAATTCTTCTTTTCCGTGCACTTTTTCATCATATTCTTTTTCTTTTGCGCTTTTATACAGAATTATTCCCATGATAATAAAAACAGCAAATAGAATATAATTCCCATACTGAAAAAAAATATACCAGAAATAGCATAATCCATCTAAAATATTATGTAGAAAGTTAGAAAAATCCCCAACCTCAAGTTCTAAAATAATTTCAAACATTTAATCTCAAGAGTTATAAATAATATTAATTTGTGTTTTCAAATAGCACACTAAAAATTCTAAAAAGAAGTATTTAAAATTAGAGAATTTGTTTTTATTCCAGCAGATTTAGATTGAATAAAAAATAATCATTTTTTTAATTTATTTTTTCTTTCTATTTTTCTTGTAAATTTTCCATAAAGTCGTCTCTTGAAAATGTCTCTCTCTGGCATCCATTATTGGATTTCCTGTTAAATCCATTTTACAGGTTTCTAAAATTTTCTTGTCAATAGACGCAATTTTATTATCAGATAATTCAATATAACATTGTAGGTTACAAATTGTGTCAGGTAAAGCAGTGAGATTATTATTTTCTAAATTGAGAACCCTAAGGTTTGTAAGTTTTCCTATAGATTCTGGTAAAGATTTTAGGGCATTGTCCTGTAAAATAAGTTCTTCAAGATATTCTAATTGCCCAATAGATTCTGGAAGATCAGTTAATGCATTACTTCTTAAATCAAGAGTGTGTAAATATTTTAATTGTTTAATCGATTTGGGTAATGTAGTTAAACCCTTATTCATTATCATAAGTGCAACTATATGATTTCCTAAGACACTATAACAAAAGGTCCAAGGTTTTTCATTTGGTTTATGTGATTCACCAAAAATGTAATCCCATTTGGGAATTATTCCAACTTCTTTTTCTAATTCTAGCAATACATCATATTCTTCCTTTATTAAAGGTTGTCCATGATAGTTAATAAAAGTATAATTTTCAGATCCCTGCCCTTTAAAACTTGACTTTATCAGGTCAATTTCTTCCATAAATTCTGATTTACGGTTTTTTTGATTTGTTGCTCTTTCTTTTGGAATTGAAGCATCATCTCCGAAGTCTGTTCTGAAGAATTCTCGAAACTGTTCAGGTGAAATGGACTCTTTAAGCTCTTTCATGATTTCCTTTCGTAGTCCCGTAGGTCCTCTACCACCTCTAGGGGTTTCTATCTGAGTGTGAGTGTGAGGTTCCATTCGAGTTCGGAAATAAGTCCGTATAATGTCAACAATCGCATCAGAATAATCTATCCAAGCTCCTGCCTCAATATCTTCATTCAAGCGTCCAAGCCAAAAGTTAGGGATAGAAATCACAATTTTAGTTCTATTTGTTGATGTACTTCTTGTGGTAGTAATTGTAATGGGTCTTCCATTCTTATCCCATTGTTTAGCAGCTGATATAGTTCCATAAGAGCATTTTTCGGCAATTACTATAGAAGCTTGCGTCTCACCATTAGCAAGACGTTCAAGAATTTGTTCATATTTTTTTTTATTCGATTTTCTTGTCATACTGATCACTGTTACTACTATTAACAATTTACATATTTAAATCTTTGTAGTAGTGATTCTTCAAATAGTAGTAAAAAAGTAGTCAAATAAGCGTTTTTCTGTCTAAAAAAAAATCTTATAATAGTAGTATAATAGTAGTGGATATTATTATTGTAAACCATATAAATATACTCAGACTATTCAATTTTATAGGCAGTTTGCGAGGAAAGGTATCTTCTAAATAATAGGACAAAAATTAATTTTCATTTTTTTTAATTTATTTTTTCTTAAAAATCATCCCACATTGATAGGAAAGAGTTAGATAAAGTCAAGAAGGCTTTAGAAAATCAGAGTTAACTATCAATTGAGTAAATTTTTTGAAGTATCGATTGGAGTACCACCCAACACGCATTTTCTATTTCGGTTAACGCTCAAGCACATAGGAGAAATGCTCCTAGGAATCACTTATTTATTTTTACTTTCTAAGAGTTCCATACAATTTAAATCTTCTAAAGTAAGAATTGATATTTCTAAGGTGGGCCACCATAGTGAAGGAGGTAAATTAATACTCCACCACGAGACAATTCTGTAAAGGTTTAATAAAGCACCTAATCTGTAATCATACCAACAATCATCCCAGCTATAATTTTTTACGCCGAACTTTAAAAGATCGTTATGATAGCGTTTGATAAGATCTTTTTCTATTAAATGTCTATAATCGGGAAACAAATTAAATCCAATCATATATGCTAGATCTCGACCTCCTACACCAATACTCCACCCTTGCCAATCAATTAAAAGTGCTTTATTTTTTTCATTTTCAATATCTTTTGGATAGAAAAAATTCCAGAAGTGAGCATCATTATGTATAAGTGTGATATTCTCTTTTTTAATTCGTTCATAAGCAGATTGAGGATATAATGAGAAAACAGTTTTGAATAACTCTTTTCTTTTATCACTTATTCTATCTCCTAAGAATTTTAAAAATCGTCTTAAGGTCCTATTTTGTTTTTTAGACCATTTAAAGATTTCTTTTTCATGAAAAGAATTTTCTTTAAAAATGTAAATAAAATTAACGTGTTTAGAGAGCTCTTTAAGTTTATGATAATCCCACCAAAAAGCATGTATTTCTGCCAAACAATCAATTGCTCTTTCACAATATCGTTTCGAAGGAGGAATAGGGGCATATTTTAAATCTATGTGCGTTTTCGATAAATCATCAAGTATAATATGAGAACCGCCTGTTTCTTCTGAAAATACCGCATCATAACAAGTTGGAATTGGCATTTCATTCATAGTTTCAGCTACAATACTATAAAATTTTACCTCACGGATCCCTACTAATTTAGCCATGTTAACAGATTTGGGGATTTTTATAACTATTTCAGGAGAAGCTCCTTCCGTTTGAGCATCATTAGAAAAGTTTAGCTCCAAGAAATGCACATAAGAAGTAAATGTTTCTTGTGAATTTCTTTTATTTATTTTTGTTACTTTTCCATTGCTAAGGTACCCCTTTTTTTTGAAGATATTTGTTAACCATTCTGGTGTTAATTGTTCTATATTTGTAATTACTCCCTTTTCATTCATTTTTATTTCTTCCAAAACATTCTTTTACTTATATTATTTTTAGAAATTACTTTTTCGTAGAATTCTATCTTATTATTTACTTTCTAATAGTTCCATGCAGTTTAAATATTCTAAAGTAAGAATGGATTTTTCTAAAGCGGGCCACCATAATCCAGGATGTAAATTCACACTCCACCACCAAACAACTCTGTAAAGGTTTAAGAATGTACTTAATCTGTAATCATACCAACATTCATCCCAGCTATAGTTTTTTACACCAAACTTTAAAAGATCGTTATGATAGCGTTTGATAAGATCTTTTTCCATTAATTGTCTACTTTCGGGATACAAAAAAAGCCCAATCATATATGCTAGATCTTGACCACCCACACCAATACCCCAAAATTGCCAATTAATTAAATATGCATTATTTTTTTCATTTTCAATATTTTTTAGATAGAAAAAATTCCAAAAGTGAGCATCACCATGTATAACTGTAATATTCTTTTTTTCAATTCTCTCATAGGCTATTTGAGGATATAACGAGAATACAGTTTTAAATAACTTTTTTCTTTTATCACTTATTCTTTCTCCTAAGAGTTCTAAAAATCGTCTTATGGTCTTATTTTGTATTTTGAACCAGTCAAAGATTTCTTTTTCATTAAATGAGTTTTCTTTAAAAGTGTAAAGAACATAAGAGTGTTTAGAGAGTTCTTTAAGTCTTGGATGATCCCACCAAAAAGCATGTATTTCTGCCAAACAATTAATTGCTCTTTCACAATATCGTTTCGAAGGAGGAAGAGGGGCATATTTTAAAAACTCTATGTGCGTTTTCGATAAATCATCAAGTATAATATGAGACAAACCTGTTTCTTCAGAAAAGGCTGCATCATAGCAAGTTGGAATTGGCTTTTCATTCATAGTTTCAGCTACGATACTATAGAATTTTGCCTCATGTTTTCCTAAAAGTTTAGCTATATCATTAAGTTTGGGGATTATTACAACTATTTCAGGAGAAATTGATTCCGTTTGAGCTTCATTAGAAAAGTTTAGCTCCAGAAAATGTACATTAGAAATAAGTGTTTCTTGCGAATTTTTCTTAATTATTTTTGTAACTTTTCCATTGCTAAGGTAACCCTTTTTTTTGAAGATATTTGTTAACCATTCTGGTGTTAATTGTTCTATATTTGTAATTACGCCCTTTTCCTTCATTATATAGAAAAATTATGATAAATGAATATTTAACATTTTTGTATAGTCTAAATATTTAGTATATGTATTTTGGTTGAAGTTATTTCTTCTTAAAAAGATTCCCACATTGCGGACAAAATGTCATTTCTTCATTAATATCTATATTACAGAAAGTGTAATCATTTTTTTAATTTATTTTTTTCTTTCTATTTTTATTTTAGTATTTTAGTGATGTTTTGAGAGAGTTCACATCCGACTATCTCGATTCCGTTAATTGCCCATTTAATGTTCTTCAGGGAAATATTTTTTAAAAAACTTCCTTGAATTGCCTTGTAAATTGAAGTCAGCTATCGCACCGCTTCTATTTATAAACTCCCAATTCCTTCCGAAATCATTATATTTCCAAATATGAGTATTACATATTTTAATGTTTAAT
>Ga0209977_10000595_pt1 | contig 14503 bp, 18 predicted proteins | sample SumtaG_2_FD_183113 | JGI IMG/M metagenome (GOLD analysis project Ga0209977, IMG submission 183113) | Deep subsurface microbial communities from Indian Ocean to uncover new lineages of life (NeLLi) - Sumatra_00607 metaG (SPAdes) (version 2) | ecosystem: Environmental > Aquatic > Marine > Oceanic... | reverse complement strand
CATGTGAAGAAGGCTAAAAGAATGAAGAGACGATTTGTTTTATCAGCTGAGAAAGGCACGCCTGGTACTATAGAGGAAAGATTTGGCGCATGGAATGATTTCAAATGGGATAAAGATGAGGATATTCTCAAGAGCGGAAAGTTTAGTATTTATGATGGCGAACACCCTGAGGTACTCGACAATCATCCCTGGCGCTATATCGAAGATGTGAGGAATAAATGAAATTCGGATTTCTTCAAGCCTATAACGAAGTCAATTGGATAGGCTACGCCATAGATCAGGCCGTGAAGTTATGTGACAGAGTGATGGTTGTAGAAGGCGCTCAGTATGTAAATTTTCCCGATATACCAGAGCGCTCAAATGACGGCACGATCGACATAATAAGCGACAAAACGCATCAATATCCGAATGTTCTACAAGCCATAAATACGATCCGCGCACATAATAACTACCGCATAAATCAGTGTCGCAACCTCAATTACTGTCTCTCTCTATGCAAAAAAGGTGATTATTTTATAATACTCGATGCCGATGAATTCTACATGGACGCATGTGTATCCGAGATGAGTAATCTTATGAGAGAGAATAAAGTTGAAATAATTTATATAAAAAATAATTCCCTTTCATTCAGCTTCAAATGGCTTATGGACTTTGGAGCAGCCTCGTCTGTGGGGATAGTGATTAAAAAGGTTGACGGATTTAATTTCGCACCGACCTCAAGACGTATAAATGCGGGCAAACGAACTGCCTCGATCGGCGGTTTTAATCGATTCCATTACACATGGCTTAAGCCCAAAGCTCGATTACTGATCCGCATGCGGACGTCCATGCAGTATAGAGGGATGGTGAGCTGGTTTGAAGACGCATGGCGGAACATGCGGCTTGAGGATGGTGTTGTATATAAGAGCTACAACAAGGAGTTTACTCTTCATCGCTATGATGGCGAGCATCCCGAAGTGCTCAACAATCACCCATGGCGCCATATCGAAGATATAAGGAGTCTTGAAAAATGATTAATGTCGCTGCCGTGATGTGTGTTGCGGGAGATCCGGTCTATTTCAAATTTGCTTCATACAGCATTCCCTCGTTCCTAAGAAACAACATATCGACCGATCTCCATGTGTTTACTGATAAGCCTGAAAAAATAAAGGAATGTCAAGGCCTCTCAAGAAGAATTATCATAAACGATATTCGTGGATATTTCAATAAACATAAAGATATTATAGAAAAATTCAGGCGCAAAGGCCGCACCGAAGAAGCCCTGCAATCCCGGAACGAGCGCTATGGATTTGAATTCAGAGACATATTCCCTATGGTCATGCCGCCGATGGCGGACGATGCGCTCAAAGGAAAAGGTTATAGCCATATACTGAAAGTGGATAGCGATAGTTATTTCGCGGGCGGTGATATGATGGCCATGGTGAAAGCCGATGTTTCAAATAATCCGAATGCCGATGTTTTTCTGGCCGTGAGGAAACATCCTCTCATGGAGCTCTATGGCGGTGGCGTGCCAGGCAGCGGATTCACATTATGGAGAATTGGAGGAAGGTTTATTTCTGAGTACATACGGAGCTTTACGGGCAGCCAGCAGGTTACGATTTTGAACATGAGATTCGGATCAGAGGTATCTGTAAGGATACTGCCTCGCCCCGGGTATCATTTTGTAAGGCCATTCTGGAAAGCCAAGCATACCGGCGGGGAGTTCACAAAAGAGATAGCTTCGCAGTTCCTGCCCGCTTATTTCCACATGCACGGCCAGATAGCGCTTGAAGCAATGGAGAAGCTTGAGGGATGGTTCGGAGAGAAATCGAAATGAAACCGCTTGACATAAGAGACATCTCCATAATAGACGCTTTTCCGGTTTACGCCCATGAGAATACCGTCCTCAATATAGGCTGTGGAGAAGGCAGAATTGACTACTGTTTGGCCTCTATGGGCTACCGGATCTATGCGACAGATATTGCCAGGAAAGATACATGGAAGGATTCCGAATTGTTGACTTTTCATGAATCGGATATTTTTGACCTGTCAAGCTTTCCGGTTCATTCTGCTTCGGTTGTGGTATGCAGCCAAACGCTTGAGCATATTAAAGAATATCAGGCAGCATTGGGTAATCTTATAATACTGGCAAAAATCAGGCTTATAATAACCATGCCTTATAGGACATCGTTTTCCAGCGCCGAACATTGCAACTTCTGGAGCGATGGGGCCTCGGGAAAATTCAAGGATATCCACGAATTCAACAAGCTCTGCGCGCCCTATACGGTCGCCATATCCAAGATAAGGACAAAACCGGAAGATGTGGAGAGGCATCAGTACAACTATCTGGTGATAATCGACAAAAGACAGAATCTCAATAAGGGCGTATAATGGATAAAGAGAAAGTGAAGAAAATGCTTTTCAAGGTGGCGGATGTGATCGAGAATAACAACCTTATGTTTTTTCTTACCGACGGAAGCTGTTTGGGCGCATACAGGGAACACGGATTCATTGATACCGATACGGATGTCGATTTGCGAATGCTGGCTGAGGATCTCGTGCCGAACTTTAAATCCCTGATAAGCGAATTTGCGCTGGCGGGCCTTAGAACTCAAGAAGGCGCATGCGGCCTTAATTTCTTGAATATAATGACATTATGGCTGGATTCGGAACATTTGGAAATAACCAGCCTTTTTTTAATTGATGGGGAAAGATGGTCATTGGGAAGGAAAGGCTTGGTATATCCGTCGTATCTTTTTGAGAATCCCGAACAGATTGAATTCCTGGGCAGGAGGTTTTATGTGCCGACGCCCGTCACTGAATACCTGGAACGGACATATGGCCCCGATTATATGACGCCCATAGTGGATTTTACCCGGCCCCCAGGCGCCCTCCGGCATATAGATTCAGACGTTCGGGCTAAAATGGAGGAACAAAAATGAGTTTCGCCAGTCTACTCATAAACCACATGAAAGTAGTTCAAGTTGCGGCAGCCGATGTATGGATCGAGCCCGATGATGCCGTCGGCCCCGCCATCCCCTGCAGGATTATGTATGATACAAGGTTAATGAAAGACTACAAAGGAGAAGAGGTTCGGAGCGCGGCCAAGATATTTGTTAAGCCGGAGCATATTACATTCGAACACGAGGACAAGCTCCAGCTCGATATCGAAAGCTACGGCATAGACCACCCGATAATCATAATAAAGCAACCGCAGAACTCTGTGCATATCCATCATGCTGAAGTGTGGGTGCAGTGATGGCGAAGACGGGAATGACTTTTGACACGAAAGACTTTGACATAAAGTTCCCTCGTATCATAAACAAGGATATACCGGAAGCTTCTGCGAACATAGCATTCAAGGTTGCCGCGATGGTCATACGGGATGCGATACTCGAGGAACCTAGGGCGCCTCACAAGACGGGCAACCTGTGGCGCAGCCAGAAGATAGAGCGTCCGCGGATAGAGGCGGGAGAGATAACTATAGAGTTGGGATTCGATGCCGAATACGCTGCGGCGGTCCACGAGATGCCGTCGAATGTGAACTGGACGATGGCCGGATCAGGGCCTAAGTATTTAGAGGCGAAACTTATAAAGAACAAGGAGAAATACATGGCTGAGATAGCTGCCGGATTGAGAAGGAAAGTAGGCAAATGATAAAGGAGATCACTCAATTCATTGCGAGCCTCGCGCTGGGCCCCGGATGGGCTATCGGCACGAATCTTTTTGCCGGCCATATTCCTGTGAAAAATTTTGCGGGCGTAAAGATTTCAGAATTGCCCGATGGTCGTTACTTAGCCGTGCTGGAGAATGCGGGGGGAGCCGTGCTTGCGGATGTCGGCGGGGTTGTGACCGTAGGCCATATGCCGCCTTCAAGACCTACCGATTGGACATACTGGCCTAAATACATCGAAAAGGCGGTGCAACTGCTGAACCATGCGAAGTCTTATTTCCGCGCCCACGATGACGCCGAAGAGCTTTACGAGGCGCTACATAATACAGGAGGCTGGAACCTGCATCCATTAGTGGGTGGCCCGAAATACCAAGCCATCGTTATCGATGCCTATGGCCCCCCGGCGCCATTGGAGAATCCTGGAGCAAGCGGATTATATATTTTTAGCTGTAACTATACATGGAAAATAGAGGAGGTGGAATGTAGCTCTTAAATTTTCTATGTCGTAATTATAATTGTAATTTTATTATATGTAGAAGCTTTGAAGCCTGAAGGCTAAGGCAAAGTTTTAGCTTATTGCGCTTAGGGCATTCAGGGCTAGCAAAGGCTTTTTGTTAGTCTTGGATGCCCTTTTTTTTTGGGCAAAATTGTTAAATATAAATACTTTAAAGGAGGTATAAAATGCCCCGATTACCAATGGGAGATATCGGACCCTGCGTGGTTATCTGGGACTATGAGGGCACCACGCCCATATGTCTCGGGCCGTATTTGGGCACCGTCTCGCTCCGCATGACCGATTCTGTAAGCGATGTTCAAGAAGAAGGTTATGGTGACGCGCCTGTGGATGCAGTATTCGCTGGTACCGTCTTGGAACTTGACATACCGATGGCAAGGAATGATTTAAATACGCTCCAGCATACGATCGGATACGTGGGGATGGGCGCCCTGAGTGGCAGTGGATTCAGGCTTCATCTTTACAATATGGCTGGCTGCTCTATGTACGAGAATGCGAAACAAATCATCATCGCCCCTATCTGCAACAATGTACCTGATTCCGACCCGAACTCATGGATACTGCTTTACAAGTGCCATCCTTACCGCGATTTTGAGCTGACATTTGATCGTAGCGGACAGCGCGTTCATATGGTCAAGTTCAAAGTGTTCCCGAATCAGGACAGCGGCTACTGCGGCGATTATGGAACTTGGGGACTTGAGAGCGGTGCAATGGGCATAACGGGAGTCTGTTAATGGCGGAAGAGAAAAAGCTGATCCTAAGCACGCAGAAGAGCATCCACAAACCGATAGAGGTCGAGATAGACGGCAAAATTTACCAGAACAAACCGCTCTCACGTACGCTATTTGATGAGGTAAGGAAATATGAGAAAGCAGCGGTAGCCGGTGATATAGAAGCTCTTTATAAACAGGTCGAAATACTCTATGGAGTGGCGATAGAGGTGCTGAACAAGCTAGATGTACGGGACGTCAACTCTCTGCTTGAATACACTATGGCTCAAATATTCCAATCGAGTGCCAAAACGGACAAGGAGAAAGCGGAAAAAAACGAGTTAAAGCCTGGGCCAGCCAGCTCAGCTTGATCGCCAGTGAGTTCCCAGGCCTGACATACAGAGAACTGCTGAATCTCGACATCCGCGACGAGGAGACATTGGCCGTGGAGGCGAAGAAAAGGGAGGTGCGCCGCGAGATCTCTTTGCTCCAGGCGGTGCGTTTTGGAACGCACGCCAAGCAGGAGAGCTACGAGCAACGGCTGAAACAGCTCGAGTTCGAGCTGAGGAAATACGAGGAGGAATATTGAATTCAATTAAAAAGGAGGTGAATTAAAATCGCGTTCCAAGCTGGGGCCATAGTTTCGAAACTTTCACTTGACCGTTCCAAGTTCTCTGCCTCAATTAAGACCGTCCAGAAGCAGACCCGTAAGCTCGGCGGTTGGGTAAAGAAAAACAGTAAACAGTTCAAAATGATGGGTGTAGCCATAGCCGCCATGGGTGTTGCCGCCCTTGTAGTCTTCAAAAAGATGGTAAAGCAGTACGTGGAGGTGGGCGACATGGTCCACAAGATGGCGCTGAGGACCGGATTCGCCGCGGAAACTCTCAGTGAGCTGGCCTATGCCGCGGATATAAGCGGAGCGGATCTGACTATGCTCGAGAAGGGCGTCAAAAAGATGTCCAAGACGATCGTGGATGCGAGTTACGGTCTTGAAACATATCTCCGGGTATTCAGAAGTTTGGGAGTGGAAATAGATGACTTGTTGGTCATGAAACCAGAAGAGCAATTTTTGAAATTAGGTGATGCGATAGCAGAGATGGAGAGTGATACATTGAGGACTGCAGCTGCAGTCGATATATTTGGCCGAGCGGGAACGATGCTGGTTCCGCTTTTTAAAGAAGGAGCTGAAGGGATCGCAACGCTGAGAGAAGAAGCTCACAGACTCGGCATTATATTTGATGAGGAGATGGCAGCCAAGGCAGCGGCGCTCAAAGATGCACAGACTGCCCTCACGGGCTCGGTCAAAGGACTTAGTATTGCCATCATCACGGATTTGATTCCGGTAATCACCAGCGTCGTAGATCAATTTACCGATTGGTTTGTCGAAACTCGCAAGGGTGCAAAAAACTGGACTAGAGCACTCATTGGCTTTTTCAAGATTGTAGCTTTGGGAGTAGAAAGCTTGCTGTTGGCATTCCAAGGTTTTAAATTTGGCGCTTTTAAAATCGGTGAAGAAATAACCAAATTTTTCATAGATCTGCTAGAACCGATTGAAGCTGTTTTGGCAAGCATGATAATAAAATATCCCAAGCTGGTGGAGAAATTCCTTCCGCCCATATCCAGAGCAATAACCGACCTCACAGCCGTCCAGTTCTCATACAATGATGCCGCAGACGAGACGGCACAGAAGATGTCGGAAATTTTATTGATGTTTGACAAACTCCAAAAATCGCTCGATGCAGTAGGCAAAGGTTTTAAGAAAAGTAAAGAAGGAGCTAAAGATTTTGGAACAACGGTGATTGATACAGTGTTGCCGGGCGCACGCAATATGGCGGGCATCCTGGATAAAGCCGTATCGGAGATGGAGGATAGAGTTTATGAATACCAAGAGACTTGGCAGTCGGTATTTTCTCGAGTGCAACACGATGCCGCCCTTTTCACATATTCGTTGGGATCGCTATTTAACCAGCTATCAGAAAATCAGACGGCAAGGATAGATGCTGAATATGAAGCCAGAAAAAAGATGATAGAAAAAAGCTTGATGTCAGAGGAAGCCAAGACCAAGGCGATAGAAAAGTTGGAGAAGGATATAGAGAAAAAACGAAAGATTGCCGCACGCAGCGCAGCCAAAAGATCGAAAGTCGTGGCGCTTCTGGAGGCTATAGTCAATACGGCATCTGCTATCGTCGAAGCACTTCCAAACATCCCGCTCTCTATAGCCGTGGGCATAATGGGAGCGGCCCAGACCGCACTTATCGCCGCCCAACCACTCCCGTCCTTTCAACGAGGTGGCAGGATAGAGGGTGCTGGGATAGTGGGAGAAAGAGGACCTGAGCTTTTCTTACCAGAACGACCCGGATTCATAGTGCCAGCCAGAGAGACTAGGGCAATGCTCGGAAGGCCACAGGTACTACTCCAATTCAGCCCGACATTTTATCTCTCAACTCTCGATCCGCAGACAGCCCGTGATGTGGTGCGCGAACGGATAGGCCCCGAGCTCCTTGACATGTTGAAAGCTAAAATCTTGCTTCCCGAATTTCAGGAGGCATTGGGGACATAATAAAATGGGATTGATATATGTACTTGAAAATTTCATAAATAATTACAGTTTCCTTTACAGCTATTCCGAGCATGAACTTTATGTGCTTGAGAATCTTTATAATGAGCGCCCCTCTTGGCCATACAGGACAAGAGGCGTCGGCGCTTCCGGCACCCCGGAATGGATATGTGTCGATCTCGGAACGTACAGCGGGGTTCAGCATGATGTGACCTTCGTTGGTCTTTTCAACCATAACCTTTCAACGCCCCTCAATATCGCGGGCGGCGATCTGCTCACGCTCAGGGGCTGCGATGAGGGCTGCCCCGGTGTAAGCGGTGCATGCGACTGGGAGCAGACTGGCATATGCTACACAGACCTTACAACTATGCCGACTGACGCCTGCGGTGACGCCTGTACAGGGACGCAGCCGATAGCAGATTTTCGTAACCTCTACCATAAAGTAGACTGCGCGCCCGGCCATCAATACTGGCTACTGGAGATGATAGACCAGAATAATACCGATGGGTACATTGAGATCGGCGAGCTTGTGCTCGGGCGATGGAGCGAGTTCCATCGAGGTTCAGTCTCCGGTCATGACAATTGGGTTCGATTGAGCCCAGGTCGGGCGGACGGACCCGAGTTCTATATGGGCAAGCAGCGCACACACTACGGCCAGGACTGGGTGACATATTACTCGGATTCCGAACGCTTCGAGCTGACATTCACAAACATGAACGATGCATGCGTTGTCGATGAAGTACACGCATTCCTGCGGACTGTCCAGTTGAGTGGAGGCAAATTTATCATCGTACCCGACGATACTAAGCCGTTCTGCTACTATGTGGTGATTGAAAACTTGAGGGACTATGCCGATCGCCTCATATACGGAGGAGGCAAGGAGCTCCGCGAATGGCGGTTGGAACTAAAGACATTGACTCAGGGGATAAGGCTTTTATGACCGAGGAGGATTGAAGTTGCTGCCTTATAGAGAATTTGAATTGGATATAACCGAATCAGTATTCGGGTGGGAATTTGTCGCTGGTCGCTTGACAGCAACAGCACGCACAGTCGGAGGAGGCTTGCCGCCGGGTGCGGACGAGCTGTGCAGGGCCGATCTCCATTATGCAGTCAGCTGGGAAAGCGAGAATGTCGCGCATGATATAACACAATTTGACCTTATATATGGCATCGCGCCCAATCTGCCTGACGGGTGGGCATACAATAGCTATGATCCGATGCCAGGCTGGAAGGCAACAGATACTTATATCCTCAGATCTTGGAATTCGGGGGCCGGAACGCCATTCGTTAATAGGCATCAGGAAAACCTGATGTTCGAAGGTATTATAATTTATGGTGCAAATTTTGTTCCCCATCAACCGGATGCGGGCGGCGAGTATATCTATTTTAACCTCGGCTCCTGCAGTCTTATATCGTACATGTTTAATCCCGTGGTCAACAGCATATCGGCACCCTGCGCTTATCCCAGCCGACCAGTAGCTATGGTGCTGATTGGGTTGGGCTTCGATCAGAGCGATACGGAAATTGATGCTGGCCCGGCGCCGGCTAAACCAGCGAGTTGGGATTCATATGTGACCCACATCGATTTCATCGGCCAAGAGGGACAAGCCATGGTCACGCTCACGCTGGCGGCGACGGATTTCACTCTTGACAGCGATTCCCAAATAACAATCCCCGAAGGAAAATTCCCGCATCTTTCCAAGGGAACATACCATATCAGATTGAGGAAAACCGCAATTGATACCGACTCTGGGTATGCCGAATCCTATGCCGGAGACTGGGTCTGCGATGCGGACGGGAAATGCGAGGCATCCTCCAAGATTCTTTTCTTGGTCGGTGATTGCGAGGGACTGAAAAAACACTCGCTCCCACTGATGTGCTTCACATGGAAAAGCAAACTTCCTGGAAGCATCCTGGAGGACATATTTCTTGACGAATTCGCTGATGGTCCATTGAGAGACAGCGTCTGGGTGGATGATCCAAATAACGGGACTATAACCGAGGCCGGAGGCGTGCTGACACTTGCGGTGCTTGTTACCGTGAATGGTAATTTCTGGGGAGGAGTTGAGAATGCTCCCATCGTCATCATGAATCCAGGCGATAATGAGATCACAGTGATAGCAAAGCTTAATTCCTACACGGTAAATGACGAGACAGCATCGGGCATATATATTACCGATGTGGTTGATGGTAACAGCGGCTATGCTATAGAAAGATCCAGAAGCGGTGCCACCAATGGCATAGTTGTTGTCGAAATGGGCGTTGGACAACTTGATTATGCCGCGGTGACTACGTTGCCGATCTGGCTCAGAATAAGGGCATCAGGCAGTGGCGCTGGATCGACAATCTATTTCGATTACAGCACAGATGGCGAGACTTGGGTTACGCTCTACACATTGAACGATGCAACCTGGGTAAGAGTGGGTCTATACGCAAAAAACTGGGATGGTTTTCGTGCCATTTCCGCTCCATATGAGTATTTCAGGGTTTACCGTTGGGGCGAGACCTTTCAGGATTGTGTCTCTCCGATAGACACAAGAGCCCCTACGGTATTTTATGAAGGCCGCATAAAGAGGCTTTCATCGCTTAAAAGATCGATAGACGATAGGACGGGACTCTTCAATATCGCCGATATGAACGTGACTCTCGCCAATGCCGACAAGAAATACTCAAGCTATCTCGCACGTTATATCATTAAGAACCAGATCGTTAAGCTCTGGCACCAGTGGACATTCGAGCCGGAGGCATGGAAGAGACATGTGATAACAATGATAGTTGAGGACTGCTCTCTTAAAGGAACAGAATTAAATATCAAGATGAAGGATATCACGCAGAAATATTTCAGGAAAAGTGTGCCAGCAGAGATCTGCACGGAGGAGGATTTTCCTGATATCCACCCAGATTTCGTGGGAGAGTATATGCCTGAAGTATTAGGAGAGGCATCCTTGACAGAGGGCGAGGACAAAGGAGCTGTTCAGGCGATCTATACAGATACGGCCAACTGGGAATATCTTGCCGCAGCTGGATTGCTTACTTTAGTGACTGAGGTTTATTCTGATGGCGACCTCAAAGAGACACCTGCGGATTATTCCATAGTCTATAGGGGCGGCCGGACATATATCTTGTTCACCGGCGACCAAGAGGACAAGACCGTGACATATAATGCCCAGGGCTATTCTTATGCTCCCTGGAATTCTGGGGATGGGTATGTGCAGAATCCGTCCTATGTCATGTTATATTACCTCCGCTTTTTGATGGACATCCCTGTGTCGATGCTTAACTACGCATCCTTTGACGATCTTGCAGCTACATACGTGACAATGGGCGAGGGTACATCCGGAAAGCTTATAATCCAATATTCTCAAGATGCTATGGAAATATTAAGACAATTGCTTTTCACTTTTGGGGCCAAAGGCTTCCCAGCCATGGACGGCAAATTCAAAGTGGAGAGAAAAGACTATTACAGCTTTGCCTTACCCTCTCTTGAATCCCATATCTTCGATCAGATAACGCTTCTCGATTCTCCGAATAGGAAGTTCAACCTCATGGGGGCGATAAATGAGGTCAAGGCACAGTTCGATTATTTCCCCTGGTTGAATTTTTTTGCCCGCGTATTGGGCGAAGAGAGAGACAATCAGTATGATGACATAAGCGAAGACCATATACCCATTAGGAGGCCGCGTCGCCGTGGACCCTGGAGGATATAAAAATGTGGGATTTACCTTGGTCTGCATCTGAGACGCTGATTTCAAGGCGGATTACGGAAGAGCTGCTGAAGCGGAATTACGGCGAGCCGAAAGTTGAATTTTCCATCCCCATTAAATGGATAGATGTGTTCGATATATTCTCGAATTTGAGACTCCAGGAGCCGTTCGGACTCGACCTTCGCGACATCGATCCCAGTCTGCGTGGCGAGTACGGCAGATACTATTACATAGAGAGCATGACATATGATTTTTTGAACCAGAAGATAAATGTGGTTGCGATAGATCTTCAGTATCTGATTGGGCGATGCATGTTGGTATCCCATTGCGGGGATGTGCCAGACGATTGGATGAATGCGACGCAGGTGCAGAGGATGTATGCCTATGTGGGAAGTTGCGCCACGGAGTCATTTGAGGATGGCGAACCTCTGAAATTAGTCTGTAAGTGCGAATAAGGAGATATTAAGATGGCAAAGACCTTAGCTCAAATACTTGCCGGCGAGGATATGGAAGGTGGCGAGGGCTTCTGTGATTACTTTTATAATAATCTGAAAAATCATTTCTATGGAGCAGCTGCACCAGGCTCTCCAACAAACGGGATGATCTATCTTGCGGATGACGGATTCACATATATTTATTTCGATAGCGTTTGGTATAAGTTGGCTGGTGCGACTGGTGCGGCATGGACAAAGACGATTGGCGCTACAGGCGATTACGCCACGTGGGCGGCGATGATTGCTGAGATGCCTGATATGATTGCACATCAAGTTACGGTGACGATAGAGAGAGGAACGACGCTTTCTGAAATTTGCGACCTTAAAAATAAGCATGGATTGACTACTGCAGCTGATATAATAATTCAAGCTGAGAGATATTATCCTGCTCCTTCGGCTGCCCCTCCAACTGCCGATTCGGCTACAGCCACGACCTTGAGAGATGCAGTTCTGGCAGGCGAAGGATTTGGAAATGATTATTTCATTGGTTGCTGGATACAAATAATTCACGGAACGGGAACAGATAATGGCCTCGTCCTTATAACCGATTATGTGGACGCGACGGGTGACGTGGTGGTCGCAAATTGGCCTGGCGTACAGCCAGACGCTACAAGCCGATATATTATAGTTGGCGCATTAATAGATGGTGGCTCTGCTCGGATTCAATGCTTCGATGTAGCCTATAATTCATGCCCGATAACTTTCCGTGGGATTGGGATGCAAGATTCAACGAGCTGGATGTTTTATGGTCAATATTGTTTTAGTATTTTGGTGTTCGCTTGCGCTTTTGAGAGCCCTGGAGACTACGGGGCATTTAGTCGAAATTGTACTAGGATGAATCTTACAAGTTGCGGAGTAGTTAATGGGGCATCGGATGGCATTTATTTTATTGGTGGCAGTGGATATATCTGGCAGTGTGGGGTAAGCGATAATGGCGGGCATGGAATTCATATAACCAATAGTTGCTATGCAACGATTGTCGCTAATTTTGGCGATGCGAATGCGAACTGGGGAACATACGCTGTTACTTCTGGGCAGGCTAATATTGGGGATTCTGAGTGTACAGGTGCAGCGGGCAACCATAGCGATCCAGGAACTGCGGGTGCAGCCGCTTCCGATCAGGCTGCTGCTTATTAAAAGGAGGATAGCTGATGTATTTTCTTTATTTTAAAACGGACGGAAGGATTATCGTTCCAGTTTGCAAAGGCGAACCAGATGATAAAACGGTAAAAAAAGAGGCGATTTGTGGCATTGGTTCAGGAGTCAAATGGGAAAATGTCGATCTTTTCTATGCGTCCGATGAAGAATTTGCCGATGATTTTGTGAGGGCCGCACCATTAGGAAAATACTACATCAAAAATGATGAGGTAAAAAAGCATGTTGGCTGGAAGGAGCCGAAGAGGAGACTTGAAGAATGACAATAAAAAACAAAATAAACGAACTCAAAGCAAAGCAAGTACAAAGATTATCATTTCTCGATGATCTTTCTCCTCAAAAAATAGACGCTCATATCGATAATCTATTCCCGAGTTTTAATGTGGCACAAAAGACCTTTATGAAAAAACTATCCAACTTATTGATCTTACATCTGGAGAAGAAAATTCGAAGGTAATAATAATATAGGCAAAAAACATGAGAGCTTAAAAAAACAGGAAAAACAAAAGAACTTTTTTTGAGAAACTAAATAGATTTTTCACTAAAGTTTTAATATATTATACAGAAGGTTTGAAATCTGAGGACTGAGGCAAAGGCCTTAGCTTCTTGCGCTTAGGGCGCTCAGGATTAGCAAACGCTTTTTGCTGGTCTTGAGCGCCTTTTTTTTTGGCAAAAGGGGACCAAGACAGATCAAAAGGTAATGGAGGATTATAACCATATCACCTTTAGGGGTGAGAAAAAAATTTTCATATTCACCCCTGAAAACACTTGACAAAAGTATTCAAAAGTAGTATATTATATATAGGATGATAAACAAAGAGAAAACAATGAAAGTATTACAAGCCGGAAACAAAAAACTTTCAAGAGATATATTAATCTTTAATTTGCCGCCCGGTAAATCTTGTTTAAATTGTAAAAAATGCTACAAGACTTGTTACGCGAGGAAAGCTTATAGGCAATACCCTAATGTAAAGATATCTTGGAACTATAACCTTGAACTTGCAAAAAATGATCCAGATAAGCTTTTTAATTCAATTGTAAATCAATTAAAAAGTACTAAAAAGAATATAATTAGAATCCACGGCAGCGGGGATTTTTTCTCTCAAGGTTATATTGATCTATGGGAAAATATAATAAAAAGCTTTCCAGATAAAAATTTTTATGTGTATACCAAAGTAAATAATCTTTTAGACTTTAGCAATATAAGAAAGCTTAACAATTTTAATCTTATAAAATCATTCATTGATGGACATCTAAACTATGGTTCAATCGATTATTGCAATAAATTAGTTAAGAACCATGGCGCTTTCTTATGTCCTGCTACTAAAGGAAAGGATATCACGTGCGGCCGGGATTGCAATTATTGCATAAACAATTCGAGACCGGTATTTATTGAACACTAAGAATAAAGGAGTGAAAAAATGATGGGTGCAAATTATCCAACAAAAAAATCTTTAAAAGAGTCAATTGGAAAACCTTTGAAGTATCAGGAAACAAGTATATCTGGGTCAGAGTACAAAGAAAATGGCAGCTTCTGTGTAGTTGGCCCCCATCCGTACAATCGCAAATGGTACGCCCAGGTCACCGTGAAGGATGGATTAATTAAGAAAGTAGCCTAACTGTTGAGTCCTGAATGGACGAAAGGGGATTGGACATCCCCCCTCACCTTTAGGGGTGAGAAAAAAGTTTAAAATTCACCCCCAAAAACCCTTGACTA
>Ga0209977_10000594_pt1 | contig 14508 bp, 13 predicted proteins | sample SumtaG_2_FD_183113 | JGI IMG/M metagenome (GOLD analysis project Ga0209977, IMG submission 183113) | Deep subsurface microbial communities from Indian Ocean to uncover new lineages of life (NeLLi) - Sumatra_00607 metaG (SPAdes) (version 2) | ecosystem: Environmental > Aquatic > Marine > Oceanic... | reverse complement strand
CAAACGAGTTTTAACTGAGAATATTTTTGGATGTATGGAAATGTCAAAACAGTCTTACCCTGAAACTATGTTAATGCCGGTGAAAAAACTACAAGATTACTTAAAGTGGAAAACAGATCTCGAAAGTGAGAGGAAGAAAGTTTTGGAGGAATCTTAATGGCAAACCTACTTGACCGATTTAATAAGAATGTAATTGGATCAGAGGGTGAAATAGCCGACTATACTCCAAAAATACTTTCTACAGGTGACTTTTCGCGAGTTACTAACCTTCAAGTTATTTTAACTTCATGGAATAGAATTTTGTTAACACCAAGAAGAAGTTACCAATGGGATCCAGAGTACGGGAGCGACTTACATAAAATGGTTTTTGAACCAGCTGATTCAGAAACAGCAGCAAAGATTAAAGAAGAAGTTACTTCAAGACTAGAAATGCATGATGATAGAGCTGCAGTTTCAGATGTAGATGTGAGTTTTTTATCAAACTTTAAAGGGTTTAACCTTATCATAAATGTTGAGTATGAGGGAGAGCGAGCCGAACTCGAGGTAACAATAGACGAGTCCCTCTACTTTAATTTTATGGGAGTTACTACAGAGTAAAAATTTGGGGAGAACTTAAAAGTGACAATTAAGTTAGATCGTAAGTTAATTGAAGAGTCCTGTAAGAAGGTCTTAACTGATATTATTACTGATAACAAGTTGCTGAGGGAAAAACTATCTTTTAAAGAACATGTAGCGTTATGTGATCGAGTCTCTAAACTGAGTTACAACGAGGCTGTTTCCTATATATCTAATAACGGAGAATTGCTAGATGAAATTGGAATTCGTGCTTTTGAGAAAAAGTTTAGGGTAGCTTTAAAGTACGGGTTAGCAGCGGCTGCTGGTGGAATCATATCAGCACCGTCATTTGTTTTAGCGCCAGTTGCGATGTTTACTTATTTTTTGTTTAGGAAATTAACCGACCCTTGTTGGAAAGAATGTAAGGCTAATATACCTTTTGGTCTTAAAAAGAAACTTTGTCAGGATGAATGTTATGTAAGAGCGGCAGAGAAAATTGTGAAGAACATTAGATCTCAAAGATCTCGATGTAGAGTAACCTTAAAGCCGCTGAAATGTGAGAAGGGATTGAACAAAGAATATATAAAGTGGTCAAAGAAACTTCAAGTTTATCTAGTTAGACTACAAAAAACACAAGCTAAGATTACTGCTAAGAGAGGTGCTTAGTATGTTACCTGATATTTGTAGAAGTACTTTGCTAGATGTAATTTCTAACAGTACAAAGATTAAAGAGCAGCTATCGTTTAAAGAACATTTAAAACTGTACCACGCGGTTTCTAACCTACCTGACGAAAAAATCGTTGAATTGTACTCACAAGTAACTGAACAGCGAATAAAAATGAAACCACCTAAAACTAACCCAAAATTACAAAAAGCGGTTGACATGGGTGTTTTTGCAGCAAGTTTCCAGATGCCATTTATGGCGGGAAAAGTGGTTAGTTACTTAACAGATCTTAATATTTACAAATGCGCTATAAGATGTACAAAAAGAAAAGATGTAGATAAGGAGTTGTGTTATAAACAGTGTAAGTTTATGGGAACAAGATGGGGTGTAAGATATCTCGAAAAAGAAATAAGGAAATGTAACAGAGCAGAAAACCCATATAAATGTAAGAGATTGTTGTTTAGACTTTTATCTGAGTGGCGACAAAAACTGGTTAAGCAAGAAATTAAGTTCCGACACCATGTAAAGGTTGTCAGAGCTAGAATGAAGGCTAGAAAGTAGGTGTTAACTTTAGTAGAAACTTTAGCTGATACGGTAAGACAAACTCTACTAGAAGTGGTTGTCAACAGTCCAAAAATTAGGAAACAGCTAACATTTAGGGAACACTTAGTACTATATCAAGCTATTCGTAGACTACCTTCTGAGAAAGTTATAAAGTTATATACGAAATTGTTTGAAGATGTAAAACCGCCAAAAATTAATCCAAGGGTTGACAGATGGATAAGCGTTGGTTTATACATTGCATGTACAGCAATTCCCATTCCTTTCCTAAGTGACTTAGTTGTTTACTTAAAAAATAAACAAAACTGGCCTTGTAGGGTAAAATGTCAGAAGGAAAAAAGTGAGGAATATAAACAACTATGTTACAGAAAATGTGAGTATGAAACAACAAAGTGGGTAGTAGGTTTTATTGATAAAGAACTGAAGAAATGTAAGAAACATGAAAAGCTAAAGAAAAAACTCAAATGTCAGAAACGGTTGTTTAAGTTACTTAGTAATTGGAAACAAAGACAAACAGAAGCAAAAATCAGATGGGAATATGAAAAAAAGGCAACTAGAGGAAGGCTTAAGTCTAAGAAATAACTTTGGAGGAAATCATTCTTGCAAAAGTACGAGAGATTATATAGTTATATTCGTGAGTATGGACAGTTAGTTTATGACTACTATTCTAAACATGGTATAGCTTTCTTAACAACGTATTATAATATAAATACTACAGAAACAGTTTGGGAAGATGAGAACCTTCTGGGGGGTGCTTATGAAGAAGTAGGAGAGTATAGTGGGATAAAGTTTAACAAGATCTTACTACTTCCAGTTTACTTTATTGAGGAGATCTCAACTGCTTTTGATGCGCAAGAAACTGGGCTTGTGAAAGAAAATGAAACTAGTATTGTTATTCCTAGTAGTTACGGAATAACACCATACTCACGAGATTTAGTTAAGTTAGAACAATCATACTTAAGACCAACAAATAACATTTATCCAGTTTTTGTAGTTAGTGGAGTTGAAATACATCCAAATACAGACCGAAGATTTTGGAAGCTCAAGCTAGAAGTTTTTCAGAGTAAAACAACCACACAAGTTGATAATCAAGTCGAGAATACATATGTCTTTTATGACTATGATAAAAAGATCCATACACTAGAAGACTCTGAGTCTTTAACAAAGCTACTAACGAAGAATAGTACTTTACGAGCAACGTTGAAAGACTTATATGATGAGAACTCAGGGTTTTATCTCGTTTAAAGGGGGACCAATCAGTCTATGACTCAAGCAATCTCAACACAGATTAGTCTTTCAAGAGACTCAATAAGAGAGAATATTACTGACTATATAAAAACGTATCTTGAACTAGAAAATGTTGACCTTACAAAGTCCTCGTTTCTATCATTCCTAATTGATATAATTTCGACACTTACTGCAAATCTGTTGTTTTACCAAATTTCTACATATCGTGAGTTCTTTTTAACAACAGCACAAATTCCTGAGTCGATTTTGAACCTCTCTGCATTTCTGGGCTATAGTCCGCAAGAAGCCAGTTACTCAGAATTAAATGTTTTAGTCAGAATCCCTCTGGCTTTTCAAGACTCTTCAGTAACTTTCACGATTCCGGAAGGGTTTAAATTCTATACAAATAGTGATATAGATTTCGTAACATATTACATAACCACATTTACAATTACAAATAACTCAGCTGTTTCAATTACTGCAGTTGAAGGAACTAAAACTTATAGTTTCCCGGTTACCATAGCTGATGGAAACTTTAGTTTCATTCTTCCCCTTCGACAACATAAGACTTCAGTACAAGAGTTCCAAGTAGATGCAGATACACAACTTTATCAGTTTGTAACTCTAGATGTACCGATCTCTGGAAAGGTTTCATCATTAGTAGTTGAAGTTAGAGAACCTGATGAAGTCTCTTTCTCTTTGTGGACAGAATTTAATAGTATGTACTTAATGTCAGTTACTGACACTGGTTACGTTCCAAGAAGAACAGATGAGGGACAACGTTTATACTTTGGTAACGGTCTGGTTGGAGTCCAGCCTACCCCCGGTTGTACTATACGAGTAACCGTTACTGAGACTGAAGGAGAAGACGGAAATGTGATTGCTGGTTCAATTAAAACTGGTGACAGAATATACACAACAACTGATGCTGGAGTAACTCAAATAGTAAACTATACAGTCACAAACCCGGTATCTGCTTCTGGTGGGGAGGATGAAGAATCTACAGAGGAAATTAGAAAAAACTCAATTATTAACTTAACATCTCTAGGAAGGTTAGTGACAGAAGACGACTACAAAAATATTGATACTGTAATATCAGATTCACCTATTGCTTCAAATGCACTACCAGTCTTGAAAAGGTCAGATTTGAGAGCGAATGAGGTTCAAATATTTTCTATTGTAGAGTATAATAATGCGATAGTCCCAACAAGGAATGCAAAACATTCTGTATCACTCGCTACAACATATATACCAAGAGGAACTATTGTCTCTGTTGGCGATGACCAGTTCTATACTTTGTTTGATATGATTGTAGACCAAACCAATTTAACAACTAACTACTATTACATAATGTATGAAATTGAGCAAACTCCAATTCTAGTTACTAACTATGAGTCTACATATGATCTATATTCAGACAACCTTATAGTCTCGAAAGAAGGTGATACTGCAGTTTTTAAACTTTATTATCACTCGACAGAGTCAGACGCAGACTTAGCTGATTGTCAGTTAGAGATATTATCAACAGGTGTAACTTATGATATGGTTAATGATTCAACATCGAGCTGTTTCACTTATACGTTCGATCCATATACCGGTATACCCGAAGATGAAGAAACATTTTACTTTACAATTAGTGATCAATCTGCTACCAATGTAGCAAGATACTCAGCAAAGTTTGTTTTTAGGAAATCTCTGTCAGATTTTATGATGTCAAACACATTTTCTGACTCAACAAGTACTATGATTTATGACATTCCAGTAGTTGAGAAAAGCTACTATGATGGGATTTCACAAAGAGACTTTGAAAAACAGGTGTTGCAAACAATGATGACCTCAATGGATTTCTCTAGTTACAAGATGTTAACAGATTTTACAAATATGAAGTTTACAAATACTATTGGTGATTTGCAAAATATGGAACACAATAAAGTTACAAGAAATCCAGTTATAGATATTCGATCTACTCCACCATCTACTCCAAATCTTAATGATAGATATATAGTTGACATTAGACCGACTGGTTCATGGGCTAGTTACGGTGGATATATAGCTCAATGTTCTGATGAAACAAGTATTACTTGGATTTTTATATATCCAACCACAGATGATGTTCTTCTCGTTCAAAGTAACAGTACTAAATATGTTTACACAGGTGAGAAGTGGATTGCGACTCCTACTTACCAGATACCTTTAGAACTCGAAGTAGAGGTCTTTAAGGAATCAACCTATGCTCATACAATGGACATGTTAGCTACAGATGTGAGAAGTGCGTTGTTAGAGGCGTTTGCAACCCGGTTTGGAATAAATGTTAATATATATCACTCAGAAATTATTGATGTGATTCAGGGCCTTACGGGAGTAGACCATTGTGCAATTAAAAAGCCAGAAACAAATATAGTTTTTAATTTTAAGCTTAAAGACTTAACAGAGACGCAATTATTAGAGTATGGACCGGAGTATATTTACTTTACTAGTGATAGTATTTCAATTAAGGTTTACTAATGAGAACGTTACTAGAAAAATCAAAGATTAACAAACAGAAACTAAAACGAGCTTTGAACAAAGTTACTGCTACAAACCTCTCTAAACTATCAGAGCCCTGTTTTTATCCTCGTTTATTTCCTCACTATTTTGAGTTCTTACGGTTATGTGGTCTAACAGAAAAAGATGTTAAAGAATTTACTAAAAGACGTTGGATGGGAAGGAAAGAGAGTAAATTTAAGATAGAAAGTGAACCCAAAGCAAACTTCTATAATTTTTTAATGTATTACTTTTTGTTAGAGAAAGACCAAGTAGCTTATCGAACTACAATGCTCTTTTATGTTATACGAATCTATACTAATTTACTGAATGTTTACTTCAGGCATTATTGTAACGACGCTGTATTTAAGTATGCTTTAGAGAATCTAGCACGAACACACTTGTTTGTCAAAAATAAGACAATTCCTAATGCTTTGTATTACCTCAGTCAAGAGATGGTTAGAAGGTGGACTAAAGATTTAGAAGAAGAAAACCTTGACCGTGTCTCTAAGTTTATGCGAGAATGTCGACATAGGATAGGGCAGAGCTTACGAAGCCTTGCTAGAGCTTATTATAAAGCGAGTAAGGAAGGTGTTGGTCTAAAAACGCAAATCGAACCTTCAGAAGATGAAGAGAATGCTTACCAATACCAGACAGTAGAAAAGAGTATAAGAACTGTTGATGAAGTTACAAGAAAGGTTACTGTATATAAGTATGTTGACAAAAAAGCCCAGAAAGAGGCGAAAGAAGTTACTAAAGTTAGTTTAGAACTCGCAAGTCTTGTTTCAGTAAACTTAACTAACGTAAAATACACAGATGACATTCGTATAGCGTTGCGGTTATTTGTTGAAGGTTTGAAAGACACAGATATGATTTGTGGAAAAAGTTATTTTGTTTACGTTAGAAAATTAATGGCGGTTAAAAGAACTACTAAAGCACACTTTAAACAACGAATAAATACTTTGTTGTTAAAAGTTCTTGGTGATATTAGTTATATTAAGAGATTCAATATGTTAACTAGTCAGACAAAGTTGCTTGTAAATCTGTTCCTGGCTTATTACATTACAATGATGGTCCGCAATACAATTTGTTAAATACTACATCATAGGAAAATCTAATTCTAAACCTTCGTAATCTTCCTCGTCTTCTTCACTCACCCTAGATTCTAACGGATCAGTAGATACTGTTGAAGCTGATCTTGCAGCTGCCATATTGTTTATTAGTTCGGGATATCGTCTCTCTATTTGCTCACTTCGCTGATAAAATAATGAAGCAACAGGTACTCCTGATGCTGCACTAGCGGTTAAGTAATGTTCTTTTGTATCTTTTGGTTCTGCTAAAGTTTTTAGGTACGAACGTAGAGTAGGTCTATTAGGTATTGTTTTACTACCTGTTTCTACCAACATACTATTGTATAGACTAACAAAATCTATTCTAACATCAACCATACCAAGAAGTTGATTCTGAGCAATTTGTTGTTGATCACCACCTTTAATGACTGAGATATTTGTAATTACAGCGGGGTCTAGATTGTAGATTCCAGGACACTTGATTTTTTGAAAAAATGGCCAACGATATGTGTTTCCATCATCTGATTGTGGTACTCCTAAAGCAAGCAGTACAGCCAGAGGGCCTATTATATACTTCTTTGTTGCCTCTACGCTTCCTGGATTTGGATTGTAAAGTCTTATGGTCATTGTATATGAGGGAGAGAAACCGCTGTTTTGCCAAACATTAGGCATGTCAACTCTCGCACCTGTTAACAGACGACTAATGAGTCCTGCAGTACTTCTCGATTTTTCAAGACGTCTCATGCCAGCGCCAGCCTTACCAATCTGTTTGCCAACCCATCCAAACCCACCACCCGTCATACCACCTATACCTGTCCCGAGTTCCTTCATAAACTCAGCGGCTTTTCCTGTAGCTTCTCCAACAGTTGCTGAACCAGTTACTTGCATAATGTCACGAACACCCTGAGAAGCAACATCAGTCATCTTCTGGAAAAATGTTTCACCATACTCATTAGTAAATGTGTCTGTGGGAAAGTTGTCTGCTAAGAATGCAACTTTAATTGGTTTTGCAGGAACAAACCCAAGGTTTTTAACTATATTTTCATATCTACCCCAAGCGTCTCCAAGTGTAAACAATGATAGTCCCTTTACATATTGTGGAAGAAAGGGCATGATTTGAGCAATGGGCATAGAATTCTCAATGACATGAGAACTTACAAAGTTGTCTGGAGGAAGTCCAATAATTCCATTTTGTGGAATAAGGTTACTTGATTCTCCTGGATTAACTACTGGAGCTGCTCCTCCTCTTAGCCTTGGGTTAGTGATTAGTGCCATTTGACATCTCCCTATCTAATATTACAACTTATTACCTTCTCAATGTATCTAGGTGCTGAAGAAAACTCTTGGAGCATTCCACCTCCACCTTGATTAGATCCTATACTTGATGCGTTTGAAACTGCTGTTGAAATGACGTTGGTGTTGTACATTATAGCTGCTTGAGTTCCTTTTGCTCCTTTTTCTATCCCCTCACCTACCTTTTTTGTAACCTTTCCATATTCTTTAGCAGCATATTTACTCTCCGCTAACTTTATTGCTGCCCCACGTTTCACTAATTCAGATTTGTCAATCATTTCCCCAGTTGGAATCTCGCTAGGTGGCACTATTTTCATTCTAATTACACCACCCGCAAGACCTTTCCTTAGTGACTCAGCCTCTAACTGTTCTGGACTTAATATTGTACCCTTAGCTTTTAAGTATCTAAGGAACGAAGATTCTCGTCTTTTCGCATACTTTTCAGCACTCTCAAAGAAAATCGCTTTACTGGGAGCTATTCCTCCTCTTATCCATTGTTCTCTCAACATGTTTACTTGACTATGTCCGTACTTTAAGTAATCACCCAAGTTTTCATGTATGAACTTTTCCTGTTCAGCTTTAATTAAAGCATATTTCAAACCCCAAGGTCTCTTTTTGACGACTTTCTCTTGAATTGTTCCGGCTCCTAATGTTATCTTTACAGCTTCTCTCGATACAACTTTTTCTTCTTTTGTTGCTGCTTCACTTCTTAGGGTCCTCATGTGTTCCCCTAGCATTTTTGAAACCTTGTCTGCAGACTTTTGAGTTCTCTTTTCTAGAAAGTCATACCATTTGTTAACTAAAGGTTGTAACAAATATTTGTTTAACAATGTTCCAACAGCAACTCCAAGACCACCAGCCATAGCTACCAATAGAATTGGACCTAAGAAGGGAGCTATGGCAGTCCCAAGTGCTGCAGCACCCCCAGTAATTAAACCAGTTAGAGGTCTTAGAACAGAGGAAATTGTACCAAAAGCCGATTTAAACATATTGAAAGCCATTAGAGCCCACATCCAAATATTACTACCTACTTTCTTTATTCTTTTTCCAAAACTAGTTATCCCTTTTTGAACAGCGGCTGTTCCTTTCTTAATTCTCGATAATTCAGTTACTTGTTGCATTGAAGATTCTATACTAATCCTACTGCTTTTCTTACTTTCTATTCTGAACTGTTTGAGTTCTTTTATAATTATACCAACATCTGAAGTTGGTAGAACGACTTCTCCCTTATGAGCAAATATCTCTCCAGTCTCTTCGACAGCTCCACCTACTTGATAGCTGGGAGTTTTACCCCTCCTGAAAGCTCGTCTAGCAGCTCCTGTAACTGTTCCTAAGACACTTTTAAATCCTTCTTTAAATCCTTTTAGGATATTCATGGTATCTTCTTTAATTTTTTCTTTAGTTATTCCAACCCCTGCTGCAATTCTCCCAGGTTTAACAAATCCTTTAATGTCTGTAATACCAGCTTTCTCTAGAGCTTTTGTACTTAAATCTAATCGACTAACTATTGTTTCAAACAATTTTTCTTTCAGCGGTTTCTTTTCTCTTTTCTTTTCGATAGCCTCTTTTATTCTTTCATACATTGTCCACTCTTCTTTTTTAGGTGCTTTTGCTTTCTTCCCTGTATGAAATTCTAAGATATCTTTTGTGAATTTGATTAATGTATCTAATTTAAACATTCCAGTTGAGTAAAGTAGACCAAGAAGATTAGAAGATTTCAAAAATACATTATCTGTCCTTGTGGCTGCTCTTACTTCTGATAAATATTTTCCACGTTTACCAAATAAGAAACTAATTGGACTGATAATACCTTTTTGAAGTAGTGACCCCACCATTAGTAGAGTTCTAAACGTTGGGTGCATAACTAAAGTTCTTTGCCAAGCAATTCTTATTCGTGAAGTCATTCCGATCAAACCAACTTTCAGTTCAACAAGAGCTCTTAACATTCTTTTTTGCCAAGTCATCTCTTTTACATTTCTTGCTTCTTGAAATGCGGTTACAAAGTCTGAGATTATCCCTTTTCTTTCCATCCGTTCTGATTCAACAAAAGTTTCTATTCTGGCCATATTCTCAGACATAAGTGAGAGGCTTCTGATAAGTTCTTGCCTGATTTCTTTCGTTCCCATTTGTTTATCAATGGTTTCTAGAACTTTATCAATTGGCATAACTATTTCTGCGGGATGGACTTCTACTATTCCACCTTTCTCTACGTAAGCACCTTTTTGGGCCTTTGGTGGTTTTGCTTTTACTTCCTCTTTAATTTCGGCTAAACTAGTAGAGATTTCTTTTAATGGTATTTCAGACGCTTCCTCTAGTTCTTCACGTTTTGGTTTACTAGCAAAAACTGACTTTATTTTATCAACGCTACTGGTTGTAAATTGTCTTAGTTTTGCTCCACCTTCTGAGGCAGCAGATGAAATAGCTGAACCAAGTTTGGTTTTGATATTAGTCGCTGCATTTTTGAATACGTCAGTTTCCATAAACTTACTTGCGAAATAACCGAAAATTGGCGTAGATCTAGCAAGCGACATTGCTACCACGTTTTGTTTATTTATACTGATGTCCTCACTTACTGCCCTTCCGTATTGTGATATTGCCTCACTTGAAGCTCTTGCAGTATCACTAGTTATGCTCTTAACACCAGTTGCCAAACTTTGGATTGTGTCTCCTACTCTTCTAAGTATTGTGGTCGCAGCTGGTACCATTTCTTCTATGTCTTCAGAGGGTGCACCCTCTAACTCAGCCATTGCTGCTTTAGTTTCTTCTACTTTCTCAGTAACGGTACTTATTTCTGAACTTAGTTTTTTCGTTGACATACCAGTAGTTTCTTGTATTCTGTTTATCTGGTCTGTTAGTGCACTGATTCTTCTAACTCTTTCTTTAGTTTCTGATTCGACATTCTCAACTAGGGCTTCCGTTTTTGGCGGCATTTCTGGAGTTTTTGTTTCGTCTGGCATCTACTTTTAAATCTCCTTAATAGATTTGTTTACTTTTGATTCAAAACCATGCTCACTGCAAATACTTATAACTTCACTTGGGTAGATCAACTCTTGGACACATAGTACATTAATATTTTTGATATTAAAAGCTTGTTTGTAACCACTATATAGAGGACCTATGACGGACATAAATTTACTAATCGATTTATAAAATACTCTAAAATTTATTATAAATATTTTTATCGCAACTATGTAGGTTCTAAGTCTTTTGATGAACTGTTCTTTCTGTAACGTCGTTACTTCTGAGAAAGCCGAATCTAACAGTTTGTAATATTGAGTTAAGTCGCTATTAGAGACTTGTTTTGGATTTAGTTCAATCTTCCTAAATAGGAACTTAATTATCTTTTCTATTTCTTTATCATTTATTTTCTTTTCGTCTAAACTAAATATAGTTTTCCACACAGTTTTGTAATAACTAATTAACTCAGGTTTAAATCTGTTAAGAAATGACGCTGGCTTTTTATCTGCAAACATATGAATAAGCTCATGGATAGTATAAAGTGCAAGTCGACTGTTTGCGGCATAAGTAAAGAAGTTGACATTATTATCCATAAGAACATAGATTTTTTTAGTTTTCGCAGGATCAAAGATAGCAACAACAGTTCTTGAAGACTTTGGAGAAAAGATCTTTCTCATGATAAACTGACGTATAGACTTCTCAAAGAAGCAAGGAACTATTTTTCTTTTTTTAACGAGAGATTTAATTTTGTTGGCTGAACCTTTAGCTCGTCCAGATTTAGAAATAGCTTCAACAAAAGCGAGTTTTAATTTTTCAGATCCAAACAGTTCCTGACCATCTAGTTTAGCAACTACCTTCAAACCAACTGGAGGCGCAAATAACTCATCTAGATGTGGGATGTTTTTTTCGTAACTCATCTAAACCTCCCCTATTATACATTGAGAGAATGTCTACAAACCCACCCATTTCATTGATATTTTCTTTTACATATTTCAGGATAGTTGCATTTGACACATCTACATGGTCTTTGTTCATATTAACTATCCTGCTTAGTTCTTGTGTTTGGAAAGTTCTTGCGCCATCGACTACCATTGGGGGATCCCATTTACGAACGTAGAAAGCTGCAGCAGTGGCCATTGCTAAGTCATCATGACATCCTGAATCTGCTTCGACACGTTCTGTTTGACCGGACATCTTAGTAGTTAAACTGATAAGTTCTAATACTAGACGCTTTGAATTTACGCTTTCTGGGAATTCAGATATATATGTATATAAAGCTTCAATCATAAGAGGTCTCGTTTTTGCGTTTGTACTTAATCCAGGAATCATAGTATCTTTACCGCGAGTTTCTTTGTACATCATTAGTGCGTATTCAGATCTATCAACGATTTCTACCACTTGGTTTCCGTAGGAGTTTGATTCTATAACAAGGAGACCTGAGTACTGAGCACAAGCTAACATAACCACTTTTGCGAAATCATCAACTCTACATTTTCCTTGAAATTCCCAAACTTGTTCTAACGTTTGGTAATCCCAAATTGTTATTGCTGATTTATCTTCTCCATGCTCTGGAGCTGTATCTACGCCAATTATGTAGTATTTATCAGGTATTGGCTCCTGAAACTTCCAGATTTCTCCGTTAAATATCTTTACTATTTCAATTGGTTCTTTATCTCCTTCTTGTAACTTTTCTATTGTAGAAGATTCAAAAAATGACCCACCTGATGATAAGAACTTAAGCTCCAATTCCTGTTGGATCTTCTTTTGGTCATTGTTAAAGAACTCACATTGGTTCTGGTACCAAGATTTGTCTTTAACTAATTGAGGAATCTCTCTCCAGTGAATCTTATAAGGGGTGAAGATTGTGTCCCCAGAGATTGTTGAAGAGTATCTATCAAAAAACCACTTTCCAGGTCCAAGCGTTTTGTTTGGTGTTGAAAGTAAAACCGTCCCATAAGGAATATTGTTATTCTTCGCCATCATTTGGTTAGTAGAAAGGGCAGGAACCATTGCTGTCCAAGCGATCTCAACAAACTTAATAAAAGCTGCCTCATCTATAACCAAGAATGTAATAGCTTTACCTCGAAGAGTTTTCTCTGGTGCATTTGGTGCCACAGGAGAGGCAAAAATTTTAGACCCGTTAGTCAAGATAAATGATTGCTCACTTCTTTTGGAAAACCCTCGTCCCATAACTCCTCCAGTTGGTTTTAACCAATCGGGAAGTTTTTCTACCATTCCTCTTATACCCCGAGCAAAGTCGGTAGCTTCTTTTCCATCTTTTGAGATAATCCCAATAACTACGTTATCATGGAATATGGCTAACCACGTTGAGTAAGCTTGAATTATAGTTGAGACTCCAATCTGTCTGCTTTTAAGAACAAGTACGAAGTGTTTCTTCAATATGAGATCTACTAGTTCTGTCTGTTTTCTATAAGGGTTTAACAGAACGTCTCCACCGGGTAACTCGATGAAAACGTACTTTTGACAAAAATAAACAAAGTCGTTTTTGCATTTCATGTACTCAGAAACGAGGTCTTCAACTTCTTTTTCTCTTTTTGGACTAATCATCTAAAATATCACCATGTAAAAGGTTTATATTTTGTTCTACAGGTATTACTAGATAAGTTTTCTTTGATTCTGGGGAAAGTTCTATATATATTAATTACTAGAAGTAAGTAGGTTTGCCTTATTGAAGAGATTTTCATAAAAGGAGGTTCAAATTTTTTAAAAAGAAGGAGGTGAATATTTCAATGTACTCAAAAGTTCCTCTAAAAATGAAGGCTCTAGAAGTAGTTATTGAGATTGAACAACTAGATGAAGAATCAAGTAGTTGTCCAACCTGTGGTTCCCTTATACAAATACAGCGAGATGTGAAAGGCAACCCCACTCACTGGGGTATTTGTTCCCGATATTTGTGTCAACAAAAAGTCAAAAGTCGAAGACTCGCAAAAGCTAAGGCAAACCCTGGTGTCTACAGAGGTAAGAGTAAAGTGCGCTCAAGAAGGCACCAAATTGCATTTGACTTAAGTCGACGTGAAGACCAGAGGAATTCTTGTAATCTGATAAACTCAGGGAGGTAATATGACTAACCCGAACTACTTCAAAACGGCAGAGGTAGAAACAAAAAATCCTAAAGAAAGAGAAAGGTGGGAATCTATAGTTAAGATTTATTGTTCCAATTCAGATCCAGTTAATATTTATAAAGAATCCAATTAAAGTAAAAATTTCTTAGTAGAGGATATTTTCCCTCTATGAGGGTTTTTTTATTGTCACAAAAAATTAGATTTTTTTGTTTGTCCTAACTAAGTTGACTCTAGCAACTGATTCCCACCCACCAGCAGACTTTGTAAAGTTTAATTCACTAGACCATAGTATATGTTTTCCAGTAAGATCTATATAAGGAACTACCTTTGTATTAAACTTAACTGACTCTCCCACATTCATTAAATTTAGTATCGGTAAGTTCCACTCTAAATCCATACTTATTGTAGACAAGTCTGCTACAGCTCTTGCAACTCTTGAGTCGTACAATATTTCTGAAATTTCATACCCCGTTCCACTGTTATCATATGAAATCCTAGTTGCTTTCGAGATGTTTGGATCAGTTTGGATTGCTTTATTTTGGTGGATTAGTCCATAAACAGAACATACATTATC
>Ga0209977_10000592_pt1 | contig 14527 bp, 10 predicted proteins | sample SumtaG_2_FD_183113 | JGI IMG/M metagenome (GOLD analysis project Ga0209977, IMG submission 183113) | Deep subsurface microbial communities from Indian Ocean to uncover new lineages of life (NeLLi) - Sumatra_00607 metaG (SPAdes) (version 2) | ecosystem: Environmental > Aquatic > Marine > Oceanic... | reverse complement strand
TCACTTTATGCAATTTGCGATATTAACGAGGACAGGCTGAAATCAGCTCAAGAAAAATATCTTAATTTAACTATTTACAATGAATTTCAAGCATTATTAAAAGACTCAAATGCCGAGGCGATAGTAATATCTACCCCTGCAGTAACTCATTATAATTTCGCCAAAGAAGCTCTTTTAGCAGACAAAGATGTGTTTGTTGAAAAGCCTATTGCATTAAATTATAAAGATGGCGAAGAGCTAGTTTTGTTAGCCAAAGAAAGAAATAAGATTTTAATGATCGGTCATATACTCATATACCATCCGGCCATAACGGAGCTGAAGGATTTGATTGCCAAAGGCAATTTGGGAAAGATTAACTACATTTATTCAAACAGATTGAACTTGGGACGTCTTCGCACCGAAGAGAATGTCCTCCTGAGCTTTGCCCCCCATGACATATCCGTGATTCTCAGCTTGGTGGGAGAGGAACCGACCAAGGTGTCGTCCCACGACGGGACATATATCAGCGAGGGCGTTAGCGATACAACGGTGACATTCATGGAGTTTCCGAGCGGCGTGAAGGCCCACATCTTTGTCAGCTGGCTCCATCCTTTTAAGGAGCAAAAGCTGGTCGTTGTGGGGACAAAGGCCATGGTAGTCTTTGATGACCTGACATTAGAAAAATTATTTATTTATCCGCATAAGATTAAGTGGGAGGAAGGCAAGGTTCCCGTGGCCGAGAAAGCAGAATACGAGCTTATTCCTGGGCTTTTGAAACATTTAGAACCGTTGAAAATAGAATGCAAACATTTCATTGATTGCGTAAAGACGAGAACCAAACCCATAACGGATGGTGAGGAGGCACTAAGGGTTCTCAGGGTGCTGGATACATGTCAAGGAAAGTTGCCAGGGGACTACTTTGTGCATGAGAGTTCTTTTGTGGACGAGGATATAAATATTGGTCGAGGAACGAAGATATGGCATTTTTCTCATATCTTGAAGAACACAAAGATAGGAGAAAGCTGCAATATTGGACAGAATGTTGTCATCGGACCAAATGTAAAAATTGGTAACAATGTAAAAATCCAAAACAATGTTTCAGTATATGATGGAGTTACTCTCGAAGATGATGTCTTCTGTGGCCCTTCTATGGTGTTCACAAATGTAATAAATCCCCGAAGTCGCTGGTCTCGAAGAGATGAATACAAGAAGACTTTAGTAAAAAAGGGTGCTTCCTTAGGAGCTAACTCTACCATTCTGTGCGGAATTACAATCGGACAATATGCATTTATTGGAGCTGGAGCGTTAGTTAATAAAGATGTCTCTGATTATGCTCTTGTTTATGGAATTCCAGCCCGAATTCAAGGGTGGATGTGTTATTGTGGAATCAAACTTAATTTATCAAATTCATCTTATTCTAGAGAAACAACTGAATGTGCTAATTGTGGAAGAAAATATAAAAAAGAAGGATTAAAAATTTTCGAAATATAGAAAAAGGATTAAAAATGAAAATCTCTTTACTCGATTTAAAAGCACAATATTCAATAATTAAAAACAAAATTGAATCCTGCCATTAAAACAAAAGCAATAATTCTTGACAATCTTTAATGAAAAATCTTCGTACTCGAACGCTGTCGGGACTGGGTTGGAGTGGAACCGCAAAGATTTGCCGACAATTGTTGCAACTTGTTATTATCATCATATTGGCTCGTATATTAAGCCCTCGTGAATTTGGTCTTGTTGGCATGGTCATAGTATTTACTGGATTCGCTGATAGATTAAAAACTATGGGGTTAGGTGAAGCCTTGATTCAAAAATTGAATCTTACAGAAAATCACCTAAGTTCTGCATTTTGGCTCAACTTAATCGCAGGCGTAGTATTAATGCTGATTTTTGTAATAGGAGCACCTTTTATAGCTCTATTTTATAATGAGCCAACTCTTAAATATCTTACAATTGTAATTGCTTTTATTTTTTTCATAGGATCATTAAATATCGTACAAGATGCTCTACTTAAAAAAAATTTGGAATTCCGAAGACTATTTTATATTGAAATAGCATCTACTCTTACTGCTGGTATCGTAGCCATTATCATGGCAATCAATGGTTTTGGAGTTTGGAGCTTAATAGCCCAATCTCTCGTCATGACTTCAGTAACTGTAATAATAATGTGGCTGACATCAAGTTGGCGACCCTCCTTTATAATTAATAAAACAGCAGTCAGGGAATTATGGAAGTTTGGTTCAAATTTAATGGGATTCAACATCCTTACCTATTTAGCAAGAAATGTCGACAAACTTCTCATTGGGAAGTCTATCGGAACATTTGCACTCGGCATATACTCTCGGGCTTATGAAATGATGCTGAAGCCCGTCAGTGAAGTGGAACAAATCATTACTCGAGTCATGTTCCCTGTTTTATCAGAGATCCAAAAAGATAAAAAGAGAATTAAACAAATTTACCTTCGTTCCATAAGATCCATCTCTATATTCATATTTCCTCTTATGATTGGTATGATTGTATTAGTCAAACCTTTGGTACTCTTCATATTTGGTGAAAAATGGGAAGGTATAATTCCAATTCTTCAGATTTTTTGCTTTTACAGCATGCTTCAATCCATAGGAACAACTTTCGGATGGATCTATAATTCTCAGGGACGTACTGATATCCAATTTAGATGGGGTGTGTTTTCATCCTTCATCAGTATTGTTTCAATCTTCATCGGCTTAAGGTGGGGCATAATTGGAATTGCAACAGCTTATACTATTTCATCATATGTTATATTATGGTATCCAGGATGGACTATTCCAGGACGCCTTATAAACATCACTTTTAGTGAAATGATAAAAAAAATTTCTGCTCCTTTCTTTTGTGCCTTAGCTATGGGATGTGCTGTTTTTGGAGTTGGAATATTTTTACCATCTAATTGGCCTGATTCGGCATATCTTGCGATTCAAGCCCCCTTAGGGATTGCATTGTATTGGTTGCTTCTTTGTATTTTCTGTAATGAAGATTATCAAGAAACAAAAAAAATACTAGGTGAAAACTTACTTTCTCCCATCAGGAAAAGAATTGCTTCTTTACCTTTACTCCAAAATTGCTTAAATAAAAGATTCAACCAAAAAAAATAAAAATAAAAAATAAAGCAGACAATCTTTTAGATTTAAGGCTCTTTGGGAAGTTGGGAAGAAGAGGCAATAGGTGCTGGGAATAAATCCACTGCTAATTTATATAAATCATATGTAAACATGCCGTATTTCCCTTTAATAATCATTTTTTTTGGAGTCATCCTCTTTTCTTTCCTTTTTCCAAAGCTCCAGAAAAATCTAATTTTCTTCATTATTCCCATCAACGTATTAGCAGATATATTCATGCAATTTTTCAGTGAAGAAAATGAAATCCATAGCGGTTTCATTAGGGCTTCGATCTTGATGGCAATTATTCTGTTATACATCCGCAAGTTCAAGTTGAACAGATTAAGCCTAATTATCCTAGCATTTTTGATTTACTTAGGAATATTGATATTCCTCTCATCCAACTTCACTCATTCGCTAAATAGTTATATTAAAGTTGTGCTTTCTTTTTCCCTTATTCCAATCTCTTTCTACACTATCAAAAATCAAAATGCGTTTAAAAAACTTCAAGTCTCTTTGATATTTTCTGTGGGTCTGGCGCTGGTTAATTTCGGCCTGGTCCAAATTTTCAATTTAGGAGCGAAAAAATATAGCGAAGAAATATTTTACCCAGGAGGCATGGGGGTTTATATCACATATCTTTTTGTTTATGCTCTCGTCATCTCGCCTCTGGGTTATTATTTGCTACAAAAGAAGTCATCTCGCCTTCTAATAATCATCATGTCTGCCTTGGGCATCGCTATTGTGATCGTTACATTCAGGCGCGGAGCCATTCTAGCTTTAATGATTGGATTCACAATTCTGCTTTTGATGGGATATTGGAAAATGAGAAGACAGATTGTCAAGATGCTTGCCCTAGGATTAATCGTGTCTTTCATTTGTTTCCTATTATATGGGAATGTAATATCATATTTATTTCAACAAAGAATAGTCCAAGGGATATCTAAAGAACTTGAATCTACCCATGGGAGAGTTAATGAGACGAGGGTCGTTTGGAAGGAATTATTCCACAAATCCTTTAAACATACCTTTTTTGGAACTGAGTTATTCAACTCTATGGATTACTTTCATGATTGGAAACGTTATGGGCGTCCTATTCACATAGATTACAACGCTATCCTCCATGGATCAGGAATTATAGGGTTAACACTTTTTTTAATAGTCTTCTGGATGATTATAAAATTATTTTATCGACTTCAAAAGTATTTTCCCGATACCCCATTTTATAAGCGCTTAAAAGCTACGTTTTGGGCCACTTTAGCTGTTAGTTTTATTCTATCATTTTCCACTCAATTATGGGTTCTCACTAGTTATTCAATGTTTTGTATCAATATCGGAGCAATGCTAAGGATGGCCACAAATGCCAAGAGAGTTTATAAAGAATATATAATACAAAAAAGGGCCAACAAATTTTTCTCTAAATGAAAATTTTTATCAATTGTGCTACAGGATTAGGTAATATTACAATGTTCTTACCCGCTTATAGAGCACTAAGAAAAAAATATCCTGCAGCCAATTATACTATTGCTTTAGATTCAAGGTTCTATAATGATCCATTTTTCAAGCAACAATTTGGGAAAGATTGTAATATCATCAAAATATATTCTAAAGAAGAGGGATATTTAAAATTCCTATTTTCGTTTATTAAATTAATTAGATTTCGTTTTGATATTTCCATTGCCGCATATAATGGAAATTCAATTTTTAATGGGATCTGCTTGCTTCTCGTGGGAGCAAAAAAAACAATATATATTCAAACTACAAATAAATTATTAAATAGGCTTTTTAGTTCGTCTTTACAAATACCGGCTACCACTAAGCATTATATTGAGATTAATTTTTTGGTTACACGGGAACTAGGCGTTGAAATAGACGTACCAGAAAAGTGGTTATTACTAGAAAATAATAGAATAATTAAAGGTATTAACGATGATACAATATTGATAGGTGTACATCCCGGTGGAAATATAAATTTTAATTCTGCAAGACAATGGCCTAAAGAATATTATAAGAAATTAATAGAAGACCTTTTATCCGTTTATGAGGCAAAAATAGTAATTTTTGGTAAAGGAGATCTTGAGGATAACATGATAGATTATATTATAGGTTTTAATATAGATAAATGTATTAAAGTTATTGGCTGTTTTCTTACAGAGGTTTCAAATTTATTATCTAAGTGCGATATATTTATTGGTAATGATTCATCGTTAATGAATATGGCCGTAGCTTTAAATGTACCAACATTATGTATTATTGGTCCTACTGATCCCCAAAAAACTGGTCCTTATGGTAATAAACACAGTTATATATCGTTAAATTTAGATTGTATGCCATGTTTTAATGAAGGATATTCAAAAAAATGTAACCATTATAATTGCTTAAAAAGACTTTATCCTGAAATTGTTATAAACAAGATGATTAAGTATATAGAAGATAACAAAATAATTTAGGATTATTAACATGAAGCAACTCACGCAAAATCTGAAATCCGGCAAAATGGAAATACTTGAAGTGTCTTTTCCTGCACTGACCACAGGCAATATATTGGTCAGGACGTATTATTCTGTAATCAGTGCAGGTACGGAAAGTAAAACGGTTAGAGATGCCAAGCGAGGCTATATAGGGAAGGCCCGTGCAAGGCAAAAGGAAGTGAAACAGGTCATTGAATCAGTTATAGATCAGGGACTGTCCAAAACATATAAAAGGGTCATGAATAAACTCGATGCCCCATCATCACTGGGTTATAGTTGTGCGGGCGAGGTGATTGATGTTGGCGCGGGAGTCACAGGATTTCGGATTGGTGATCTGGTTGCCTGCGGAGGTGGCGACGCAGCACACGCGGAAATAGTATCAGTTCCCACAAATCTCTGTGCCAGGATTCCCGCGGGTGTTGATGTCGAGCACGCCGCTTTTGCTATCATTGCTTCTATTGCCATGCACGGGATTCGCAGGGCGGATCTGAGGTTAGGTGAGAACTGTGTTGTTATCGGGCTTGGACTAATAGGCCAGTTCACCATTCAGATGCTGAACGCGGCGGGAATTTTAAGCATTGGGATAGATATTGATGAAAGACAGGTTGAATTGGCACTGGCGTGCGGCGCTTGTCTTGCGTTGGAAAGATCAAGGCCGAATCTACCAGAAGTTATTGATAATTTTACTCAGGGGTATGGTGCGGATGCCATCATAATCACTGCCGGCACGAATTCCTTGGATCCCGTTGAACTGGCCGGTAAACTTTGCCGAAAAAAGGGGAAAGTCGTGGTTGTCGGTATGGTTCCTACTGGATTCAGCAGACCTAATTACTATAAAAAAGAACTGGATTTACGAATGTCATGTTCCTATGGCCCCGGCCGATATGATGCACAGTACGAGGAAAAAGGCATTGATTATCCGATAGGATATGTCCGCTGGACAGAAAATCGCAACATGCAGGCGTATTTACAGCTCCTCAAAGACAAAAAATTGGATATTAAAAAGCTTATTACTCATCAGTTCGATTTTGAAAAAGCACCTGAAGCGTATCAGATGATTCTTGATAAAAAGGAACATTTTTGCGGCATTGTACTGAAATACAATAGTGCTAGACCGATTGAGAAGATGGTTACTTTGAATGAAGTAAAATATGCTGGCACCGATGCGAATGTTGGCTTTATCGGTGCTGGTGCCTTTGCACAAAACTTCTTGATGCCGGTAGTCAAGAAATATGGAAATATGATTGGTGTGGCAACTGCGCATGGAAACACGGCAATCAATATCGCGAAAAAGTATGGCTTTGATTTTGCCACCGGAGATGCGGAAGAGATTATTCAAAATGAAAATATCAATACGATTTTTATCACCACCAGACATGATTCCCACGTGAAATATGTATTGAAGGCATTGCAAAACAAAAAGAATGTCTTTGTGGAAAAACCGCTAGCTCTGACCATTGAGGAACTGGAAGAAATCAAGACGGTGTATGAAGAATCAACTGGTGACACAAGATTATTCGTGGGATTTAATAGGCGCTTTGCCCCGCATATTCAGCAAATCAAGAAACTTTTGAGGGCGGATGCCCCGAAGGCTATTAATTATCGTATCAATGCAGGTGCCGTTCCAGCTAATCATTGGGTACACGATAAGGATATCGGCGGCGGTAGGATTATAGGTGAAGTTTGTCATTTTGTTGATCTGGCAATGTATATCGCCAGTGCGAAGATTACTGCGGTTTCAGCTCACGCAATGCAAAAATCAAATAATTTGCTTGACACAGTAGTTATAAATCTCAGTTTCAGTAATGGAAATATTGCGAATATATCCTATTTCTCAAATGGAAATAGCACGCTTGAAAAAGAATATCTGGAAGTATTTTCAGAGGGGCAAGTTGCGGTAATTGATGATTTCAAGAAAATGAAACTCTATTCAAATAAGACCTCACAATTTAAATTATCGAGCCAGGATAAAGGCCATTCTGAAGAAGTCAAGCAATTCCTGCAATGTATAAAAGAAGGTAATCTGTCGCCGATTTCGTTTGAGGATATTTATCTGTCAACTCTTGCCACATTCAAGATCCTTGAATCTATTAAAAATTATAAAACCATCACTATCAATCCACCGGAAGCAAAATATCTGATAGGATAACAGGATAGCCAAGACTTAAATTTAAATTACACAAACAAAGATAAGTATCCATTCTTGGCGACTATCCAGCAATCAAAAGTAGCTTACATAATTTATATCCAGACAATCCTGTATATTCTGTCTAACAATTTGAAATATTGCCAAATATGATTTTACAATCGTTGGAGAAATTAAGGAACTATATAGAATCTGAGCATTTCAAGGGCTACGATCCATACGATACTTTGAATTCCCATGTTCCTTTTTATTGGCTTGGCAAATGGGGGCCTATTCTCGCGATACAATCTCAGAAAATAAATCCAATTAATATCAGACAATTTTTCGGAATAAAGAAAGGCTACAATCCCAAGGCGATGGGCTTGTTTCTACATGCATATTCTATTTTATACGCTAAGACCAATAAAAAAGAATACTTAGATAAAGCGGATTATTTTTTTGAATGGCTGAAAGAGAATTATTCAAACGGTTATAGCGGCTATTGCTGGGGTTATAATTTTGATTGGGCGAGTCCCGCAAAATATTTAGAAGCCTATACTCCGTCTATTGTGGTCACTGGGTTTATTTCAAAAGGTATATTTGAATATTATCAAATAACAAAAGATAAAAAAGCTTTTGACGTATTACAAAGTGTCTGTGATTTTATATTGAATGATATACCAATCACAGAAATGGAAAAAGGAATTTGCTTTAGTTATACACCGATAAAAATAGATTGCTGTTATAATGCTAGTATTCTTGGTGCTGAAATATTTGCCAAGGTATATTCAATTAATAAGGATAAAAAATTACTAGTATATGCCCAAAAAGCCATAGATTTCATAATTGATAAAGAGAAAGATACCGGTTTCTGGAATTATAGTATTGATTTAGAAAGTGGGAGGGAAAGGAAACAAATAGATTTCCATCAGGGGTATATACTGGAGTCATTATGTGAGTTCATAAAATATTCAGGAATATATAATGAAAAATATAATAATGCCCTGGAAAAAGGTGCTATATTTTATAAAAATGAGCAGTTTTTTGAAAATGGTCAATCTAAATGGCGATTACCAAAAATTTATCCTATTGATATTCATAATCAATCTCAAGGAGTCATTACTTTTAGTAAGTTAAATAACTTATATCCTGGATATCTGAACTTTGCAAAAACTATTTTGGAATGGACAATAGAGAATATGCAGGATAAGATAGGCTATTTTTATTATCAAAAAAATAAATTTTATTTAAATAAAATTCCTTACATGAGGTGGTCACAAGCCTGGATGATGCTAGCCCTGGCCACTCTTCTCATCCAAATTGAATAAGAGCTAATAGAATTTAAAAAAAATGAAGAAAATAATTTCAGTCGTCGGAACTCGACCTAATTTTATGAAAATTAGTCCTATATATAAAGCCTTTCAAAAATACCAAGATCATATAGTTCATATGATATGTCATACAGGTCAGCATTTTGATAAAAATATGTCTGATTATTTTTTAAGGGATCTGGATATTCCTGAACCAGATTATAATCTGGGCGTTGGTTCTGCGAGCCATGCTATGCAAACTGCAAAAATAATGATGGAATTTGAGAAGGTTTGCCTAAAAGAAAACCCAGATCTGATTACGGTAGTGGGGGATGTTAATTCAACTCTCGCATGCGCATTAGTAGCTACAAAAATCGGCATTAGAGTAGCTCACATAGAAGCAGGTCTAAGAAGCTTTGACAGAACTATGCCCGAAGAAATTAATAGGATATTGACTGATCAGCTTTCTGATTTTCTCTTTGTAACGGAGCAAAGTGGTCTTGATAATCTTAATAACGAAGGGATAGATATTAATAAGATATTTTTTGTCGGGAATATTATGATCGATTCTCTTATCCATAATCTTCCAAAAATAAAAAAATCAAATATTCTAAATAAATTAAAATTAAAAAAGAAAGAGTTTATTTTATTAACAATGCACAGGCCAAACAATGTTGACAATCAGCACAATTTAAAGAACATTCTCAATATTCTTAATTCGGTTCAGGAAAAAATAAAAATTATATACTCAATCCATCCCAGGAGTGCAGAAAGAATTAAGCAATTTGGTCTGGAAAAAACCGTTGAAAGAATGGCAAATTTCGTTAGAACAGAACCACTAAAATATATCGACTTCCTTAATCTCACTTTGAACTGTAAAGCAGTAATAACAGACTCCGGAGGAATACAGGAAGAAACAACTTTTTTAGGGGTGCCCTGCATCACAATTAGAGAGAACACAGAAAGGCCAGTAACTGTAACTAAAGGCACAAATCTTATTGTTGGCAGTGATAAGGAAAAAATTATGAAGGCATTGAATAAGGTCTTAAAAAACAAATGGAAAAAAGGCTCCATTCCTGAGCTTTGGCATGGAAAAACTGCTGAAAGAATTGTTAAAGTATTGAGAAATGAATATTTTAATTGATATTGGACATCCTGGACATGTTCATCTTTTTAAGAACTTTATTAAAGAGATGAATAAAAGAAATAATAAAGTTGTAGTAACAACAAAAAATCAACCTACTATAATTTGCTTATTAAATAGATGCAACATTAGGTATATAAATTTAGGAAATAAAAAAGACTCTTTAGTCTTAAAAGCATTATCCCAAATTTTTTTTGATTATAAAGTCTACAATATTGCAAAGAAAAAAAAGATTGATTTGGCTTTAGGAACTTCTATCTCCATTACCCATGCTTCAAAAATTTCGAAGTTTAAAAGTTTGGTATTTAATGAAGACAATGCAAAAGAAGTTCCGTTTTTTTCTAAATTATCATACCCATTTGCAGATTTTATAATTACCCCAGATTGCTTGAGATTCGAGGATCATGGAAAAAAACATATAACCTATCCTAGTTATCATGAACTTGCATACCTCCATCCTAATAATTTTAAGCCTGATTCAAGTATCTTAAAAGATTTAAGAGTAAAAACCAATGAAAGATATTTCATTATTCGTTTTAATCTCTTTAAAGCACACCATGATATAGGTGTAAAAGGAATATCTAATAAAAAAGGATTAATAAATTTTTTAAAAAGAAAAGGAAAAGTATTCGTAACAACAGAAGGAAACATAAGTGAAGAATTTAAAAAATATCAGATTAAGACTCCTCCAGAAAAAATGCATTCTGTTTTATATTATGCAACTATGTTTATAGGAGATAGCCAAACAATGACAGCGGAAGCTGCTGTTTTAGGTACGCCTGCGATTAGATGTAATTCTTTTGTCGGGAGATTATCCTATTTAGAAGAATTAGAATGTAAATATAGGTTAACTTATGGTTTTAAACCAGCAGAAGAGGAGGCAATGTATATCAAAATAAAAGAATTATTGAAAAATAAAAATATAAAAGAAGAATGGCAAAAGCGCCGACAAAAAATGCTTTCTGAAAAAATAGATTTTACTGCTTTTATGGTATGGCTTATTGAAAATTATCCAGAGAGTATAAACATAATTAAGAATAATCCAGATTATCAGCTTAATTTCAAATAAACAGGGGGATATATCATCCTCCTATCATAAAAAATAAGAAATTACTGGATAAAGTTTTATTTGATGGGGGTCTATATCGTTAATCTTTATTAAACCATTTGTCCACCAGATGCAACTCGAGAGGTAGAAAGAAGAATGAATGATTTTGTATGTGAAGCAAAACTTATTACAGTACCAGATAATGTAGAAATGACAAAAGTGGGGGGAATTTTCTGTAAGCTTCCAGACAAGAGTTATCTTGCTTTTATTGCTCTTAATAATGCAGAGAAAAAAAGTAATATAGGACTTTCTTTTTGTGGGACGGTAGCGGAATACTTGTTCAAATATTAAAATCAAAGTGTTTCGTGCTGAAAAATAATAAAATAAATTTGGGGTGTGGGAATGGATAGATTTTATGGGTATTATTAAAAAAAATAAATCTTTACTGGCTTTTCTTTTAGATTTAATTGTGATTACTATGTCTTTTTTTATTGCAGTTTATCTAAAGAGAGGAAACTTTGTATTAACAAAAGATTATAGACTTTTGCTCTTTTTCTTTTATTCAGTATGGTTTATCTCATCAATAATATCAAAAAAATATAACTTTATCAGACCTAGAAATATTAGAGAAGGCCTGAATCCGCTTTTTAGATCATTCTTATATATGGCCATTTTATTATTTTTCATTATTTTTATTTTTAAACTATTTTATTATTCCCGTTTTATCATTTTAGCAACGATTATTATCTATTTATTTATAGGAATATTTGCCTATATTGTTTTTTATATTTATAAGTGGGGTCCTAATGCGAATATTGTGAATGAAAATAATAATCCGATGGATTATAAGGCAATTGTGGAGCTCCAGGATGAAGAATCCCACATTGATATCACGGGAAGGCAAATAAAGGAATCTCTTAGATTTAAATTAAAAGAAACATATTTAAAACAACAACCTTTTCTTGTTTTTGAAGATTATTTTCCTCTTAAATTTTTTAATTTTATTGATTCGGCAATTAATTTAGATTTTATTAATGCTAGCGATTCAATACTACTTGATACTAACTCTTCTAATACCGTTCAAAGTATTTTAAATGATAAGTTGGAATTTATTGGCAATTTGCACAAAATAAATGATATTCAAAGAATAAATAAATTCTTTATTACCATTAATCAAAATTTGACCTGGGGAGGTTATTTTTTAGGTGTTGTGGAAACACTTGAACAACGATTGGAAAGAAGATTTTCTAAATTTCCTAAGTTTATAAAAAAATTTTTTTATTTAATAGATTTTACTTGGACAAGCATATTCCCAAAATTATTCTTATTAAAAAAAATATATTTTATGATTCGCGAAAAAGATAGAAGAGTTATATCAAAATGGGAAATTTTAGGAAGACTACATTTTTGTGGATTTAAAATTATAAAAATGGACGAAATAGATAAAAAGCTTTATTTTATAGCAAAGAAAGTGCGAACACCATTAGAAGATAAAACTCCATCCTATGGGCCTATTTTTAAACAAAAAAGAATGGGATTAAATGGAGAAGTAATTTATACATATAAATTTCGAACAATGTACCCCTACTCAGAATATATACATAAATATATGTTAGGCCAATACAAATTGAATCCCATAGGAAAGATTGAAAATGACATACGAATTACTAATTGGGGTCGTATTATGCGCAAATACTGGATAGATGAATTGCCAATGTTAATCAATCTCCTTCAGGGCGATCTAAAATTAGTCGGTCTCAGGCCAATTAGTAAAAGTTTTTTCAATATTTATCCAGAAGATTTAAAAAAAGAAAGAATGAAAAATAAGTCAGGATTATTTCCTGCCTTCTATGCTGATATGCCTCGCTCAATAAAAGAAATTTGGGAGTCAGAGAGAAAGTATATAAAAGAATGTAAAAAATACCCATGGAAAACAAATTTTATTTATTTTTTCAGAATAATTAACAATATTTTATTTCATAAAGTTAGAAGCGACTAACTTTTCTTATCCAAGAAAGAGTCTGGGAGAGAATAAGTTGGGGCAGAATCAAACATCCTTTAAGCTGTTTGCCTATAAATAGATGAAAATTGAAGTTAATAATCCGTGTTTTATATGTAAGGCAAGCCAAAGTGAATTAATTTTTGAAAAGGAATATCTAAAATTTAATTATCCAGGCAAATTTTTGATGAGAAAATGCAAGAAATGCGGTCTTCTTTTTAATTCGCCCAGATTGTCTGCCAAAAAATTTCCAGAGCTTTATGGTGAAAGCTATTATTTTTTTCAACGCGATGATTTTGATGAATTTCATAGAATTGCCCATATATATCTACGTACGATAGCATTAGTTCATAATAAAATTAGTAACAAAAAGGTGATAGAAATTGGTAGTGGAAAAGGATACTTACTAGCTTTGTTGAAACATTTAGGTTGGGATGTTAAAGGTATTGAAATATCATCAGTAGCGACACAGTATGCCTTGAATAAATTTGGAGTACTAACTTTTGAAGGTACAGTAGAAGAGTTTTTAAGTGTAACTCATAATTATGGATTTCCTATCGTCTTAGCTATTGATGTATTAGAGCATTTACTAGATCCACTAAAATTTCTTCGTAGTATTAACGAAATTATTCAAAAGGGAGGCATATTAATCATAGACACTCCCAATAGTGATTCTTACAATATCGAAATTAATGGGGCATTGTGGAGTGGATTTAATCCATTTCATATATTTATTTTTTCGAAGAACAATCTTATAACTTTATTAGATAATATTGGTTATAAGATTGAAAAAGTATTCTCTTATGGGAATGTTATTGAAAAACAAACTAATGGATTTCAAAAAATTATTAATGATTTGAAAGAAGTTTTAAAATCTTTATTACAAAGATTCGCCGTCTTGAATGAAAGTAAAAAGTTGTATCTAAAATTAAAAAGATTACAAAAACACAAGAGGGAAGATTTGTATTATTTATTAAGATCAGCAGTTAAAATAATTGAAAAGAACTCATCCTATTTTGAAGTTGCAGATAGTAGAGAAGAACTTGCACAAAATTGTAGAGGAGACAACATTGTAATAATCGCTAGAAAAATATAGAAAATAATACTGCATAACTATAGGAAAAAAATGCCACAAGTTTATGATAAATATCCAAAGCCGATTTCCCCTGGGAGACTGTGTCGCATAAAAAGTATTATGTCAACTCACTAGCCTTTGTGAGTAGAATTCGAAAGGAGGAGGTGATAAGCGTCATAGAGATTCTAACTGGATTACAGGTTAAAGGTAAAAATCTTTAAAGGAGGAGGACATGCTTACTG
>Ga0209977_10000591_pt1 | contig 14528 bp, 13 predicted proteins | sample SumtaG_2_FD_183113 | JGI IMG/M metagenome (GOLD analysis project Ga0209977, IMG submission 183113) | Deep subsurface microbial communities from Indian Ocean to uncover new lineages of life (NeLLi) - Sumatra_00607 metaG (SPAdes) (version 2) | ecosystem: Environmental > Aquatic > Marine > Oceanic... | reverse complement strand
GTAAAATTCAGGAGACGTGGCGCTAGATCACTTCCTTAACTAGCTCTGAGATATCCCTAATCTCAAGCACATCCTCTTTTTGCATAGTGAGGAGGCTATCATCAAAGTTGAGCATACAATAGGGGCAGCAGATGACAAGCACCTCTGCACCCACCTCCAGGGCCTGTTTTATTCTAATATCGGAGAGCCTTTCTTCTTTTTTGCTTTCCATCCATATCCTCCCCCCACCACCGCCACAGCAGAGGCTGTCCTCGCGAGAGTCAGGAAGCTCGATGATCTCAAGTCCCGGAATGCCTTGCAGCACCCTTCTTGGCTCCTCATATATTTTGTTGTGGCGTCCCAGGTAACAGGGATCATGATAAGTGATCCTCTTTGGAAAAGACTTTATAGGCTTTATCTTCCCCTCTTCCATTAATTCTGCCAGGAACTGAGTGATATGCACCACCTCGAAATCCCCCCCAAGATCAGGGTATTCGTTTTTGAAGGTGTGATAACAATGAGGTGATGAGACGAGAACTTTTTTCACGCCATGCCTTTTAAAGGCCTGGATATTGGCTTGTGCAAGACTTCGGAAAAGATCCTCTTCACCCACCTTGCGCACGCTCTCTCCACAGCAATTTTCCTCAGGCCCCAAAATGCCAAAATCAACTCCAACTTTCTTTAGTATGTCTACCGTGGCCAGGGCTATTCTTCGGGCCATCCGGTCATAGGCTGGGGTGCAGCAAGGATAAAAAAGAAGTTCTGTGCCGGCTGTGAAGGTCTTCACCCCAAGATCCTTAGCCCAATCTGCCCTCGCCTCCCGGGCCTCTCCCCATGGGTTCCCCAAGGTTCTGATACCGCCCATTGCAGTCTTAATGGCCTTGGGGATTACTCCCCAGTGGGTCCCTATTCGGCGTATGGCCTTAAAGATGTCTATGATCTCCACCCCGCGTGGGCATCGTTCTACACAAGTGCCACATGTGACACAAAGCCATACATCATCACTCTCAAGCTCGAGCAGGCCAATCTGAGATTCATGAATTAGTCTTCGGGTGAGGAAGTTACGGACTAGATTCCAGGGGCATGTAGCAGTACAGAGCCCACATTGGTAACAAGATTTTAGGGCCTCCCCCCCAGCCTCGATTATAGCCTCTGCTGCCTCGCTGAGTGGATTTACGATATCCATGATCTTTAGGTCCCTATTCTTCTTAACGCGGTCGCGGGTATTTCCTCTTCTAAGCTCCTGCCGGGTCCTTTATGAGAGTCAGAACCAGAGTATGCCTATGTGAGATTTCCTGGGACATGAGCAAATAATCAACGATTCTTTTTAAAAGCTTCCCCAGGAAACTCCTCACTGTTTCTAGAGTGTCTCCTTCTGCCCTGTTCCTTCGACGGCAAACTGAGCGCCTTGGGACTCCATATGCCAACTTTTTCCTGCCACACCTCTCAACGTTTCCGCATGGGGTTAGGGCTCTTTTTCCGGATTTCGGCCACCATTTGCTCAACTGTATCCCTAAAGATTCCACCCTCACTAGCGCTAATCCAGCGCAGCCAGACTCGATCCTCATCAATTCCCATTTGATGCAAGATGGCCTTAAGCATCTCCACACGGCGCATCGCCTTATAGTTCCCCTTTTGGTAATGGCACTCTCCGAGATGGCAGCCACCGATGAGTACTCCATCCGCCCCATGGACAAATGCCTCAAGGACATAGACAGGGTCAACAGAGCCGCTGCACATGACTCGGATTATTCGCACATTCGGCGGATAATGAAAGCGGGAGGTCCCAGCCAAGTCAGCGCCTCTATAGGAACACCAGTTGCAGAGAAAAGCTACTATCCTTGGCTCAAATTCTGCCATCTTATTTTGCGGCGACATTCAGCACTTCCCCTATAAAAAGCTAAAGCCCCACCTTTCCATTTATAACAAATTTTCTTAATCAAAGGTCTTTTTTAGATTAATAAAATTACATCTGTCAAATCCCAGTGACTTAAAAAAGGACAATAGGTCAACCGAGTCCCACTTAACCGATGTAAAAATATTTTTTATATTATTTTTCATAAGTACATCAAAAACCTCTCTGGCCATACTTTTTCCGATTCCACTTCCCATATATTTAGGTTCAACACCAAAAAGTCCAATCCATGCACTTTTTTCCAGACCAAATCCACCATAGAGGATATAGGTAATCATAAATCCTACCACCTTACCATCAAGCTCAGCTACAAAGCTGACTCTATCGTCTTTCTTTGCCTCTTCCTTAACAATCCTATAATAATCTATTGTGCTAGGTTCCTTTGTAATTGCTTCCTGAATTCTAGAAATATCTTCTGAATCACGTATCTCTAAGCCTCTTATTATAAGATTCTGCAATTTGCTAAACTCCTTACTTTAAAGTTCAGTGCCTAATCTGTTCTGATTATTTTGACATGCTTACCGACCCAATCAGGAGGAAGATATATCCGGCCACTATTACCGCTCAGTTTAACCTCTTTTTCAAGCATCTCCTCACCAAAGATCTCAAATTTCACCTTCTTTGGAGGATCCACGTTGTCTATAGTGTGTTTTTCTTTTTTATTCATCTATATTTCAATTTAAATGTACAATATATGGTCACTTAATCAATCATGGTTTAAAGAAAAATACAATGTTATTACCAATATGTGATTACAATTTAGCTATAATGTAACTATGATTTTACATTGTCAATAAAAAAATAATTCCAGACAATTTTTGTCTTTTTCACCTTTACCAGGCCATTTTGACTTGACTTAAATTAGAAGAAAAGAATATATAAAAGTGCCTTTAATTAATAAACATTTTGTTAAACCTGTTAACATTAACTAAGGAGAAGAGTATATGAGAGATGTAGTAATTATTGGAGGCGTTAGGACACCTGTAGGTTCTTTTGGAGGATCACTAAAGAGCACATCAGTAGTTACCTTAGGTTCCTTGATCTTAAAGGAAACCTTGAAAAGACTTGGGCTAAGACCTTTAACATCTGATGGACTCAAGAGCTTTGAGCCAGATGCCCTTAAAGGTTTGAGCATGATTGAATTGGAGAAAAATACCTATGATTATGCTGATTCTCTTCAACCCATAGAAATTGATGAGGTAATCATGGGTAATGTAATAGGGGCAGGTCAAGGGCAAAACGTTGCCAGGCAGGCAACAGTACATGCGGGCATTCCCAAGGAGGTTAATGCCTTTACTATAAATAAGGTCTGTGCCTCAGGTATGAAGGCCTTATCCCTTGCCGCTCTTGCCATAAAGGAAGGTGAGAAAAACACTGTTCTCGCAGGCGGTATGGAAAATATGAGTATGGTACCCTATGGATTAAATACTGCGAGATGGGGGGTAAGAATGAACAACACCGATTTAGTTGATTTGATGATCTTTGATGGGCTCTGGGAGATCTTTTATGGTTATCATATGGGTTTAACTGCTGAAAACATTGCTGAAAAATATGAGATCTCTCGAAGTGAACAGGATGAACTTGGTGCCATGAGTCATGCAAGGGCAAAAAAGGCAATATCTGAAGGCATATTCAAACAAGAAATCGTGCCTGTTTCTATTCCGCAGAGGAAAGGTGAACCAATTATTTTTGACACTGACGAAAGGCCAATGGACACAAATGTAGAAAAGATGGCAAAGCTACGACCAGCATTTAAAAAAGATGGTACTGTTACAGCAGGTAATGCCTCTGGTATTAATGATGCTGCTGCTGCATTGCTTTTAATGTCTGCTGAAAAGGCAAAAGATTTGGGTCTGAAGCCAATAGTTAAAATCAAGGCATATGCATCAGGGGCTATAGACCCTGCTTTTATGGGACTGGGTCCCATCCCTGCTGTCAGAAAGGTTCTAAAAAGTACTGGATTGAGTATAGGCGATTTTGGAGAAATTGAGCTAAACGAGGCATTTGCCTCTCAGGCCATTGCCTGTATAAGGGAGTTGGGGTTCGATCTTGATAAGACCAACCTTTTGGGAAGTGGCATATCTATAGGCCATCCAATTGGCTGCACTGGTGCCAGAATTGTTATAACCCTGATGAATGAGATGGTCAGAAACGATGTTGAGTTAGGTCTTGCTTGCCTTTGTATAGGTGGAGGCCAGGGTATGGCCATGGCACTTGAAAGGGTGTAGTGAATTGATGATTGAAGATTGAAGATTGAAGATTATCAATCGAAAATCGTCAATAGAAAATTGAAAATTTAAAAGGGAGCTAACCATGTCTTATGAAACTATTATCTATAGCAAAGAAGAAAATATTGCCATAATTAGATTTAACAGACCTAAAGTCCTAAATGCTATTAATCCAACAGTTATAGCTGAGATGAAAGATGCCCTGGAAAAAGTAGCTGCAGATAAATCTATAAAGGTTCTTATCCTAACAGGAGAGGGAGATAAGGCCTTTGTTGCAGGAGCAGACATAGCCTCGATGAAAGACTATACCCCATTAGAAGGGAAATTTTTCTCAAGGCAAGGCCAGGAACTCCTATTTCAGTTAGAGTCCCTATCCATTCCAGTAATTGCCTGTGTTAATGGCTTTGCCCTTGGTGGAGGAACAGAGATATCAATGGCATGTGATTTTATATATGCTGCTGATTCTGCTAAGTTCGGCCAACCAGAGATAAACCTCGGGATTATTCCAGGCTTTGGTGGTACCCAGAGGTTATCTCGTCTCGTTGGAAAATCAATGGCCAAGGAGCTTTGTATGACAGGAGTAATGATAAGTGCTCAGGAGGCCAAAGATATTGGCCTTGTAAACAAGGTATTTCCAAAAGAGTCTTTATGGGAAGAGACAATGAAAGTGGCAAAATTACTGGCATCAAAGGGCAAGGTTTCTATCCGGGCTGTCAAAGAGTCAATCGAAAGGGGTTGCGACCAGGATCTAAGGACCGGTTGTTACATGGAATCTGATGCATTTGGTATGTGCATGGCAAGTGTGGATGCCAGAGAAGGAATGGAGGCCTTCTTAGAAAAAAGAAAGGCCAAGTTTAAAGGCGAACTTCTTTAGATATGGGAGAAAAATGGAATTTAATTTAAATAAGGAACAAGAAGCAATCCAGAAGGCAGCAAGAGAGTTTGCTAAAGGAGAATTTGACAAAGAAATAGCCCTTGAACATGAAAGGAGCCACACATTTCCTTCAGAGATCTGGAAAAAGGCCTGTGAGCTTGGTTTCATGGGTATTCATTACCCAGAAAAATATGGGGGGCAGGAGTATGGTATCTTTGAGAATACCCTTGTTGTGGAAGAATTCTGTCGACAAGATTCAGGAATCGGTATCGCCCTTAGCTTGGCTGACTTCTCATCAGAGATCATCCTGAGATTTGGAAACGACAAACAGAAGGAGAAATACCTTATTCCTATAACCAAAGGGGAGGCACTTTGCAGCGGGGGATTTACCGAGCCAGACCACGGAAGCGATATTACCTTTATGGATACAACTGCAGTAAAAAAAGGGGATGAATACATAATAAATGGGGTAAAGACATTTATTACTAATGGGACCATAGGGAATTTTGTTATGGTTCTCTGCCAAACAGACCCTGACGCAAAGCCTACCTATCGTGGCCAATCAGTCATCATTGTTGAGAAAGGAACACCCGGATATAGTACTGCAGATGTTGGTGAAAAAATGGGAATAAAGATGACATCAACCGCGGAACTTTCATTCAATGATGTGAGAGTTCCTGTTTCAAATCTTGTAGGTCAAGAAAACAAGGGATTCTATCATGTCCTTGAATTTTTTGACGAAAGCAGGATAGAGACAGCAGCACAGGCCCTTGGGATTGCCCAAGGAGCCTTTGATCGTGCACTTGCATATTGCAAAGAGCGTACCCAGTTCGGAAAAAAACTAGCTCAATTTCAGGTAACACAGCATAAACTTGCAGATATGGCAGCCAAAATAGAGTTATCAAGTCTTATAGCCTATAAATCAGCCTGGAATTTCGATCAGGGCAGAATAGACCCCAAATTAACCTCCATTGCCAAGATGTATGCAGCCCGAACAGCAGTTGAAGTAGCCGATGAGGCTATTCAACTATTAGGAGGATATGGCTATATGCTTGAGTATGAGGTAGAACGTTTCTATAGAGATGCGAAGATAACAGAAATTTATGAGGGGACAAAAGAGATACAAAAAAATACGATAGCCAGCGCATTATTAGGAAAATTGTAATAGAAGGCTATGATGTTTAAAAAAGAAAGCATAGAAAAAATAGGGGTAGATAATAAAAAATGGCAACAGGTTTTTAAAGAATCTACCTCAAATGCCCCTGAGAGATTAAAAAGATTCTCTACTGTTTCAGACCATCCTGTCCAAAACCTTTATACCCCATTGGACATCAAAGATCTGGATTATTCGAATGATATTGGATTTCCTAATCAATATCCATTTACCAGAGGTGTTCAACCCACTATGTACAGGGGAAGACTATGGACTATGAGGATGTTTGCCGGTCTGGGATCGGCCAGGGATACCAATAGAAGATTTCACTTGCTTGTAAATGAAGGTCAGACAGGTCTCTCAACAGCCTTTGATATGCCCACCCTTATGGGATATGATACTGATTCCCCGAGATCAAGAGGAGAATGCGGCAAATGTGGTGTTGCCATCGATTCATTAAAGGATATGGAGATACTTTTTGACGGCCTTCCTATTGACAGGATCACCACCTCCATGACCATAAATCCACCAGCCCCGGTGATATGGGCAATGTATATAGCAATGGCAGAGAAAAGAGGGATAAGCAGGGGGGTTATAGGTGGAACCATACAAAATGATATGCTCAAGGAATTCATTGCACAAAAGACATTCATGTGTCCTCCAAGGCCATCCATGAGGCTTATAACCGATACTGTTGAATTCGCTACAAAAGAGGTTTCCAGATGGAACCCTATTAGCATTAGTGGCTATCACATAAGGGAGGCAGGGTCTACTGCTGTTCAGGAACTTGCCTTTACATTATCCGACGGTATAACCTATGTAGAGGCAGCAATGGAAAGGGGCCTTGATGTTGACTCCTTTGCCCCGAGACTCTCCTTCTTTTTTAACTCACACCTGGACTTTTTTGAGGAGATTGCAAAATATAGAGCGGCCAGGAGAATGTGGGCAAGGATAATGAAGGAGAGATTTAAGGCAAAAGATCCCCGCTCAATGTGGCTCAGGTTTCATACGCAAACCGCCGGATGTTCTCTTACTGCTCAACAGCCGTATAATAATGTTATTAGAACGGCTATAGAAGCCTTGGCTGCTGTACTTGGTGGAACACAATCACTGCATACCAATTCCTTAGATGAGGTTCTTGCAATACCCACTGAAGAGGCAGCCACAATTGCTCTTCGCACCCAGCAGATAATTGCTGAAGAGTCAGGGGTAGCAAATACTATAGATCCCATGGGTGGATCCTTTTATGTTGAGCGCCTTACAAGAGATATGGAGGAAGATGCCTTTGAATATATCAGAAAGATTGATGACATGGGAGGGATGGTAGCGGCAATAGAGAGAAATTATCCCCAACTTGAGATAGCCGATGCTGCATATAAGTATCAGAAACAGATAGATAGCAAAGAAAAGACAGTAGTTGGTGTAAACAAGTATGTAACAGAAGAAGAGCTTCCCGTAGAGATACTTCAGATAGAAGCAGAATTAGAGGAAAATCAGATTAAATGGACAAATCAGATTAAGGATACCAGGGATAATAAAAAGGTGAAAGAGGCATTGGAGAAATTAGGTGAGGCCACTCAAAGAGATGATAATCTAATGTATCTCATTATAAATGCCGTTAAAGAATATGCCACCGAGCAGGAGGTATGTGATGTCTTCCGGGAGGCCTTTGGAGTATACAGAGATCCTGGTGTTTATTAAATAAAGTGCCTAAAGTGCCTGCCCGCTCGCCAAGCTAGCCTGCCACTGCGAGGCACGAGCGGGCAGGGCCTTGCGAGGCAGACGGGCCTAAAATTAAAAGTACCTAAAGATCTAAAGTCAACGACCCCGCCCTTCCGGGCGGGCCTTGAAAAAAGGAAATAATTCATTAGCCGCCTCCATCCCCACCCTCCCGGGTGGGGCATTAAAGGGCGGCGGTAAAAAGTTGTTACGTCGTAGACAATAGATTGCTTAACCTTTTCGGCTTTCCGACGGACAATAAACAACGGACAACAAACACTTGCTAGGAAAATAGCATGAATCAAAAAAGGAAGATCAGGATTTTAGTAGCAAAACCAGGCCTGGATGGCCATGATAGGGGTTCCAGAATTATTGCCAGGGCTTATAGGGATGCCGGTTTTGAAGTTGTATATACTGGCCTTCATCAAACACCTGAAGAGGTAGTCCAGGCAGCTATCCAAGAAGACGTGGATATGATAGGGCTATCCAGTTTAGCAGGCGCCCATATGTATCTCTTTCCAAGAGTGTTGGAGCTTTTAAAAGAGAAAGGCGCCGATGATATTGTGGTCTGTGGTGGAGGTATATTTCCAGAAGAGGATATACCTAAATTAAAAAACGCAGGGATCAAGGAGATATTTGTCCCGGGCACACCTTTAGAAAAAGTTGTGAAATGGGTTGAGGAAAATGCTAAACCTAGGAGCTGATAACTCTAGTGAGCAAGCAGTAGGCAGTGGGAATGAGACAATCAACTTTAGGCACTTTTAAATTTTAGGCACTTTAGGCACTTTGTAATGGTGATACCTGAAAAAATCATATCCGGGGATATCAGGGCTGTTGCAAGGCTCATCAGGGATATTGATGATAATGTCCCTGAGGCAAGAGAAGTCCTAAAGGATCTTTACCCTTATACTGGCAAGGCATATATTGTTGGTATAACTGGAGCGCCGGGCGTAGGGAAATCTACATTAGTAGATCAGATGATTGCCCATCTGAGAAAGGCCAAAAAAACTGTTGGGGTTCTTGCGGTAGACCCAACCAGTCCTTTCAGCGGGGGTGCTATCCTGGGTGACCGGGTCAGGATGCAGCGGCATAGCATGGATGAAGGTGTATTTATACGTTCAATGGCAACCCGAGGTTACTTTGGTGGACTGACTCAATCTACCAGAAGCGCTATAGATGTCCTGGATGCCATGGGAAAGGACTACATTATCGTTGAAACAGTCGGTGTTGGGCAGGATGAAATAGATATTGTTCGAAGCGCACATACAACTATTATAACCCTTGTACCTGGGATGGGTGATGATATTCAGGCCCTAAAGGCAGGTATCCTGGAAGTAGGTGATATTTTTGTAATAAACAAGGCTGATAGAGAAGGAGCAGACAGAACTATAAATGATATCAGATTGATGATCGAGATGGATGAAAAAAGGTATAAAGATGGCTGGAAGCCACCAATTCTAACTGCCCAGGCGGTATTTGATAAAGGAATAAAGGAAATCCTTGATGAAATAGAGAAACATGCGATGTATCTAACATCTTCCCCTGAAAGAAAGTCAATGTTTCAGCATGAAAAGGCCCGAAACGACCTTGTCGAGATGATAAAGGATAGAATTGTCAGTGATGTTTTGGCTGATATTATATATTCAAGAGAGTTCGAAGAGGCCCTTCAATTAATTGTGGAAAGAAAAATCGATCCCTACACTGCCTGTGATAATATTGTTTTAAAAAGACTAAAATCAGGGTAACTATTTAGCCACTAAGTCACCAAGACACAAAGGGTATTAAATGGTCAACGAAAAATTATCAATTACCAATTTTAAATTGCTAATTTTTTAAATAGAGCCTGTTCAATATTAGATGTTAAGTACGTCGCTCCATTTTCCGGTTTTCTTGTGTTCGTAAAGGATATCCAAGGTTGCGACTATATCATGCTCGATGACATGAATAAGGACATCGTCGTGTCCCATGTAGGTGTTATTGGTTTCCATATGGTATCTGTTTTCCTTGGTCAACCCGTAATATCGTTCGATGCCGGTGCGGAGTTTTTTTAACTGTTCATAAGGTCTTGACCCCGGCACGGCAGGTCCTTGTCGGCGATAGTTATTTTTGAACTGGGTATGCGTAATCCAGCCGAATCGATTTTCGGAGGTTTGATACTCACAGAAGAAGAGCAGGCGTTGCGGATCTTTGATACAAACGCGGTAACATGCGAACTTAGTTCGTCCACGATTGTATTCGATTCCTTTACGTCGCGTTGGATACCCAAATGGGCACAAAGGTGTGCCGGTTTTACCTAGATTCGGACCCCATTTCATGGATGGTTTGCGAATGATGGTAGGTAGCATATTGAACTCGGTGTAGATATCGCGGTGGAATTCCTCGGCATCATACCCCGCGTCGAGAATCACACAGGCAAAGGGAAGCTTTCGATAACGTTGAAGGGCTGTCAGTAAAAGTGGCATAATGTGCGCCCATCGCTTTCATTTGCTGGTGCAAGTCCCGCCTGCGGGATAGGAATACCGCTGACTGACGTAAGCGTATGAGCACGGTGACCAACTGGGTACTTGTGCTTATGGTGCGGTTTTCCAAAGGCAATGCTATCGTCGGTGAATATCCAGTTTCCATCGTCATCCTTTTCGCCTTTGGTGGAGGCTACGGCTTTGAGAAAAGTTGAATCGCCGATGAGAATAATCTTGTTACGAACCATTTTGGGAACATCTGATATAGGTGGAGTAAGTAAGCCCAACTTGTATGCCTGTAAGACAAAATGTCGATGAATCTCAACGAAGCCTTCCGGTCCTAGTCGTTGGCGGAGAGTGTTGAAGGTGTTATGTGCAGGAATCTCATCGTGGTTTATACCAATAGCATCACGATAGATTTTGATTTTGGCCAACTTCTCGCTGAGTTCCCTATCAGAGGAAATACGTTCTTTGACTTTTAGAATGCGTGCCAGGACCAGTGATCTCGCATAACAGACCGGTCCGGTAGAGCGATATCGAGAAAGAATGTTATTGATACTGCGCTTATTGATATCGCGAAAGTATTTCAGAAATTCCGATTCCTGGAGCGTGCGTACACGGGACATGTTTTGTGCCTCCTGTTCAATATTGGCGTTCAATATTTCAGGAGTATACAGAACAAGAAGCAAAACCCATAAGCTTAGATAATACCGGAATTTGCAGGCTTTTGTGGTCGGACGACAAGCATTGAAATCTTGGGTTACTTCTACCATTTTTACCTATGAAACATGGGTTACTTTTTCGCGTTTTGTGGCTCTGAGAAACACAAAACCCCCATTTTATAAGGAAATAGTGGGTTACTTTTCAAAATGGTGTCCTAAATATGTAGCTATTTCAATAGGTTAACATATTGAACAGGCTCAAATTGTCTAATATTGGTGACTTCGTGTCTTTGTGGCTAAATAATAACAAATCAGGTTATAAATAGTGGGAAATCCTATCCCATGGTGGGCTACTCAGATCATCTTGGCATTGGTTGCGATTTTTTTTATACTTTTTGGGATAGACCTCCTTTATATGGCATACCAAATTAATGATCCCTTCTCATTTATTATGACATTCTTCGCCTCAAATTTTATTATACTTATTAGCGCTACCCTCCTGCTTAGTTTTATTCTAAAAATTGTGACTTATATAAAGAAAACAAAAGAGAAGGAAAGGTAAAAGCTTTATATTTAAAAGATTAGAGGAGTATATCATGGCAAGTCTAAAGAAAGAAAAGCCTATGGGCAAACGATTGAAAGATATAAGGGCCAAAAAAGGGTTGAGCCTCGATTACTTAGCTAATGAGACCGGTTTCTCTATCGATTATATTTCTCGTATAGAGAAAGGGGGTATTATGCCTCCAGTGGCTACCATTTTACGGCTTTCAAGGGCCTTAGAAATAGACAGTGGTGTTCTCTTAAAGAAAGAGAGAGATGAAGCCGATAAAAAGAAATTAAAGGGCTTTAAAGAAAGGACAGAAGCTTACAGCTATCAGACATTAACACCAGATGCTGTTCATAAACATCTAAAGGCCTTCAAAGTCTTTATAGACCCGGTTTCCGATCATAAAGGGGTAAGCTACCAGCATGAAGGGGAAGAATTTATTTATGTTCTTAAGGGCAAAGTAGAGGTCACGGTTGGGGACAATAAAACTGTGTTAGACCCTGAAAATTCCTTACATTTTAATTCCTCCATCATTCATAAGCTTAGAAACTTAAGTTCAGAAAAAGCAGAAATGGTCGTTATACTTTATACACCATAATTGAAAATTGAGGATTGAAAATGTCCTATCAACTAAATGAAGAACAGAAGATGATCCAGGCCATGGTCAAGGATTTGGCCCGGGAGGCCATCCAACCCACTGCGGCCGAGAGGGACAAAACAAAAGAATTTCCAGCAGATATTTTAAAACAAATGGGCGAACTTGGGCTGATGGGAATGTGCGTTCCTCCTGAGTATAAAGGAGCAGGTGTAGATACAATAAGCTATAGTTTGGCCCTCCAGGAAATTGGATATGCATGTGCCTCTACAGCAATAATTATGTCTGTTCATAATAGTGTCTCCTGCGGTCCAATATTCAGATTTGGTTCTGACTTTCTTAAAGAAAACTATCTAAAACCCTTAGCAGCAGGTAAGAAGCTTGGATGCTTTGCAGTGACAGAACCAGGTGCTGGATCTGATCCAGCCGGCGCAAAAACAACTGCCAAAAAAGATGGAGATAGCTATATCTTGAATGGGACCAAGTCATGGATCACCAGTGGAAAAAATTCAGATGTTGTTGTGGCCACTGCCTATACAGACAAAAGCAAAAAACACAGGGGCATAAGTACCTTTGTGCTGGAAAAGGGTATGCCTGGTTTTATCGTTGGTCCAGAGGAGGATAAAATGGGTCAGAGGGCATCAGATTGCACAAGCCTTATATTTGAAGACTGTAGGGTCCCTGCTGAGAATCTACTGGGTGAAGAAGGACAGGGATTTATTATTGCTATGACCGCTCTGGACGAAGGAAGAATAGGTGTAGCTTCTTTGTCTGTGGGACTTGCTCAGACATGTCTGGATGCAGCCGTAAGTTATGCAAAAGAGAGAGTGCAATTTGGCAGCCCTATATCAAAATTTCAAGGGATTCGCTGGATGATAGCCGATATGGCAGTCCAGATAGAGTCATCAAGGCTCCTCACATTTAATGCTGCCTCTATGAAAGATAGGAGAGAAAGATTTACAGGAGAGGCATCTATGGCAAAACTATTTGCATCTGAAACAGCCAACAGAGTTTCATATCAAGCACTTCAGATCCATGGGGGTTATGGATATAGCAAGGAATATCCGGTAGAGAGATATTACCGGGATGCCAGGGTTTTAACTATCTATGAAGGAACCTCAGAGGTGCAAAGGATTGTAATAGCCAATAATATAATTGGATCTTAGGCTTATACCTTGACTCTTCTTCTTTTAGCCTAAAAATATTCCCCTCCCCTTTTAATGTTTATAAAAATTTATCTGCCTTTTATCACTATTCTATTATCCAGTACTTGGGCCCGTGCTCTACCACACTCGATCCGAACACCCCCTTTATCCCAGAATTCACGCTAAGGACTGGGAGTAACTATTTCACAAAAATGGATGTTTATCCCACAAGTTGTTTTAGAACCAACGATGTCCTCTTTTACTTTTACTGCCTTTCTCAATCTTTTACTGCTCAGCCTTGCTACTCTCTCTTTAACCGCCTCAATAATTATGCCCACGCCTTCAACAAAATATTCCAACCAATTGGTTAGATCTAATGTGTCTTGATCAACACCCTGTAATGCCCTTTAATATGCCTGCCCATCGAAATCATAGTAATCATCAAGGCAAAAGAACTGTTTAGTGTCAAAGCCTCGAAGATAGAGAATCAGGGTGGCCAAGGACCTGGCATCTACCGTAGTCAACGACCCCGCCCTTCCGGGCGGGTCTTGAAAAAAGGAAATAATTCATTAGCCGCCTCCATCCCCACCCTCCCGGGTAGGGCATTAAAGGGCGGCGGTAAATATATATTGAAAACTCTTTTTCATTAGAATTTTATCTACCCTGCAAATTAGTTTATTGACATTTTAAACCTAATCTCATTGCATAAACCAAAAAATCGTGCTAAGAGAATTTTCCTGAGTTGTATTGGCTAAGAAGGGGAAAATGATAACTTAATGACTGATAAAAATAAAAAACTGAACTGTTCTGGTTTTTCTCCCAGATGGTGGACCTTATTTGCTATCATTATTATCATACCTTGCCTACCCTTTACCATTGCCATCGCAAAAGAAAGGATAAGAAAACCTGCGGTTGCTGGCTATTTCTACCCAAAGGATAAAGAAGAACTAACAAAAACAGTTGATGATTTCATCTCAAATGTCAAACAGAAGCAAATCAGGGGCAAAACCTTAGGCCTTATGTCCCCTCATGCTGGATATGTGTTCTCTGGTCAGGTAGCTGCTTATTCTTACAGACAAATCAAGGATAAGAATTATGATACGATAATAATCCTTGGTCCAAGCCATCACGTTTATCTTAAAGGAGCATCAGTGGGTAACTGGGATGCCTATGCAACCCCTCTGGGAAAGGTTAATGTAAACAAGGAAATAGTTAATACCCTTTTAAGCATAGGGGGTCCCTTTAATTTTGT
>Ga0209977_10000589_pt1 | contig 14558 bp, 13 predicted proteins | sample SumtaG_2_FD_183113 | JGI IMG/M metagenome (GOLD analysis project Ga0209977, IMG submission 183113) | Deep subsurface microbial communities from Indian Ocean to uncover new lineages of life (NeLLi) - Sumatra_00607 metaG (SPAdes) (version 2) | ecosystem: Environmental > Aquatic > Marine > Oceanic... | reverse complement strand
GAAAAAATATTTGAAATTAAATGGAAAACGGATTTACCTTATAGATATTCGATTGGCAAATTAGCAGTAAAGTTCTTTGAAGAATTAAAGGAAAATAAGAAGATAATGGGAAGTAAATGTTCAAAATGTGGAAAAGTACACTCTCCACCAAGGGCAGTTTGTGCTGACTGTTTTATTGAAATGACTGTTGAGGATATGGTTGAATTATCGCCGAGAGGTACCTTAGAAGGATTCACAGTCATAAATTATCCATTTACGGACCCAGCTACGGGAGGATTACGTCCATTCCCTTACGGTTATGCACTATTTAAATTGGATGGTGCTGACACTTATACAATGCACTTTATTAATGAAACAGATTACACTAAACTGAAAGTCGGTCAACGCGTTGAAGCTGTTTTTAAAGAGAAAAGAGAAGGTAATATAGGAGATATTATGTATTATAAGGTTATTAAAGAGGAGAAATAAATTTAGAGGGATAAAAAATGAACCAAGAAATTGAGAAAAAAGTATTTAGAGGTAGGATTAAAGTTCCTTATAAACACACTGCTGGAGCTTATGTTGAAAAATTTATTACCGAAATTGGAAAAAACAACAAAATTTTCGGCGTTAAATGCCCAAAGTGCAAAAAAATTTACGTACCTCCCAAAATGATTTGTTTCGAATGTTTTGAAAAAATGGAAGAGTGGATTGAGATTGGAAATCAAGGAATTATTAAAGGGTTTACTGTTATCACGCATACTACTCCAGTTATGCCTTTAGAACCACCTTTCGCTTATGGAATTATCAGACTCGATGGTGCAGACACCGATTTTGTTCACATAATTAAAGAAAGCGATCCAGAAAAACTTAAAATAGGGATGAAGGTTAAAGCTGTTTTTAAAGAAAAACCAAGAAAAAGAATTTTGGATATAGAATATTTCGAGCCAATTTAATAAAAATTTAATACATTTTTTTTTTTACCTTTATTATATTTATAACAATTAATTAAAATTATTAAAGTGAAAAATTGTGAATGAAAAAGCAGTTTTAATAGAAGAAAACGAAGAAGGAACAATAACAACAATAAAATTGAACCGACCAGAAAAGAAGAATGCGATGAATTATGATATATTAGCGGGACTTCAAAACGCGATAGATAAAATTGAAAGATCTAATACTAGAGTCGTAATTATTACGGGAGGGGATGAATTCTTTAGCGCGGGTATAGATTTGAACTTTTTAACAGGCCAAGAAAAAGATCCAGAAGGGATAATTCCGGATTTAAGGGTACCTCGCAATTTTAGATACTTTGCAAATACTTGGATACAACCTATTTTTACTAAAATTGAGAAAATGGAAAAACCAGTTATAGCAAAGATTAACGGATATTGTTTTGGTATGGCTTTTGAGCTAGCACTCGCTTGTGACTTTAGATTCTGCTTAGATTCCGCGAATTTTAGCATGCTAGAAACAAAGATTGGTATGAACCCAGATGTAGGGGGCACTATAAGAGCGGTAAGACTATGTGGAATCCCTAACGCTAAAGACATTATTTTAACAGGGAGGAATTTCGACGGAAACGAAGCATACAGGCTTGGGGTTGTCAATAGAGTAGCAAAAACTCCAGAAGAATTAGACTCAATTATTAAAATGTATTCTGACGAACTTATTGATAGTGCTCCACTCGCCGTAGGTTTAGCAAAGAAATTAATTGACGATTTATATGGCAAAGATGTAGCTTTTGGGCTTGAATTAGAAACTTTAGTTAGCTCCCAACTACTTCAAACTAAAGATGCAATGTCGGGAGCGCTTGCTAGATTACAGAAAACTAAACCGAAATGGCGATCTAAGTAAATTAAAAAAAAAATTCCAAATCAAATAATTTTTTAAGATATGTTTTAGAGAAAAAATAGTTTTTTAATTAGCGCCCAATAAAAATAGGGTCTCTTTTTTCTTTTAAAGCTCTCATGGATTCGTTAAAATCTTTTGATCTAAACAGTTTCCTTAAACCTTTATTTTCTAAATCTAATGTTTTATCTAAAATATCAATGAAGTAAGCGTGCATTGTTTTTTTCATGAGTTTTATTGAAAGATACGGTCCTTGAGGAGGAATTAATCTCAGTGCTTGTTGTCTAGCAAATGGTATTAATTCTTCCTTAGGTAAGACTTTATTCACGAGACCAAGCTCAAAAGCTTTTTGGGCTGTAATTTTATCTCCAAAAAAACAAATTTCCTTAGCTTTTTGAAATCCAACTAAAAACGGTAACATAAACGAGGCACTAAATTCTGGAATGATGGCTCTTTTAGAAAAGTAAAAACCTAACCAGGCATCCTCAGCGATATATATGAGATCTGCCCCCGATAATGGCATGGTAATAGCACCACCAATTGCTAATCCGTTTATCGCAGCAATAACTGGTTTAGAGAATTTCCAAAGTGCCATACATAATTTTTTTTGAGCGATATCCATCAGATCTATTTCCATTCTAATCTCTTTTTGTATCTTCTCAAAATAATTTGGTTCAAAATATCCCCCCGATGAAAAGGCATTTCCTTCGGGATTTCCGGTGATTAACAGGACTTTTGCGTTCTTATCTTTTTCCATATCTTCTAGCACCGTTAAAATCTCTAAAAAAGAGATATAAGTTACTGCATTCCTTCTTTCTGGTCTATTTATGGTAATCGTACAAATACCGTTCTCTTCCTTTTCGTATAAAATGTCTTCAAAATCGGATATATTCATTTTTTGAACTCCTACTTCCTCAATATTAATTAAATAATTTATAAGAATATCATAAATTTTGTTTTAAAATAAACCCAATTTGCTCTATGCTATAGTTAATATCATCTGCGTTGATGCCATAGTGAGTTACAAATCGGATTTTTTCATTACTGATGTTAAAAGCTAAAATTCCTGCTTTATTAAGAGCTGTAATAATTTTAAGAATTCTGACCTTTTCTAACATCTCAATTATAACTATATTAGTATCTGTTGGATGCACTTTTATAGGTAAGTTTAGGTTTTTTAATCCTTCAGAGAGTAATTTTGCGTTTTTATGATCGTCAGCAAGCCTATTTATCCATTTAGGTTCTAACGCAATGAGCCCAAAGGCAGCAATAATTCCCGCCTGACGCATTCCTCCACCCACCATTTTTCGAAATCTTCTAGCTTTTGAAATGAATTTTTTAGAACCCGCTACAATTGATCCTACAGGACACGATAATCCTTTAGACAGACAAAACATTACACTATCGGTATGTTTAGTAATTTCAGTTACAGGTACGTTCAAACCGATTGCTGCGTTAAAAATTCTTGCTCCATCTAAATGAAATTTTAGATCGTTTTTCTTAGTAAAATCTCTCATTTTCTTTAAAACATCAAGTTCAACTATTGCACCGCCATGGTAATTATGTGTGTTCTCGGTACATAATAGCGTGGATGGTGGTTCATGTATTTCTTCTTTATCTCGAATTAAGGACTGAAGATATTCAAATGAAGGAACGCCTCTAACAGAAGGATATGTCCTAATCATTAACCCTCCTATTCGTGCCGCGCTCCCTACTTCATTTAAAAAAATATGACTTTGTTCTTCTAAAAGAATTTCGTCTCCAGGTTTAGTTTGTGAAAGAAATGAGACTAAATTACCCTGCGTTCCTGATGTTACAAATAGAGCAGCGGCTTTTCCGATAAGTTTAGCAGCTTTATCCTCTAATTCGTTCACAGTTGGATCCTCCCCCATCACATCATCACCAAGTTGAGTATCACCCATTGACTTTATATATTCCCACATTTCAGGAGATGGCTTGGTCACTGTATCAGATCGTAAATCAACAATTTTCATAATAATTAAAAAAAATCGCTTTAAAATTGTAACATTAAATCATATAAATAATATATAGTTTGAAAAATGATAACTTTTTATTATAAAAAAAGCATCTGTTTTTGTGTAGGTTACAACCCAGGTATTCCTGTTCTTTTGTGAAGAATATCTAATCCTTTGGAAATGAGTGAGATCATAACTAGAAATATGAGAGCAATAACGATGTAAATGGTGATTGGATTTATTGAAATATATGGATGCGTCATGATATAGAATGCCTCACGAAAAAGTTCTTTTACTCCAATGAAATAAACTACTACGGTATATTTTGGAAGATAAGCTGCTTCATTTGACCACGAAGGGATAACACGGCGTAGAGCCTGTGGTAAAACAACATAATAAATTCCACCTAAACGAGACATACCAATTGATTCGGCAGCTGCTATTTGTCCTTCCCCCACAGACAAAATAGCTCCGCGGAAGTATTCTGCTTGATAAGCCGCACTATTAAGACCTAATGTGATAATACCAATAAGTATAGCTTGATTAAAAAGCGTAATTGTAATATCTTTTCCCAATAATATTAAGTTAAATTCAAGTTCCCATCCCGTACTAACAATACCCAAACTAGTTGGTAAATAAAATAATAGTAATAACTGCGCAAGCAATGGTGTACCACGTATAATTTCGATATATCCGGTTGCTACTCGTGAAAAAATTTGCCCTCCGTATTGACGGAGAATGGCAAGAAAAAGACCAAGAAAAAAGCCAATCACAAGTGCCAACCCATAGAGCCATATCATTGTAATAAAACCAGATAAAAGATGATCCCAAAAACCCAGAACTTTAAGAAATTCTTCTATCGGATTAGGCCGAGCTTGAAATATCACTTGTTTTATTCACCATTAGAAAGTTTCATAAGCCTATCATGCCCTCCATACAAAATATCTAGTTGTTCCAGAAATTTTTTTACACGCTCGGATTTAGGTGAAGTAAAGAAATGCTGGGGTGTTCCACGTTCTATTAATATACCCTCTCCAAGGAAGATCATTTCTGATGCAACAGCTCTAGCAAACCCCATTTCATGAGTGACTACTATCATTGTGGTACCTGATTTTGCAATATCCAACATAACTTGAAGTACATCACCGATTAGTTCAGGATCCAAGGCTGAGGTGGGCTCATCAAATAAAATTACATCCGGTTCCATGGCCAAAGCACGGGCGATGCCGACACGTTGTTGTTGCCCTCCAGATAATTGCGCAGGATAATGATCAGCCCATTTGGTCATCTTCACACGATCTAGAGTTTCAAGTGCTTTTGTACGAGCTTCTTCTTTAGAAAAACCTTTAACCCGGCGAAGACCAAGACTAACATTGTCTAATGCTTTGAGATGCGCAAAAAGGTTGAAATGTTGGAAAACCATACCGATTCTTGCTCTTATAGCATTAAGATTGGTTTCGGGTGCATTAAGATTCTTTCCCCTAAGGAATATTTCTCCTTTATCTGGAGGATTTAACATGTTAATACACCGAAGTAATGTACTTTTACCAGAACCACTCGGTCCGAATATAACTTTAACTTCTCGTTCGAAGACTTTGAATGATATACCTTTAAGGACTTGCAAATCTTCATATGATTTCCATATATTATTTAACTCTAACACAGGTTTAGTTATATTTAACTACCTCCAATACCTAATTCTTTTAGTTTTTTAATTTGTCGTTCACCAAACAATTTCGTCACAGGAAAAGTAAAAAGGAAATAAGTGATTGCGAGTACACCCATTGATAAAATCCACAGTTCTGGATAATTTGTTCCATACCGATAAGCCCATTTGGTCATTTCAATAACACCGACCTCAAAGGCGAAAGATGTATCCTTAATCACAACAGCATACTCATTTGACCAACCTGGAACCGCTAAACGTAAGGCTTGGGGTAATAAAACATGCCGCAGAGCTCTTATCCGGCTCATCCCCAACGCTCGAGCAGCCTCCATTTGTCCTAAATTAACGGAAAGAATAGCTCCACGAAAAATCTGAGATTGGTACGCACCACTACGAAGAGCAAGTGCTAAGATTACGCTAGCTAGGACTCTATTAAGTGGGTGAGATATATACCAAAATAAATCAGGCATTCCGAAAGCGAAAATAAAAATTAAGATTAGAATGGGAATACCACGAAATAACTTTTCGTAGCCACTTGCGAACCAATTAAGTTCTTTGCCACCGTAGACGCGCATGAGTGCAAGAGATAACCCCAAAATAAACCCCCCCAATAGACCTACGACAGTCAACAACAGAGTTATGGCCAATCCTTTTATAATAATAAGCGAAAAAATATCCCATATAATGATAATTGTATTAAAAGCCAAGTCTGGAAAAAATATTAAGAAAATTATATATCCTATAATAAAGCTCAATATGAGAATTATAGGAAAAAGGATGAGTTGAATGACGATATTAAACAGAAATGAATCCCAGAATTTCTTTTTATAAAGTTTCATAACGACCATAATCCCAAAGGTAATGTTAATTACTAAACTAATTACATTAGTAATAATATTATCTCCGAAAATGAAATAAAGTAGTATATTAATCGGAATATTTAGTATGAGTAATATAATATTAACTATAACCGCAGTCTTGATAGATCCGTCCCATCTCTTTTTCTTGGCATACCATTTCATAGTATATATCCCCGTAATAAAGATGATAATGGAAACGGTTATTGTTATAACAATCCCAATAATTAAACCTGCGAATTCCGATTCGACTTGAAATAACATTGTTATCATATAATAATGGCAATTTTTTTATAATTTTTCGGTTGTAATGTAGTATTTTAATCAAAAACTTGAGTGAAATTTTAGAAGATATGATATTCTATCTAAGGTTTAAAACCCATTTAAAATAAAAAAAAAATTTGGTTTGGGATATACATTACATGAAAAATCCCTATATTTTCATTAATAAAAAATAAGTGGTAAGGGATTCTTGAATAATTTTTATGTAAACCACTCTTCGATAAGGGCATCAAGGGTTCCATCTGTATAGGATTCAAGAATAACTTTATTGATTACTGCCATCAGTTCAGGTTCGTCCCAACGGGTAAATAAGGAACAAGGTTCAGCAAGTGCAGTATAAACCACTTTGAGATCGTAAAGCTTAGACCAGATTGTAAAGACTGGTTCGTCTACGAAAGCTACTTGGGATATATTAGCAACTAAATTTGTAGCCATTACATCAGCTTTAGGGTAATCATTGTAAGGTATACCTGCGTCATCTAATTCCCACATTTCAGCAGAACCCGATAGTACATCTACCTCATAACCTATTAGATCCGTATAATTATTCACAGTAATCGTAGAATTTTCCAAAACCACCATAACCATATTTGTTCGAATATATCCCATGGAAAACGCGAGTTGTTGTGCGCGTGCGGGTGTGGCGAACATTGCAGCAGCAATCATATCAGTCGTGCCTGCAAGACAAGAATCTATCAGAGCAGCAAAGGACATATCTGACCACTCAATAGTAACACCGATTTCCGTAGCAATCAACTCGCATAGATCGATATCGAACCCTTCGAATTGATCAGTAGTAACATTATATATCTCGAATGGTGGCCAGTCAGAACTAGTCCCTATAATGATTGTACCTCGTGATTGAATCTGAGAGAGTAAGGAAGTACTAGGTCCCGTTTCTAGAAGTGAAGGAATAAACCAACCAAAACTGAATCCTATTACAAGGCCAGCTATTATTCCTAATACAGCAATTTCTCTTTTCATTTAATAATCAACTTTTTTATTTTTATTTTAAACTTTTTTTAGTGTTTTATTTTAGATTACGTGATACAGAAGATAGATGTTATAGGTAAATTTATAAAGATTTTCATTTCTAGTCTAATAATTTCAGCATTTAATCTTAGAATGTTAATTAAATTATCATTTCTCTAGTATAATTTATAAGTCCTCTTTTTGAGAGACTTATAAAGTAGCAAACTAATAAAAATAAAAAGATGAAAAAATCTATTTAGTTTTTAACACTAATTAGAAAATCTATTTTTGTATTACAAATAAAAAAGATTATAAAGCATCAGTTTTTTCTTATTCTAATTATGAGATTAAGATTAATTCCGCTAGTAGGTATCAGTATTTTATTAATTATTATTGGGATTATTTAATTTCAGTAAAGAAATTCTAAACTCTTTTTTACCATCCTTTTCTTAACTTTTCTGGGTTTGAATTTCTTAATATTCACAAATAAATAATAAAAAACAAAAATTCATTGGTGAAAAAAGGATTGATCAAAAATAATAGCGTGTATATATATGATGCAACCCTTCGGGAGGGAAGCCAAAAAATAGGAATTAGTTTTTCGGTTGAGGATAAAATTCGTATTCTCGAACGCTTAATTAACGATCTTCACATTCCTATGATTGAAGTTGGGTGGCCCGGTTCCAATCCAAAAGATATTATATTTTATAAAAAGATTAAAGCAATGAAAATAAATTCAAATGAGACTAAGATTTATGCTTTTGGCAGCACGAGACGCAAGGATATAAAAGCTGAAGATGACGGAAACTTAAAAGCATTATTAGAGGCTGGCACAAAACATGCCACAATTTTTGGTAAGAGCTGGGACTTGCATGTTAAGGTCGCCTTAGAGACCAGTTTAGAAGAAAATCTTAACATGATTGAAGATACTATTAAATATTTGATGGAAAGCGGGATTGAAGTCGTCTACGACGCAGAACATTTCTTTGATGGCTTTAAGAATAACGAGGAATATGCTTTACAAACAATTTCTTGTGCCTTTAAAGCAGGTGCGTCATGGATAGTTCTATGTGATACAAATGGGGGTCTTTTACCACACGAATTAAGTCCAATTTTTGAAAAAGTAAAAGATTTTTTAGGAAAAGATGTTCGTTTAGGAATACATGCTCACAACGATTCTGGCGTGGCGAATGCTATTGCGTTAGAAGCTGTTAACCATGGCGCCAGAATGATTCAAGGCACGATAAATAGTTTTGGTGAAAGATGTGGTAATACTGATTTAACAACGATTTTGCCAATTCTGAAATTAAAAATGGGAATTAATTGCATATCTTCTGAAGATTTAGAAAACATCACTGAAGTTTCGCACTTTATTTACGAAATGGCCAATCTACCTGGAAATAGTGATCAACCTTTTGTAGGAAGAAATGCATTTTCGCATAAAGGAGGTGTCCATATTTCAGCTATGCGTAAAAATTTAAAAACATACGAACAAATAAGTCCAGAATTGGTAGGAAACTCTCGAAATATAAAAATTTCTGAATTAGCAGGTAAAAGTTCAATACTACACATGTCTAAGAGATTTGGCATGCATTTAAGGGAAGAGAATCCAAAAGTTGCTGAGATTTTAGAAGTGATCAAACAAAAAGAGAAAGAAGGATATGTTTATGAAGGTGCAGAAGGTTCTTTAGAAATTATTATGAGAAGTATGGATATGAACATTCAAGATCCGGATTATTATAGGAAAAAGTTTTTCGAATTAGAAGGATTTCGAGTACTTACTGAAATGCATAGAAATAATTTAATATCTGAGGCAACTATTAAAGTAAAAGTTAAAGGTCAAGAATATCATACTGCTGCTGATGGAAATGGACCTGTTAATGCGTTAGATAATGCTCTTAAAAAGGCATTAGTTCACTTTTATCCAAGTATAAAAGAAATACATCTTTCTGATTTCAAAGTTAGAATAATTAATAAAGCAGGAACGGCCTCAAAAGTGAGAGTATTAGTTGAAACGAATGATAACGGAGAATCATGGGGTACAATTGGTACACATGAAAATATCATTGTAGCATCGTGGAACGCACTTGTTGACTCCTATATTTTTAAACTATTGAAAAGAGAAACTAATTGGTGATTCCCTAGTGGAATTAATATGTATAGAAATTAGAATTGGACTAAGATAATCGTTAAAAATTGATTAAAAAGGGTATGATTGGTATGAATTTTGAACTTGATGAAAAGCAAAAATTAGTAAGACGCAGCGTTAGGAGCTTTGCTGAAAAAATATTAGCTCCTCTCGCACCTATTATGGATAGAGAAGAAGAATTTTATCCAGAAATTATAAAAGAGCTTTCCACGATGAATTTATGGGGAATTACAATCCCCGAAAAATATGGAGGTGCTGAATTAGATTATATTAATTATTTAATCAGCATAGAAGAAATTTCAAGGATATGTGCTTCTACTGCTCTTACTGTGTCTGTTCATAATGCTCTTGGAGCAATACCCTTATATAAATGGGGGAATGAGGAACAAAAGGAGAGATTTCTATATGATTTAGCATCTGGAAAAAAAATTGCAGGATTTGGCTGGACTGAACCGAATGCAGGTTCAGATGCTAGAAGTATTGAGTGTATGGCAGTAGAAGACGGGAAAGATTTTGTTTTGAATGGATCTAAAATTTTTGTTACTAATGGCTCCATCGCATCTGTATTTTTAGTAGGAACCCGATACCAAACTATTGATAGACAAAAGGGTTTCACCCTAGTTATTGTTGAAAAAGATATGGTAGGATGTGAAATTGGTCCAAAAGAAAACAAGATGGGAATGAGGGGAAATCCAACGACGAGCTTATATTTCAATAATATGCGTGTTCCAAAGGAAAATGTCTTAGGAAAACTCCAAAATGGTTTTAAATATGCAATGCAAATGTTAGATTTTGGTAGAATTGGTATCGCAGCCCAAGCATTAGGTATCGCTCAAGCGGCTTATGAACATAGTGTAAAATATTCAAAGGGTAGAATTCAATTTAATAAGCCGATATCTCAATTTCAAGGGGTTTCATTTAAATTAGCTGAAATGGCTACTAAGATAGATGCTGCGAGATTATTGGTATATAGAGCTGGATATATGAGTGAGCAAAACAAGAGTTTTTCTAAAGAGGCAGCTATGTGTAAACTTTTTGCAAGTAAAGTTGCTCGTCAAGTTTCTCAAGAAGCGCTTCAGATTCATGGAGGGTATGGTTATATGAAGGATTTACCCATTGAGCGTTACTATAGAGATGCTAAAGCATGTGAAATTTATGAAGGCACTTCAGAAATTATGAAATTAATTATTGCTAATCAAATTTTAAGAGGAAATATTTAAAATGACGCTAAAGATAGTTGTATTAATAAAACAAGTACCGAGTTATGATAATTTAGAAATAGATAAATCTACAGGCACAATATTAAGAGATGGTATTGAGAATATAATTAATCCAGATGATCTATACTCAATTGAACTAGGGCTTAAATTAAAAGAAAAGTATAACGCCATTGTTTCCATAATGACTATGGGTCCTCCTCAGGCTGAATTTGCTTTAAGAGAGGGTCTGGCAATGGGTGCTGATCATGCGATTTTAATAAGTGATCCGAGATTCGCATATTCAGATACCTTTCAAACAACATTGATCTTGAAAGATTCCTTTGAAATAATAAAAAATTATGATATTATTATATGTGGTAGTCAAACCTCTGATTCTAGCACAGGTCAAGTTCCTTTTCAGTTATCAGAAGCACTTGAAATCCCATTAATTACAGATATTTTTACATTAGAAATTGAGAATCATATTATTAAATGTCATCGCAATTTTGGACACGAATCGCAAAATATTGAAGTAAAGTTACCTGTTTTATTAAGAACTATAAGTCATTTTAATATTCCTCGATATGTATCATTATCAAGAATTAAAAAAGCCTTTGAAAAGAAAATCCAAATCTTTGATTACAAAACATTCAAATATCCTGAATATATTGATGGATGTAATAAATCCCCCACAAGAGTTGTTAAAATTGAGAAAGTAGAGATAAAAAGAAAGAATAACATCTTAGAAGGCTCTGTAAATGACAAGATACAGAGTTTAATTCAGATTATGAAAGAAAATGGAATTAATAATGTTTATTCTAGTGAAAAAAAATAGAAGGGTAAAATTTGAGTAAATTAAATAACTATAAGGATGTATGGGTTTTTACAGAAATCAAAGATCATATGCAAGTCCATGATTGTGCTTTGGATATATTAGGAAAAGCGAGAGAAATTGCTGATAAGTTAGGGCAAAAATTAGTAGGAATTTTGCTTGCCCTTGATGCAGAACAATATTTACCTACAATTGAGGAACATGGTGTTGATAAAACCATCTATATAAGTCATAGTGATCTAAAACATTATCATGAGAGAATTTTTACAGATCTTATCTTTGATCTTATTAAAAAGCATAAACCTTCAATCTTTTTATTTCCATCCACAGAGGCAGGTAATGCACTAGCTGCACGTTTAGCATACCGTTGTCGTACTGGTTTAGTAAGTGATGTTTTAAATTTAGAATTAAAGAAAGAAGAGAATAATCTTTTAATAAGTGATAAACCAGCATATTTAGGGAATATTATAGTAAAAATTACTTGCCCAGAAACAAGACCCCAGATGTGTACTGTTACTATGGGTACTTTTCAAAAAAATAGACTGAAAAAGCCGGATATAGAAAGAGAAATAGTTCAATATAATTTTGATCAAAATAAGCTCAAGATTAAAATAATTGGAAACCCAACCCGTAAAGATAAGCCTTCTGCTACACTATCAGATGCAAAATTTGTATTAGGTGGAGGACATGGTTTATTGTCTAAAGAAAACTTTGATAAAATTTTCAAATTGGCAAAAAACATAAACGGACAAGTAGGTGGAACTAGACGTCCAATAATGGACGGTTGGATGCCAGAACACTTACAAATTGGCATAAGTGGTGAAACAATTTTTCCAGATTTATATCTCTCATTTGGAATTTCTGGAGCAATTCAACATATTGTTGGAATAACAAAATCAAAAACGATAGTTGCAATCAATAAAGATCCAAACGCTTCTATTTTTAAAACTGCTGATTATTGTATAATAGATGATGCTCCTAAAATCTTAGAAGGGTTGTTGAAATATTATCGCGGTTAAATATTAAAAACTTTAAAAAGTGTAAAATAAATACATTTATAATTTATATCACAATTTTTCAGATTAATCATGCCTAAAGATTTATTTAGAATAAGATTAGATACTCCACTTGATAAAAAAGCCTTGAAGTTTATTTCATCTTTAAAAGAGGATTTATGGATTGCTGAAGAAGATATTTTAGGAACGGAAGTGCATGATATTATGCTTTTTGAACAAAATTTGCTTAATAAAAATGAAATCAAAAAAATTCTAACTTCCCTTGAAGAGATAAGAGAAAAGCTATTAACGAATCAGATTGAATTAAACGAAAATTTTGAAGATATTCATCCTTTTATAGAACAAAGCGTTATTGATAAGATTGGCATTGAAATAGGTGGTAAAATACACACAGGGAGATCGAGAAATGATCAAATCTCAGTTGATTTAAGGTTAAAACTAAGAAAGGAATTAAATAATATCACTAATGAATTATTCACGTTTTTTGATGTTTTGCTTAATGTTTCTAAGAAAAACATTGATACTTATATGCCATTATATACTCATCTGCAAAAAGGGCAGTTAGGAGTTTTTTCACATTATATCAATAATTATATTGCTCAAATTTTAAGATCTCTTGAAAGAATAGAAGAAATTTATAAACGAGTTAATAAAAACCCTCTTGGAGCTTGTGCTATCGGAGGAACAAGCATAAATATCGACAGGCTACGAACCACAGAGCTATTAGGCTTTGATGGAATAATATATAATTCTATTGATGCCATAAGTTCGCGAGATTATATATATGAAACTTTAATGGGTCTTTCTTCATTAGCAATTCATTTTTCAAGAATAGCAGAAGATTTGATTATTTGGTCGACAAGCGAGTTCAGCTTTATTGAGTTAGATAATGCCTACTGTTCAGTTTCAAGTGTATTGCCTCAAAAGAAAAACCCAGATACTCTGGAATTAATTAGGAGTAAGAGTTCTAAAATTATGTCAAACTTATTCAATGCCGTAATGGTTATTAAATCAATTCCAACGGGATATTTCAGGGATTTTCAAGACTTAAAGTCTTTATTAAAAAGTTCATTCGAGCTACTTTTTTCGATTATTGAAATGTTTAATGGAATATTTTCAACTATAACAATTAATAGAGAAAACATGAGTAAGGCTGTTATTGAGAGTTTCATTCTGGCTTTAGATTTAGCTGAATTATTGGTTCAAAAATATAACATCCCTTTTAGACAATCACATAAAATTGTCGCACTTTTAGTGAAAAATTCAGAAAAGCCAGGAGATATGCTAAATAAAGAAAAAATTGAGAGTTATATTTTTGATGTAAGAAATAAAGAAATAACAATATCAGAAAGCTTAATTCAAACATTAGGAAACTTAGATCTGAGTTTAGAAAAAAGAATTAGTCAAGGTTCTCCAGCTGAGAAAGAAGTTAAACTTAACATTGATGAGTTGATAAAAAATAAAGAAGCATTACACAAATTGTTTTTAAAAAGAGAAGAAACGATAAGGAATGCTAAGGTTCTTAGAGAAAAAATAATAAAAAACCTACTCTCATGAGAAATGAATTATTGAAAATTGTTCAATAAAAAACAATAAGTTTATATTGAAACAAGAGACAATATAAAAAATGTTTAACAAAAGCATTGTTCTTAAAGTAAATGTTTAATGAAAACTTGTTTTTTACTCGTGTTTTTTAGATATAATAAAAAAAATTAAAATTCGTTTAATTTATATAGACTCACTCCTATATATTAATATAATATTGCGTTGGTGTTATGA
>Ga0209977_10000588_pt1 | contig 14575 bp, 15 predicted proteins | sample SumtaG_2_FD_183113 | JGI IMG/M metagenome (GOLD analysis project Ga0209977, IMG submission 183113) | Deep subsurface microbial communities from Indian Ocean to uncover new lineages of life (NeLLi) - Sumatra_00607 metaG (SPAdes) (version 2) | ecosystem: Environmental > Aquatic > Marine > Oceanic... | reverse complement strand
TGTTCCCTTTGATGATGACCCCATTGATGTAGATTACGAAGATAAAATTGATTTTACAAAGACTCTTGCATTTGAGAATTTTAATCTTGAAATAAACCCCATGGTCTATGAACATTCAGATGTTGATGTAACAAAAGAAGCCCAGGGGAGGGGTCAGGATACGTATATCTCACTATTCGAATTTTCAGCGAAGTATGACCCTGTACCCACTATGCTTACTCAGAACCATACACCTCTTGTGAAAGAATTTCTTGGTCAGGATTGTGGATTCAGAAGGGATAAAGTGAAGAAGTCCGTTTTGATAATGGGGGAGGTGTCAGGTACAGAAGAGACAAAGTATATCCACGGAAATTACGTGGAGGGAACATTTACTTTTTTAGGAGGTCATGACCCTGAAGACTATACTCATTACGTTGGAGAACCTCCTACAAGGCTTGAATTACATAAGAATTCACCCGGTTACAGATTAATACTGAACAACGTACTTTTCCCTGCTGCGAAGAAAAGGAAACTTAAAACATAGCAATAAGCGCAGCAAGGATTGCTAATATACCTATTGGTAACTCAAAGGCAGCGATTATTGTAGAAACCTTCTCAATGGAAATCTCTGCCTTTGGAATAAGCCTAAAAAGGTTGAAGAACAGTGTAGCACCCGCTATCAGTGCCATTAATGCACCAAAAACATATCTTCCCCCCATATCAAATGAAGAAAGCCCAACGAAGAATATAACGACACCAACAGGAATCTTTATAGCATTTAAGAATTTTATCGCTTCTTCTATATGAGGGACTTTAGAGAATATACTCATTACAAGTATTAGACCGCCGAAAAGCAACCATTCCATTTTTCCTCCTTAATTTTATCTTTTGTTTTTTTCTAAACTACTTTCTTAAGAAACCTATATCATAAACTCTCTCATTTGTCAATGTTTTACTCCTCTATAATAATTAATTTTTCCCCAAGATTGTTTTTTAATTCCTTAAGGTTGTAACTTGAGAGAATCTGTGATAGTAATGGACTTTTTGGCTTTGAAGTTACAACAAAATCTACATTCTCTTCTTCATGAACCTTGAGTACTTCATCTACAAACCTACCTTCCCCCAATATCTTCTTCATAGGGATATTTTTCTCCTTTACAAGTTTTTCTACCCGTTCAAGCTCTGAATATGCTCTTTTCTTGTACTCTTCAAGTATTGTTTTCTTTAAGTCGTCTGTTGGTTTGGGTCCAAGAAAACCAATATACATAAGGAGGGAAGAGACAGATTCAGGAATCTCTTCGTCAAGCACAAAGATAACAACAAGTTCATAATCCTCTTTTTCCGCTTTTGATATTGCAAAGGAGACAGAGGCGGAGGAGAAACTGATATTGGATAAAACAAGCATTAACTTTTTCATGGTTTCAGTCCTATTAAGGGCCAGTAGAACCTGACCATAAGGTTAAAGATTAAAAATGAGATAATATTTAAGAAAATACCTAATTTGAGAGAATCCTTTACACGATAGTAACCTGATGAGTAGGCAATGGCATTCGCTGGTGTGCTTATTGGAAGACAGAAGGCAAGACCCGCTGGCACTGCGACAGCAAAGGTGGTGACAATGGGGTTTATACCAAAAGCCCTTCCCAGACTGAAAGCGACAGGAAGAATACATGCAACCGCTGCTACGTTACTGATGCCTTCCGTTAAAAGAATGCTTGCTAAACTTATAGTGAAAATAAAAAGATACGGAGAGAGGATTTTATCACCTATAAAAGTCCTTGCTAACCATGATGCTGCTCCTGTGATCTCTAATGCGGAACCGAGTGCAATTGCTCCTCCGTACATAAGAATTATTCCCCAATTGATATAATTCTCGATATCCTTCCATGTAATTATCCTGAAGATGAAAAGGAGGAGACTTCCTATTATTGCGATTACAGCGAGTCCGAGAAGAGTTGATAGGAATATCCAGGAAAGAATGGTGATAAGAATAATTATTGCGGTTCCCTTTTCAGCGGTTCCCATTCTGCCCATCTCTTTAATTTTTGAGGTTAGTGTTCTTCTTGCTGCTGATACGTCAGATATATCTATCCTGAACGATATACGCATAAGTATCCATACAACTGCAAGAATGATAATGACAACCGGCACAACTGCAAGCATCCACCCTGCGAAAGAAATAGTCTGGTTATAGTTTTCATAAAGTATCCCAACGGCAAGAGGGTTCCGTGCACCACCAAGAAATGTTGCTACGCCTCCGATAATGGCACCCCAAGCAATAGCAAGAAAGAGGAGTCTCCCATAGTTCTCTTTTTTCGGTGTTAGGTTCAACCCGCCTGCTATTTCAAGAACTACCGGAAGCATCAATGCTGCGACTGCATGTTCTGGCATCCAGAAAGCGAGGAATGCTGATATGAGGAAGACGGCAGTGAAGAGAGATAAGGGACTTCTGTCAAGACCCCTTAAGAAATGGAGTGCAAATCGTGTGGAAAGTTTCGTCTTCATCATTGCTGCTGCTAAAATAAATGCTCCCAGTATAAAAAAAACGGCATTGCTGCCGAAAAGGGAGAATGTGGTTTTTGCAGGTAATACCCTTAGCAACGGGAGAAGAGCAAATACTGCAATTCCCGTGACCGGAAGCGGCAGAGCACCTGTAATCCACATCGTAACGGCGAAGAAAAAGACGGAGAGTGCATTCTGTCCTTGCCGTGTGAGCCCCTCTGGTGTTCTCATCAGAAGCAGGAAAATACTCATTGCCAACCCAAGAAGGAAAATCACTATCTTTATTTTTTTCATACTTTTTTCTTTTACACGCAAAAAGAAGGATTGTCAAGAGATTTTAACTGTGGTTTAACACGTTTTGTAATTGAGAATTAGGAAAAAATAGATGTGGAGCTGGAAGCTCCACCTATTAAGGAAGCCTCGTCTGTTCTGATTTTGATGATTTGAAAGAGGGAAGAAGTTTGGGCGGGATCGTAGTCCCGCCCTTCATTTTACCTTACTATTATGCACTTACGAGAGAGAGAAAATTTATCACTTTGTAGTCTTACGAAGTATATTCCTGTGTTTAATTCACTGCCATCAAATCTAAGAGTGTAATATCCTGGTCTTTGTCGTTCATTAACGAGTCTCTTGATACACCTTCCTGATACATCGTAGAGGGAAACATTCACATAGGACGATTTCGGGAGCGAGTACTTGAATATTGTCTCCTTAGAAAATGGGTTGGGGTAGTTCTGGAATAAAGCGTATACCTTTGGAAGATTGAAATCAATCTCAGGCTTATCCTCTACTCCAACATATAAACCGAAGAAGTGCATTATGGTATCTGCAAGTGTCTCTTTTGTTGATGGCGGTGAACCATCAGATAATCCCCCAAACTCAAAGGATGTCCCAAACGTCCTATATGTCCCTGCATCGTAAGCTACTCCACAATCATATACAGGAGATGAATTCCTGAAAATGAGAGAAGCTGGGGATATCGCACTTATATGGTCCATAAAGCTGTTCTCTCCGGTGTAAGAAAAGCTCATCCCTTGTGTAAATGTACCACTCTGACCATTAACAGTTGCAAGATCGCTCGAACCATCACCAGTAGCATTGATACCAAAGAGCGGTCCAAAATCATAACCCTGATAGAGTGGATCCCAGTACCAGACATCGCCTCCTTCAAGATACATCCTTCCACCACTATTCAAAAAGTTTACAAGTGCATTAGCCTCTGCTGAACCATTTTGAATAATATAGTTACTACTATATATGCCGCAGGAGACAAATACTGCCATGTATCGATCAAGTTCTATTACAGGGAGTGCTTGAGAAAAGTTCCCACTATATCCAAGTGATTTTAATGTAGCATCAATTACGGGTCCACTTGATTGATCCGGTGTGGGGTCCCATACGAAATAATGGTGTTTTCCAATACATAATGAGAAGTATGAGGTATCGCTGTACCCACCTGTTGAATTTGCTATCAATGTGAAATCTGCGATATGTCCTGTAGGAGCAATTGATGCTGCTTCAATATAATATGGGTCTGCTTCATTATTAGCGGTATCGCCTGGAGCAATATCCCCGAAGACTGAAATAGAATCGTGAATGGTAATGTATGGGTCATCAGTAAGTAAGTCCCTCAACATTCGTTGCGGAAACACCAAAGTTTTTCAAGGTGGTAATAAGGTCAACTGTCTCTCCCGGGTCTAAATGTCCGTTGTCGTTGCCAGTGGTGTCTATAACATTACTATCATAGTATAGTACGAGAGGAACTGAAGTTGTAAAATCTAAAGAAATGTCATCGGCGAAGACCTTCGCCATCTCCGTTGCCCCTCAGCAGTGGTAAATTTGATTAAAAAGTGAAACCTTAATTTTTTTGATATCTGAGGGATTGACACCGGATAGATTGGTCAATTCATTCTCAATATTGAATCCATAATTATGCCAGAGGGAATCCGATGCTTCGATTAAGTGAGAGGTCGAACTGTTTGTCCACGGGCACTGAGTGCTTCGGTAACATATGTATGTTTCTCCTAATAATGAACTGTATTCATCCAGATAAGAAATTACTACTGCACCACCAGCCCAAGCACTCGTATGGTTATCATAGGCATACAGTTTTGCATTGACTGAAAAGTCCAAGTCTGTTGCAGGAATATTAACTATTTGGTAGAGTCTTGCATAGCCGCTTCCTGTACTTTTACCAACATACGCCTCGTAATCAGGGTCTGGGTCATAGCTGGTAGCTCGATTAATTGTGATATTAGAACCCGAGGTAGCTTCTTGCCAACCAGTAGAGAGAGGTTCCTCAAAATCACCGTTTGTAATAATCTCTACACTCATAAGCTGAGCAGAGAAGAGGAAAGAAAAAATAATTAGTGGAATAAAAAATTTCATCCTTACATCTCCTTTCTATTATTATTTTTAATATACTATAATATTGATAGACTTTTGTCAAGAACAAATTTTGATTTTTTTCTTTGGGATACCTACCCACCTGTCATTGCGAGCCCCGTAAAATAGGAAAAAGTTCTTCAAATAATGGTATTTAACGGGGCGAGCAATGACACCATTTTTTTCTTGACATTTAAAGAATAACTTGTTATCAATATATAGAGATGTTTATGAGGAACTGTTAACCTTAAATAGAGGAGGTGAAGTGAAACATTTTAACAACTTCTTACTCGTCCTTCTATCATTTATACTTCTTTTCTTCCTTGGTTGTCAATCTCAGTATATAACCGCAGGCAAGATTTACATTGATCAGGAAAATTACGATGCAGCAATAGAGCAGTTTAAGAAGGCAGTAGAGGCTGAGCCTCAAAACCCTGAAACCTACATCTGGCTTGGTAAGGCTTATGCATATAGAAAATTATATGAAGAAGCCTGCAAACAAACAGAAAAGGGAATATCGCTCGATCCTAAAAAGATAGATGCGTTAAAGAAGGATATATCATTTAACTACTGGGCAGTCTTCTTCAATGCTGGGATGAAACATGTTGACAATAAAGAGTTCGATCTCGCACTTAAGAGAATTGAGAGGTCCCTTGATTTTGAGCCAAAGAGTGCTCAATCTTTAAATTATCTCGCATACTGTTTTATAAAGTTAAAAAGGGATGATGATGCAGAAAAGACCTATAAGAAAACAATAGAACTTATCCCTGATAATGTAGATACATATCTAAATCTTGCCAGTTTCTACAGGATAAGCGAAAAAAAGGAAGAGGAAGAAGCGATATTGAAGAAAGCGAGGAAGATCGTAGAAAATCCAGATTGGCTCAAGGTTGAAAACGAAGACATTCTTAAACAAAGAAAAAAAGAAGCTTCAATGGTTTATATAGAGCTCGGGAATGTGTTGTTAAGGCACGAAAAGCCAGAAGAGGCAGAGAAGGTTCTAAAAAAAGCAATTGAGCTTAGCCCTGAAGATAAAGATGTAAATTTCAACTATGGTGTTGCACTGTATGAACTGAATAAATATATGGATGCAGTCATACCCTTTAAGAAGGTAGTTTTATTGGATTCCTTAGACAAAGAGGGACATTACTATCTCGGAGCTGCATATCTTAAGGCAGAAAAATATAATGACGCTATTGAAGTTTGTACAAAACTCATAGAGATTGACCCGGAATACTGCGAGGCGTATATTAATCGGGCTTATGCACAGAGGGAACTCGGCAATACGGATGCTGCTTATGAGGATGCCGAGATAGGAATTGAATGTCAGAAGAGAAGAGAGAACAAGTAACAAAAAAATGGCGAAATCCTAAAAACAACTACAAAAGGTAAGCAATGACCCCGCACTTTAAAAATAGAGTGCGGGGTTTTTAATTTGCATTTCGAAATGCGAGTTTATCGAAGCTCAACGATTATTTTTTTTACAAACTGCAACGCTTGGTTTTTATTTTTTACTATTCCTTCTATATAAGCTTTTTCAACTGCTTCTAATATGGTCTTAAAAGCAGGTCCTGGTTCAAGCCCGAATTGTTCAATCAAATCGTAACCTGTAATTAGTCTTTTCTTAGATTTTACTTTCCTTGATGTTACATAATAATTCATAATTGTTCTGATAGTCTTCTCCGCCTTTCTGACTTCTTTTCCGCCCCCAGACGACGAAATACTGTCTGCATATGAAAGAAGAAGTATTCCAGGTATTGCATCTTTTCCATCCTTAACAAACCTGTAAAGTGCATGGTTTGTTATCTCGTTCCCCCTTGATAGTAGATGTGCTCGCATATGGTGGAGAATTAAAAGAGATAGTGTTTCTACTTCTTTATTGCTTAAAGAGAATCCATGCTGGTAATATTCCTTTAACCTTATTTCTCCCTTTTTCTCATGCATCCAGAAATGTACGGAACCAGAAGAATCTTCTCTCATTGTATACAGTTTACCAATGTCATGAAGCAAGGCTGAAAGTTTCAAGATTACACATTGTTTTTTTATAAAATTTTCAAATATGGATGTGAAGCCCTCAAACACAATGTATCTTTTCTCATCTATAATTTTTTCCATAATATCATAACAAACAAGTGAATGTTCTTTCAGGTTTCTACTGCGGTATTTGTGCTGTGGAATAAGTTTCCCTTTCTCTACCTCAGGAAAGAGTGCTGCTATAAGTCCAATCCTGTCCATCTTCATTATACTTGGAAAACTTTTTTTGCTATTAAATAAGAGGAATAGCTCATTTTTCACCCTTTCACTTGCAACAGTATCTATTTTTTTAACGGTTTTTTTTGCAAGTTCCATTGCCTCTTTTGAAATAGAAAACCCGAGAGTGCTTGCAAGTCTGAACATCCTTAACAATCGTAAAGGGTCTTTCTCAAACATCATCTCACTTACAGGTTTAATAATTTTTCTTTCCAAATCTCTTATACCATTAACGGGATCGTAGAGGGTTTTCAAATCTTTTAAATTCAGAGCAATTGCGTTAATTGTAAAATCCCTTTCTTGAATGTCTTTTGAAATATCTTTGATGGATTTTACATCAATGGTTCTTTTTCTTGAGAGCATAATCCTGAATTCTCCCATCTTCCTGTCCAGACAGAATTGATTCCCATTGAGTTTTTTTGCTAACAATAATGAAAAACGGTGAGCATTGCCTGTTATAGTAATATCGTAATCCTTTGAGGGAATTCCCAGAAAGGTATCCCTTATACAGCCTCCTACAAGCCATGCGTCGAAAGGTTTTCCTTTGACAAGTTTAGAAAGGTTCAATAAAATCCTTTTTCTTTTCAGTTTCTTCACGAGCATTGTAATCTCCTTATTTTTTAATATAACATATTACTCGCATATTCTCAACCTCTTTTTTGTGATTTCTTAAAGATTCAGAAATCGATTCAATTTTTACTTGACATTGACGTTTTTATAGGATATAAGAAATTATTAGTAGGAGGAGGTTATGGCGTTAGTAAGCACATTGGAAATTCTTGAAAAAGCTGATAAGGAGGGCTATGCTGTTGGTGCATTCAACATAAATAATATGGAAACGGTAATAGCAATAATTGAAGCAGCGGTTGAATTGGATTCACCTGTTATTGTTGGAGTATCAGAAAGTGCAATTAGATATATGGGGATTAAAATGGCAGCAGGTATGGTTAAAACCTTAGCAGAAGCTGTTCCAATTTCTGTTGGTCTACATCTCGACCATGGGAAAAAAATGGAGACTATAAAAGAAGCAGTAAAGAATGGTTTTACTTCCGTTATGATAGATGCATCGGATAGACCCTTTGAAGAAAATGTTAAAATAACAAAGAAGGTTGTTGAAGTTGCACATAGTGCTGGTGTTTCTGTCGAAGCAGAACTTGGTAAACTTCCTGGTCCAGAGGACGATATTAGTATAGAAGAAAGAGAGGCTTTCCTTGTGAATCCAGAAGAAGCAGAAAAATTTGTTGACCAGACAGGTATAGATTTTCTTGCACCCGCAATAGGAACATCTCACGGTGCATTCAAGTTCAAAGCCAAATCTAAACTTGATTTTGAAAGATTAAGATTGGTTAAGGAAAAAACGCAGGTTCCCCTTGTTCTTCATGGAGCATCCAGTGTAAATAAAAAACTGTTAGGAGCAGCAGAAAAATATGGTCTTGAACTTTCAGGTGCAAGAGGATTATGTAGTGAAGTTCTGAAGAAAGCAGTAAAAAAGGGAATAAATAAGGTTAATACAGATACAGACCTGAGAATAGCATTTGCTGCAGGCATAAGGAGTGTTTTGCTCCAAGAGCCATCAGTATTTGACCCGAGAAAGATTATGGGACCCGCAATGGATTTTATGAAGGATGTTGTAAAAGAAAGGATAGAAGTTTTGGGTTCTGTAAACAAAGGGTAAGATGCATCTTGTGTAATAAAAAAGAATAAAAAGGAGGATAGTTGTATCTTGTAATTATTATTCTCAACAAAGAAGAGATACTTGATGATCTTCTATCTATTCTTGTAGAACTTGGGTCAACTGACGCTACTATTGTTGAGAGTCAGTCAATGGAAGGTTTTCTGGCATACAGAATCCCTATCTTTGCCGGGCTACGTTTGCAGCTCGGAGGTAAGAATGTCTATTCGAAAATGATGTTTGCAATCTCTGATGACAAAGAAATTGGTAAGAAGATTGTTCACCTATTAAAAGATTCAGGGATTGATTTCAGCGACGGGATTGGTAGAATTATTGTCGTCAAGATAGAATCAATATTTGGTGAACCGCAGTTTCCTGATCTCGAATAAGTTAAGATATTTTTGAAAAGTCAAAAATATCTGATTTTACAGATTAAAATACTTGAGTTAAACCCTTACAATAACCTCAGCATATTTGTGGAGGGGAATCCTCACACCTATTTATATATTTGTGTTGGGGTAAATTTGTGTAATCAGCTTAAAAATCTGTGTAATAAGGCGTCTTTCAATATTTAATATTGATTTTGAAAAATCTTGTTGATGAGCATTTTTTAATTCCTGTATCCCTGGTTGACATTCCCGATACATTGTTAGCATACTCACAGGAAATAAATGGGTCCTTTGAAACCAAATATTTTACAAGAAAGGATGATGAGAAGATGTCGCCACAACCTGTTGTGTCTTTTACCACCGATTTATATTTCTGTTCGAAAAAATAGACATTATCCCTGTATCCAAGATAGACACCTTCTTCACCAGATGTTACAAGAACAATATTTAAACTCTTCGTCAAAAGTAATTTTATAGTCTTTTTTACTATTTCCCTATCTATTTTTTCTGTCCGAGGTGGTATGTCAGTAAAGAAAAGCAGTTCTTTCGTATTCATCTGAATAATGTCTATGTTTTTTACCCAATCTTTCCAGTTTTTTATGGGGTAGAAAACTCTTTCTCCTTTCTTTTTTTTAAGAACAAGGCTATGGACATCCAGGAAGATTGTTGATTTTGAATTTCTTCTTACCATTTTAAGTGTTTCGAGAGAGACATCATAACCAGCAATGAAGTTAAAAAGAAGAATATCAGATGAAAGAAAGGGTTCTATCATTTTGTACTTTATCTCTTCTGTGAAAAAGGTAGTCGTCTCTCTCCTCTTATTATCATTGATATATTCAAGGAGATTGATGTTGGTTCCCCGTCTGTTTTCATATATTCCCCTTACGGAGATGTTTGGATATCTCTTGAGGATTTTTAGAAATCTCTCCTTTGTATCTGAACCGATATAGGTAATAGGAAAAACCTTTACAAAATCTTTGCCGATTTCTGAAAGGGTAAGGATATTGTAAAGTATTCCGCCGAGTGATTCTGTCCTTTTTCCTTGTTTAGAAACTATAATATCAAGGTTTATTGTCCCGATTACTGCAATTCTAACCACTCTCAATCTTTTATTTGCCTCTTCGTGTTTGAGATTGAAAATAAAAAAACTGAAACAAAAGGACTTGATTCACTCCAGAAAATTTAGAAAGGTTATCTTTCTCATAGGAGAAGAAGAATAAGGTATGATAACTTTAATATCGGAGATTGCTTCGGTAGTGAGTATGGGAAAAACACTCGCAATGACAGTCCTTTGACACAATGACTTAATAACTATATATTAGATCTATAAAAATCTGCATCCTTAAAAATTGTAAATAAAATATTTGCGATGAATTTTTACTTCTTTAGATAACTGATGCAATGATGTCGATGATTTTCTCTGCAGCATCTGATTTATTCATTTTTGAAAAGCGATTAACATTACCCTTTTGGTTCAGTATTATCATTTCCACGGTGTCACTGCCAAGAGTAGTTACAGGATTTGCTATCATAATATCGACACCTTTTTCTTTCATCTTTTTCTTTGCATATTTGACGATATCCTTTGTATCGAGACTGAAACCAACAATTAATTGTTGTTCTTTTTTTGACTTTATGAAAGAGAGAATATCTTTTGTCCTTTTTAATGAAACTGATATATCACCTCTCTCTTTTTTCATCTTGTCTTTTTCTACTTTCTTTGGGGTGTAGTCAGAACAAGCTGCATTCATAATTATGACGTCCACATCCTTGATGCTTTTTATTACTTCCTTTGCCATCTCTTCAGTGCTTTTTACTCTTTTCAGATGAAAGAAGGAAGGGATTTTAATGTCTGTATATCCAGCAATAATAAACGCCTCAGCACCTCTCCGTCTTGCAACCTTTGCAATTTCAAGACCAAACATTCCGGAGGAATCATTTGAAATATACCTTACAGGGTCGAGGTATTCCTTTGTCCTTCCGAGAGTAATGAGAAATTTTTTCCCTTTTAGATTTTTTTTATCTTCAATAAGAGTCAAGATTTCTTCCACAATGATATCTATATCCTCAAGCCTTCCTAAACCTTCATCTTTACAGGCAAGTGCGCCGCTTGCAGGACCGACAAAATGGTAACCATGGCTTTTTAGTTTTTTCACATTAAGAGAGAGAAAAGGATTTTTCCACATCCTTTTATTCATTGCTGGAGCGATTAAAACAGGTTTATTAGAGGCAAAAATTATTCCAAGTAACAGATTGTCAACAATACCATTTGCAAGTTTTCCAATAATGTTTGCAGTTGCCGGGACTACAGCAATGATATTCGCCTCATTTGTAATAGATATATGAATTATACTCTCGTTTTCAGCAAAAAAATCACAGTATGTTTTATGAGAAGAGAGACTCTCAAATGATAGAGGTGTTACAAAGTGCTTCGCTTCAGGTGTAAGAATAGGTATAACCTTAATATTTCTTTTAACCAATTCCCTTGTGAGTTCAAGGGATTTATAAGCGGCAATACTTGCTGTAACACCAAGTATAACAGTTTTCATTATTTCTTTTTCCCTTTTTCCTCTTTTTCTTCCCCTGGACCTTTCTGAGTTTCATAGGTGAAATTAATACCATCCGATAATAACTTATGAATTGCGTGCAAAATAGGCTTTTCACCACTTTCCTTAATTTCTTCACTCGCATATTGATTTGCCCTTCTCGCTTCCTTTGCTACTACAACTACTGCTTCATACCTGTTTTCGAAAAATTTAACCATTTCCTCTGTAGAAACCTTGAACATTATCACTCCTTTCCTGTTTTCGTATTGCCTCTTAGAGATTCTTTTTAAATAATCTTATTATTGAACTATTCCTTTTTGTAAGACAACCTTCTGCAATAAGAATCGCAAGTATTGTATCTATGGTTTTCTTTATTGTATCGTTTATGACAACGTAATCATATTCTTTGATAAACCGTAGTTCTTCACGAGCATTTTTTATCCTCTCATTTATTGACTCTTCTGTATCGGTTTTTCTTCTTGTAAGTCTTCTTTTTAGTATATCTACATTCTTTGTTAAAATGAAGATGTAAATACCATCAGGATAACGTTTTTTGATATTTATTCCACCCTGAACATCAAGATCCATTATGATATTATAACCCTTCTTTAAGGTTTCTTTAAACATTTTTTTAGGAGTTCCATAGTAGTGATTGTAAACCTGTGCCCACTCAATAAACTTTCCTTCATCAATCCATCTTTTGAATTCTTCTTCTGAAAGAAAGAAATAATTAACCCCATCTTTTTCATTCCTTCTGGATGGTCTCGTTGTTGCAGAGACAGAATAGGCGATCTCTTTATATAACTTTGAAATAAGCTTGTTAATCAAGGTTGTTTTACCTGCACCAGAAGGAGCAGAAACAACTATCGGAACGCCTTTTAATCTTATTTTCATTCTATGTTATAAACTTGCTCTTTGAGGTGTTCTATTACTTCCCTGATTTGAACACCACTTTTCTTTACATCACTACTCAGGGCTTTTACACAGAGTGTATTTATCTCTCTTGTCATCTCTTGAAGAAGAAAATTTAACTTTTTACCTATATCCTCTTCCACCTCAAGAGAACTTTTAAACTGTGAGATATGGTTTTCAAGCCTGATGCACTCTTCCATTATATCACTTTTAAGCGCGAAAAGAAGAATCTCCTGCTCAAGGCGGTTTTCATTAATATTGATCTCACCTTTAATTGAATCTACACTTTTCTTTATTCTTTCTCGGCATAATGGAATGTTTTTTTCTGCTCCCTCTTTTATCATAGTCAGATGTTCTTTCAAATTCGCTAACCTTTTCCTGAAGTCATTGTAAATTGCCTTTCCTTCTTCTATTCTCATATTCTTCACCTTTTCAATTGAATCATCAAGAACCTTTCTGAGGAACATGAGCATGTCATCCTCTGAAATATCCATAGTATCCTTTTTAACAAATATATCATTGAGGTTACTGAGTAGGGCGATATCCACATCTCCTTTAACATCAAGTTTTTTTTTCAAACTCAAAATAAGGTTGTAATACTCTTCGGCTTTTTGAAAATCTATATCAAATTTCGGTATGCTTGATTTATCTGGTTCTATATAAAAAGATGTTTCAATTCTACCTCTCTTAAATGAGTTTTTTAATCGCTTCATTATTTCTGGTTCGTATGGTTTCAGTTTCTTTGGCAAGGATATAAGGATATCAAGATATTTGTGATTAAGTGTCTTTATATCACAGCAGAGCATTGTTCCAGAAGGTAGTTCAACCTTTGATATTCCAAATCCTGTCATACTTTTTATCATATTCTTGCCTTTATTCTAACTCCAATTCAGAGATTGATTGCAGGTGAATCACACTTCAAGGATTAAGGTAACAGGTCCGTCATTGCTAATATCAACGAGCATTTTGGAGCCAAACTCACCTGATTTTGTACGAATTGATTCTTTTTTCAGAGCAGTTATGAATCGTTCATAGAGTGGTTTTGCTTCTGTGTATGATGCTGCTTCTGTAAAACTTGGTCTTCTTCCCTTTTTTGTATCAGCATAGAGGGTGAACTGTGAGATTACAAGTGCTTCTCCTTGAATATCTTTCAGTGAAAGGTTTAATTTCCCATTCTCGTCCTCAAAAATCCTTAATGTAGAACACTTCTCTGATAGAACATCAACATTTTTTTCTGTATCACCTTTCGCTATTCCGAGAAGGATTACGATGCCTTTTCCTATTGAACCTACTAACCTACCCTCTGTTGATACAGACGCCTTGCTTACCCTTTGTATAATTGCCCTCATTTAAGAAGTTCTACAATTTTCTCTGCATAATCTTTTGCAGCGGGGGGACCATTTGCAGTAATTATTTTTTCTGTAACCTCGATAGATTTTCCAGTGAGCACGACGTCATTCTTCTTGAAGATTTGCACAACTTCAGGTGTTTCATAGCAGGTTGCACTTTTACCTTTGAGTATCCCCGCTTTTACTAATGTTACAGGCGAAAGACAGATAGCACCTATAACTTTTTTATTCTCATATGCAGTTTTTACATATTCATGGAGTTTTTCATTGTCCCAGAGGATAGTGGAACCTGAACCACCAATCAGGACTATTGCATCAAAATCGAGTGGATTCACATCTTCAATACATTTATCAGGTTTGACCTTCATCCCGAACATCCCCTGTGCTTCATTAGTGTCTGTAGATGCAACAACGACATTTGCACCTTCTTTGAGAAAGAGTGAATGGGGTTCTTCGAACTCTTCATCCCTGAAGTTTTGGGGTGCTATCACCATAAGAATATTTTTCCCAACGAGAGAGGGTTCTTTTTTCTCCTCCATTTTTTTATCATCACCTCCTTGACATGCATTAAAAATAATGGGTAGGATAAAA
>Ga0209977_10000587_pt1 | contig 14577 bp, 28 predicted proteins | sample SumtaG_2_FD_183113 | JGI IMG/M metagenome (GOLD analysis project Ga0209977, IMG submission 183113) | Deep subsurface microbial communities from Indian Ocean to uncover new lineages of life (NeLLi) - Sumatra_00607 metaG (SPAdes) (version 2) | ecosystem: Environmental > Aquatic > Marine > Oceanic... | reverse complement strand
TACCAGTTAAGATCGAGATTAAGACTTGGAGAAGTTAAGATAATGGGATTCCTCTGTGATTTTTTTATCCATGTAAGAAAAACCGATACTGATGATTGGAATAAACTTTGTAACAATAATAACATATTCGGAATTAATAGAGTGGCATTTGAATCACAAGTAGATAAGGAAATTAAAATGAGGGAGAAACAATGAAGTTTTTCGAGAAAAAAAGAAAGGGGAAGGGATTGATTAAAGATCATAAAAAGATGACAATGGATTCATTCCAACATACAGCTATGACAACAATAGATAATCTTTCTAATAAAATAATAGAAAAAAATTATAGTAAAAATACTTACAATGTGATGTATTTGCAAAAAGGAATAGAAGCTTTACGAAAGGTTGCATTAGTTGAAAAGCTAGATGACATGATGTTATTCCTACCAAAGAACGCAAACATGCCATTAATTCTAGCAAGTAGTCTTGATGCTGAGGACAAATCACCATGTTTAATGATTGCACCGATAATATTGGATGATGATGAAAATTGAGAAGATGGAGTAAGTGCAAACTTTGTGGATTGTTTCGAGATTGTTGGGTATCAGTAATTCCACCAAGAAGATTTTGGCAAGATATGATCGATAGTTCAAAAGGATTTGTTCCACAACAACGTTGGATTTGTGGAGAATGTAACAGTTCATTTGGACATGATTTTGAAAGTTATCACCGACAACAAGAAGCAGTTTACGAAGGTTTTCAAATTCAATAACTGAACTTCAGATTTTCAAAAGGTTGCTTTAATTAGTACAAATTACATATATTGAATACCGAGAGGTAAAAGGATGAAGTTATTTAACAAATGTTGGGGATGTAAGAACGAATCCAAAGTAAGAGATCCCGACAATCCAACCATTGTAGAGATGATAAATTTGAGTGACAAAGAAATTAAGAATCTTTGTTTCAACTGTAAATGTGAATACATGAGACTTAAACCAACATTCGACAAAGAAAGAACCAAAATAATAAAAGGATTAGATGACGAACTTGATAGGAGAAGAAAATGATTCTACAAAAGATTAAAGATTGGTGGGACAATATACCAAGCTTTGAATCACACATGGCAATAGAAACCTGCGATAAGATTATCAAACTAACAGACAATGAACATGAAAGACGAAGAGTATTTGCAGAGTTAATGTCACAGTGGGTGGTTGAAGAGCCAAAACTTGCTAGACAATTTCTAAAACATCAAGATCATTTGTTTAGAAAAAAAGAATCTTGGAGGTCTGAATTTCAGTAATGGTAAAACAAATTCGAGTTTATTATGAAAACGCAAATAATGGTAATATGGATTTTCAAGTATTCGACATGCCCGACAACTGTAAAAAACTTTACAGTATTTTGATGGTTGAAACTTCTCAACAAGACAAAGTTGTAGATCGAATTGACAAGGAGAAGATAAAATGAAGTGTTCATTTTGCGGTCATTACGTTGAAAGACATGATGGAGTACAAGCACGAGATTGTTTAATAAAAGCATTAGAGAGTGAATTGAATCATCATTGTATGGTGTGTGATGGAAATTGATTGACTTCGGCCCACCTGTAATACACAAATGTAATAACTGTGATGCAGAAATGGCAGTTGTTAACAATGGTTCTGACCATGTAATCGCAATTAATTGTCCTAAGTGCTGGGAACAATGGAAGAAAAAGGATGAAAAAAAGAAAAATGAAAACTAAACCACAATTATTAATGGAAAAATATGATCGGATGATTAGCAAAAGAAGAGACAAACTTAGAAATGTTACAGAAAAATTAGAGAAAGAGATTGATGGTCTTACAAAATTATCCTTCAAACAATCAATGATTTTAAGCGATAGGAAGAAACGATTTCAAGATCGTTGCAAACATATCGGTATGACTTACAAAAGATGGAACGCTAGGGATGATGCAAGCTTTCAGTATTGGGTATTTTGTAGTAGATGCCAAAAGGATATTGGGTGTATTGAACATGATGGAAATTATAAGAAGTGGGATCATGACTGATATTTTTTCTGGAATACCAAAGGAAAAAAGAATGGATATTGAATGGTTAAACAATGTATGGATGCCAAATTTAATGAAACAAAGAGGATTATCAAATGAAGATATTAACAAACGAATCAAGTTTTTACTTAAGGAAAGAACAAATGGATGATGAAGCAGCAGAAGCGTCTTTGCGTAATCATTTGTCATATTGCAGAGCGTGTGAATATTTTATTTCGATTCACAGTATGAACGGTAGTGTTAAAAAGACAATTAAGATCATGTTAGAGAGCATTGAAAAATATGAAAAAGAAGAAGGCAAGGTTCTAAATTGGTAATATGGTTTCAATTAAAACAAATATTTGCTTCAATGATCGGGTTAGACTACTGCACAGATTGTGGAAAACATAATAAACCAAAGTACCGTTACACTACCGAGATGGGAGATAATGGATTTTGTTTCAAATGTTTATGCGGTTATCAATGGCACAGCCAAGACCACGCTGCACAATGAATGACGGAATCTATGATATTTACAGGGCAGAGAAAAAATTGTTAGAGGATGAAGAAAAATTAGAAGAATTAATGAAAGATCCAACTGTAAAAGAATATGTTGAACTTCGGAATAAATTGAACAGATACTATGGAGATAATAGGTATTGATAGATTCAAATGCTGATAAAAAATGCGAGAGGAATAATCTTAAAATAGAAAATATTGAAAAGTTTTTCAACACTGATAATGTTTTACTGAAATCTGAATGGAGAAAAATACCATGATTTGCATACTTTGTGAATTTGATCTAGAACCATGCAAATGTAATTGGAAAGGTAAACCTCTCTACTGTCAGAGATGTTGTGATAAAAACTTCAGCACCACTTGTATTTGTGGAGTAGAAGGTCATCATGAGCGATAGTTTTAATGGTAAATGTAGCAGATGTAGAAACGATTTAGATTTACCATTACTTTGTAGAGAATGTAATATTTGGCTATGCAGTAAATGTTGGCTACCTCATGACGTTGAAATGATGAAACGAAAGGGTTTACTACTTTGTTCATGTGGAGAAGATCATGGCTGAAAATCCATTCTGCCAACATTGTACTTGCCCTGTTTGCAGAGATTTAGGATCATGTGAAAAGTGTGGAAGTAAAACAAGATGAAGTTAGATGGTGAAGAATATACTTTACATCGTGGTGCGAGACTAACACTTGCAACACCAAAGATCGTATCAGAGATACTAGAAAAGCACAAAAAGATTGGAAATTTTACACTTTCATCGGGTAAGAAATCAAAATATTACTATGATGTTAAAGAAGCTATGGGTGAACCAGCAAATTTACAAAAGATTTTTGCACAATTAATGACAAGAATTCCTATTACAACAGATGTTTTCATTGGAATAGAGTATGGAGGAATTCCATTAGCAATCATTTGTTCAATAATGACGGGTAAACCATACGCAATTCTAAGAAAAAATAAAAAGAGACATGGTACTTTAAGCAAGATCGAGGGTTACAAAGGCAAAGGAAAAGCAGTATTACTTGATGATGTACTCACAACAGGTAATTCATTAAGAAAAGCAGAGAAGTTTTTAACTAAGAAAGGTTATAACATTATAGAGAAGTTAACAGTGGTGGAAAGATGACAGAACAAGTTGAAAGAAAGATTACTGGTGAATGTCCCAAATGTAAATCAGTTTTAGAGTTTAATTTTGCAGGATGTAATGGCTATGTAGGCATGTGTGAAAAGTGTCAAGTGTTACATTATTACTGTGCATTGTTTGGAAAAACAACTGTTTTCAAACCAACAGGAGAATCTTTACCGATGGATTTGGATTATGGATATGGGAAAAATTAAACATATCAAACAATTATTTCCAAATGCAACTGGTAGATTAGTTGATTTTTTTGTAAATAATATAGATATGGATTACAGTATTTACGAAATTCATAAAGAAACTCATATCTCTACTAGAACATTGTTTAGGTTATTGAGACATTTACAAGAACGAGGAATTATTGAAAATTCAAGAATTGTCGGTAAGGTAACAAAGATGTGGAAACTAAAATGGACACGATCATCTGTTGCTATGATCAGACTTGAAGATGCGTTAGTGATGGGAAAATAGTATTATGGTTATCGTTCTTAATGATCCCACAAGGTTAAGGGGTTGCCAATTTGCCAGCAGGCAAAAACTTCTTGGATTCAAAACGGAGAAAGAACGATGACATTACGTTGTAATCTTTACTGCAAGGGTGAAATCAAAACGATCAGAAAAGGCTATGAGATGTGTGAGTGTTGTACTTATGGTGGATAAAATAAGGATGTGTGATAATTGTCAAAGATTAGGTGCGACATTAAAACATAATGAATATGGTAGTGTGTTTACTTGGTGTTCTGAAAAATGTTTTCAAGATTATAAAAATAAAGATTGGAGGAATGAAACAACATGTTAACAAAATCTGAGTTATTAGATAAAATAATTTATCATAAACTAAAAGATAATAAAACAGTATTTGAGAAACCAAAAGATACAAAATTAGAAGATAGAAAATGTGGATTTTTCAATAGACATTCTCGCCATCATTGGCAATTTAGTTGTAAAAATTACAAGAAACAGTTGTTTTTTGAGTGTGATTATTGTGGTTTGAAGATGGAGGGTAAACATGCCAAATCCTAATTACCTAACAGGAAACTATTGTACCAAGTGCAGACTGTTTCACAAGGGAAAAGATTTGTCAAGATGTGTTGACTGCAACCAAAAACTGCGTACAAAGGCACGCACAAATATGAGGAATAGATACGACAAGCAGATTGAACTCAATCCCTCACAAGTGTAGTGACTGCGAGATACCTAGCCAAGAGAATTCAGTCCAGTCAGTTGAAGACCACACATGCTTCATTTGTGATCTCTATGTGTGCGATAGTTGTATTATAGATCATGCAGAAGCAGAATGTTTTGTTTTAAATAGAAAAGATTCAGTTCAAAATAAATTTTAAATAAGTGTATATGTTATAATTTTTATGGGAAAACTTGGTAAACAGAAGATATTCAAACCTAAACAACTGAAAAGAATTAACAATTTTGACTCAATTTCCCAAGTATAAAAATATAAAAACAACCAATACGAGATTATAATATGGCAAAAAGACCAAGATTACCAGTAAAGAAAAAACCAGTCAACAAAGCACTTGATGGTCAGATCACTGGTGGTAGAGGTTTCAGAGCAGATAGATAATATTTCAAAAAGCCAAGAAGACTGTGCAACCCATATCAACCGCTTGCGAGATATTTCTTCCTTGAAACCCAACATAGAAATTCGAGACAGAAAAAAGGTTAAACCCATTGTGTTGCTTCGAGTCAGAAGAAGAGCTGAAACCTGAAAAGAGTCCGAGAACAATTATGACTTGAAATCCAATATGCTAATTCGAGCCAAGATTTAATTGAAATCCAAGTAAAATAATGCGAGAGATATGAGATATGAAATCCATTAGTTTCATTCGAGACAGATAAGAGTTGAAACCCTAGATAATAATTCGAGTCAAACAGTACGTTCAACACATGCGTAGCATACGAGTCACACAAAGCTTGAAACCCATTAAACCAAAATACGTCAGAGTTAAATCCAAGATCATTATAAGAAAAGCATGGGAGTAGGCGATGATATTGCAGGTGCAAATGAATCTCTTGGTGGATTTAATGAGACTTTACGAGGATGGCTTGATGGATGGTTTGGATTACAGAATTTTTTCGCAGATTTGAATTGTCATATTCAAGGCACGTTTCTAGGATATGACAATATTTCTTGTATTTTCATTGGTGGCTAAATGAAGTATATTGAAATCTTACCATCAACTAGATTCGCATGGATGTTTGAACTGATAATTGCAGGCGTTATTGTATCAGTAGTCATACTAAATAGAACCGATAATTCATGGATTTTACTATTCACAATGATAATGTTGGGATGGTTCATGTACTCATTATTCATCACAAAACACGTTTGGAGGAAGAAATGAAGTCATGTAAAAACTGTAAAAAATCAACAGTGGAATATGGATCTTATTGTGAACACTGTCTTGATGAAATGAGATTTAAAATAAAGAAGGAAAACTGAACTTCAGATGTTTCAAGTAGAACAAAAGAACTATGATTGGAGAAAAACAGTACAAGCTATCTGCAAATCGTGCTATGCAGGTTATCATAGTCACTGTACTAGAATTGAAAATACACCAGATCAGATTTCCAAGTATGATTTATGGTGCGTCTGCAACTGCGAAGAAGAAGCTGATACATGAATTTCACTTGTCCTCTTTGTAATGGAAGAATGTTTGAGGTATATCACAAAGGAAAATATGTCTCTCATGGATGCAGAAAATGCAAAGAGTTTTTTGAGCTTGAAAATATCAAGGACTTTACATAATGGATTCATGCAATTTTCTAAACCAATATAGATCAGATGATCAAAAGATCGTGTACCACGCCTGCGGTTCAAGAGTAAATGTTAGAGAAGTAGAATTCAGAAATCCAGATTATAGAGAACTCACCAAGACAATTTTTCTTTGTGAATCACATTTCCAAGAGGTCTTCGGTGATATTATTGAAGAAGAACGTAAGGCAAGACGAGATGCAGACAATACCAAGATACGCTACAATCGTGATCAAGCACAAGCACAAAAGCAAGCAGAGTATTGGAATCAAAATGACTTTAAAGAATACAATTATCCCAAGGTGCAAAAAGCTTTTGATCATTGGAAGATGATTAGAAAGGAACGATGTAGGTATGAAGCATGTACTGAAGATTTGAAACCACTGAGAAAAGTGTGGATGGTTCGTGTTTATACAGCAACTGGAAGGGAGTGGCAGACGCTATTTTTCTGTTGTAGTGATCATGCAGACAAAATGAAGCGAAGAATTGGCTTGATCAAGATAGAGCAAAAGAGAGGAAAGCCTATCTCATTGGACAGTTTTATCGAGTAAATGCCATCTTGGCCAAGAAAATTGTATTTTAAATAACTCGCTATCGGCTACTTTAGTATGGTAAATGGAGTAATCAGAAGAAGATTTTCAAGACCAGCAAAACGTTTCAATAAAAATGTCACAAGAAGTCTGCCACCTCAAATTCCTACTGGACAAGTAGGCAGAACAATGAAAGTCTCTGAAGCAGAACGAAGAATAATCGCAAGAGAAAGAGCTCAGAGAAAAGGCATTAGACGAAACACTGTGAGAAGATTACGCAATATTTAGACTCAACTAGCTTCTCGTAGCTCGTTGTCATTCCCAGCACGTCACGGGTTCGGAGGTAATTCATCCTACCTCCGAGCCAATTTTATTTTAAATAAGACAAGGTGATCATTATTCTATGAGAGAGGTGAACTAAATGGGATTTGGATTAAAAGGAAAGAGAAATATCACAGATAAAGTATTCGACAAAGGCGTTGATGGAAGTAAAATATTCAACATGGAAGAAGGTGTTAAAATGATGAAAGGAAAGAAAACGAAAGGATTATTTGATATTTCCGAAAATACAACGAATTTAAATCTAGATGGTACTAGAGGATAATGGCTAAAAAGTCTGAATTTACCTCTAAGATTACCACTAGAAAAAACATCAAAAGTGTTCTAAACCGATCTTTAGCAACACCATAATTTTATTTTATTTTAAATAACACTACACCATTATATTTTTGGGGGAGTACACAAACTCCAAATGCTAGATGGACTTCATTGTGAAGTCGCAAAGGTGCAACGCACCTTTTTTTTATTTTAAATAACACTAGATCAACAACTCTGTAATGATATGTTACAAACACAATTCTCTTTATGATCATACATCAGAATGTCCGATTTGTGAAGTAAACGAACTACAAAGAAACGCTACAAATTGATCAGCGATTTAGTGTGTGAACACAATATACAACTGAATTGTCCTTGCTGTTCTCAGAAATTTTGCAGTACATGTATATACAAACATATCAAAATTCACTCACAAGTCTTATCTCAAATTAGTGTGCAGGTAAAACCTGTACCTCAAAGGCCTACCTTACAGACCAAGATTTAGGTCTAACTCGAAATACATTTTTAGTTTCCATGAAGGATTAGTCTCGTAAACATTTTCTGGTTTTCAAATGGTTGGTGACTCGATTAAGTTCTATGGTTTGCAATCAATAGTTGCCTCGTATTAGCTACATGGGGTTCAAGGACATGGTGACTTTATTTTATTTAAAATAACAGATAGACCTTATTATAGATTGAGGTTAATGACGCAAATCAAAAATAATTACACAGACCCAATAGCTCATTTTCCAGCCTCACATGTACTAGCCTATTCCTCGCTGCCATTCCCTAATACTTCAAACTAGGCTAGTACAGATTCTATTAATTCAAGTCCGTTGATTTTTTCCTTACTAGACTGAATTTCAGATACCCCTCTCTCTAAAGGGCTTTTTTTAAACACCAAAAAAATGGGCGAACAAATAGGCATAGATGTAAGTTGTAGTTACACTCTGTATTCGTACTTCCTATGACTAGACTAGAGCTATTCACCGTGTCAGAGCCATGTCAGCAGGCATGATGCGACTTTGATCATGATGATCTAGGTCTATATTGTTATGATCAGTACCGAAAAAACGACTTAGCTGAATAGCTCTACTTTATGTGTGGAAATAGCGAATCTCGGTTGTTTTTGAGCTTGATTTCGAGCTTTTTAAGCTAATTTAGGCGATAAACAGCTTATACACGAGGTAGTAGTTCGGGATAGTAAGAGAAGAGAAGACCATTGTTAAGGCCTAACGTGAAAGAATAGAAACACTTTAAAAAAAATTAAATACTAAGTGCTATACAAAGGACATAATTCCAGATATTTCTGAATAGTTTATAGAAAGTTATATTGAAAATTTCTGAAAATTTTGAAATTCGCAATTTTATATAGTTGGGAGTTGAACCAGAAGCGTGAGTGCCTCGTCAGCTCTAGTTGCAACAGCCTTCAGCCAGTTAAGGAACGCATACATATCATGTATCATAAACAAGTCAGACCCATTCAACTGCATTAGTATGTTATACAATATGATAGCTATGCTACCACCTGATTCAAGACCAAAGCTTGAAGAGCTACCACCTGAACCAAAGGCAAAGGGTTGGATGGAAGACCCTGATGATCAGAACTACATGGGTGAGGCATGGAACTTTGTTAGAAGCCTCTCGTACAAAACAGAAGAGTCCGTTGCCACTTACGTTGCTAACATCCAAACCAAAAGGAGCTTCAGTTAGCATTGGCATTAGAACCAGCAGAGGATAAGGAACTTGATCAACAAGAACCAGTAGATGAACCAGATGATAGTCCACTACAAAAGAGTGCAAGTAAGAAGTGGAGTGGAGTCAAGACAACTCTGTATCGTGATCCCAATACACTACAACAATATCCAATCCCTGTTAACCTATCCCCTAATCCAACAGTGGATAGGATCATAAGGTATGTAGATCATACAGGGTTCGTTGGCATACTAAACATTGGCATGTCGGGAACTGGAAAAAGCACGTTGGCTCGTATGCTTGTTCACAAGTTACATCAGAAGAAGAACTTCGTAGTGCATTGGTACTGGCGTGATGACATTCAGAAGATGGGTACTGAGATTCAGAACCTAGAGAAAGGATTAAACCATATCATGATATTCGATGACGCTAGCTTCAGTCTGGACAAGTTAAAGAAGGAACAGCTCAACGAGATAGCACAGCGTCTGACATTCGTGAGGCACGATGTAAAGGGATCAGTTATAGTTATGTTCAATGTCCATTACTCCAAAGGTATATCTAGGTTCTTTAGGAACGTGCCATTCGTATTCCTAACCAGTGTAACCATGTCTGAAGTTCAGTCCTTCCAAGATGTTTACCCTCATGCTAGATGGAAGCTGAGGGATTTCGCATGGCATTATCAGAACATGATGTTCAATGATCAATGGACATTCGAGGTTGACAAATGGAATAACAAATCATATACATATAGAACTGACCATCCATTCAGACTAGCCTTAGCACTAGAGGGAAACCACGTTCACTTCACTGTCTATCTACAAGAGTCATGTGCCAGTTGTAACCCTGAATATAACACTAAGAAACTATTGAACTCACAGGATCTGGTAGATAGTATCGTGAGCAAGTACGGAAAGGACAGGGCTAGGGCTATGATCAGGCTCTATTCATTTGCTAGGCATGGCATGAAGGTAATAGATACTAAGAGACTATCCATTTGGCATACGATAGCAGAGTACGATAAGTCAAACAATATAAACTGGAAGAATGTTAATAACATATTAGATGACCAACTCACTAAGAAGCGAAGGCGAACCTATGTCAAAGCAGGTAAGGTACAACAGGATGTTAAAGACTTGGAAGACAAGTCAGCAGATGCAACAGACGCTGACAACAAACTCACAACAGAGCAACGAGAACTTAAGGAAGAGATCACTACTGCCTTCGATGAAATACAAACAGCAGATGAAAGGATACAAGAGAAGACAAAGACTGACGACAGTGAGATGGGATATGATCCAGAGACACAAGACCCTAAAGACATGCCTTATGGCTTTGAGAACGTGGATAAGTCACTGGATAACCCTACGGATACCTACTAGAAGCATAGGCAACTTGGCCAAGGTGTCCAAGATACAGAAGGGTCTTATCACTACTCCCACGTTGCAACGTTTGAGGTAGTGATAGCAAGCACCATTTAAAATCTCGTAGTGATAACAGCACCAATAAAAATCTGGTAGTGATAAGAAGCACCAATTAAAAATCTAGTAGTGATAGTCAACCTCTAAAAAAATCTCGTAGTGATAGCAAGCACCTAAAAAAATCTGGTAGTGATAACCACCGTGTAAAAAAAACTAACTAGTGATACTATCTGAAATTCAGACGAGCAAAAAAAAGATAGTGATAACCTTCAGTCTTTTAGGACAGTCCAAAAATATTTTGTACCATCCATGATGTAGTGATAACCTCTAGAATAAATCTGAATTTCAGACTTCATTAAAATAAAACAAGAAGCACAGCAGGAAGTGATAACAAGGGTTTTCGTGTAGGCGTGATCGTAGGCGTGACGTGTAGGCGTGATCGTAGGCGTGACGTGTAGGCGTGATCGTAGGCGTGAGATCAAACTGTTCATTTTTTTGAACAAGGGGTTTATGTGTTATCTAATACTAAGTTAGGCATGACAAAATATAACATCAGTTTAGAACAATTTCAACTAGTGAATAAAATGTCATTAGTAAATGAAATTTTTCTTAACTTCAAAGTAGATAACAACAAAGTAAAATCTTGTGTTAGCAAAAACAAAAAGCATAAACTAACACATGACTTAACTGGTTGTTATTGTAAAGAGTGCGGTTTTTTTACCTCTAGAATTGCACCTTCAAAAAATAGATATTACGGATTTAAAAAAATCCATTCAGTGTAATATCAAAATCTTTTTTTTTATACTCTTATCACTACTTGTTGTTTGTTGTTTGATGTTAGTTGATGTAGTGATAAGTAAAAGATTCACACCACATAAGATCAACTAGTGATACTCTTATCTGAAATTCAGATTTAGATCGTGACGTGTAGGCGTGACGTGTAGGCGTGACGTGTAGGCGTAACGTGTAGGCGTGTAGGCGTAACGTGTAGGCGTGTAGGCGTGTAGATGTGTAGGCGTAATTCATGACTGACATTCAGTGATAACAGACTTAGTGAAATTTACAGACAAAAGAACTAGTGATAATGTGTAGTTTATTTATTTTCTTTATATAAGATTACGCCTAGCTATCACTACATAATCTTAATATACGATTTAATTCTATACTAAAGGGTACAATGGCAACCAAAAAACAGAATAGAGAAAATTATCTAAAGAATCGAGTTGACAAACTAGCCAAACAAAAACAAGATCGTGAAGCTGTAAAACAATTATTTGCAGATAACGAAAAACTAAAACAACAATTAGCTAGACTACAACAAAATACAAACGACAACGTGATCGGCAACGTGGACACACAGGAAAAAGATCATAACAACTTAGATAATAATTCTATACCTTGTGACAACGACAACAAACAAACAACAAACGATCCAAACATGGTAAAAGCAAACAACGTAAACAACAACGACAACAACGACAACAACAACAACAAATTATCTAATGAACAATTAGCTAATCTAACAACACTAGACGATCAAGAACAAGAAGTTAAACTACAATTACAAAAACAACAACAACAAGTTAACATCAATGCAGACAAACTAAAACAATTACAAGAACAACAACAACAAGTTAACGCAACAAGTGATTCAATAAACGATCCAAGAATACAAGAACAAATAAAACAAGAAGCTTATGACAACACAACAACATTCAATGAAGATAAAGACGGACAAGTTCAAACATCTAACAGTGTTAAGAGTGCAAACAAAACAGAATTAAAAACTGTTAAAGTAATACAGACAAAAGACGACAATAATAAATCAGTACCGATCCAGTTTGTAGATGTTGAAGCTCACTATAAAATAATCAAAGAAGATTATTTACAACGTAACGGGGAATTTCAAGACTTTGATGATTCAATGTTGGATGACATTCCAATAATCATTCAAGGCGAAGCTGGTGTAGGTAAAACGTTAAGTCTTAAAGCGTACTGCATGGTTAGAGGCTACCCACTTTTACAACTTCGATGTAGTGAAGCAACAAAAGAAAATAAACTAATAGGTACATACCAATTAGTAAATGGTAATTCCATTTACTGTTTAGGTATTCTAACACAAGCGATCGAAATTGCAAACAAGTCTAAAACAAAAACATGTGTAATTCAATTAGATGAAATTAACACGATCACTAATGCGGTACAAAAAGAATTGAATGAAGCTGTAAATGTTAGAGAGGGAATTTATATTCCTGCATTGAACAAAACATACAAACTAAAAGACGACTGTAAAATATTAATTTGTGGTACAATGAATCCAAGTCATTATTCAGGTACTAATGAATTGAATCCAGAAATTCCAAGTCGATTTGATATTTTAGTTTGGGATGACTTAACCGAATTACAAACAAAAACTTTGTTAGGCGGTTTTAAAATCGATGACGACTTAATGGCAAAACTTGTAACGTTGAAGACACAAATTAATGCTAGCTACGAATCCGAAAACCTACCATATACTTTTGACACTAGAGAGATCGTAAAGTTTTGTAAAAGGTTTACAAGATATTCTAGTTCAGAATACAGACAAGAAAAAGACGGTAAGAAATTAAAGCTTACAAAAGATCAAGCGATTGAAAAAGCATTAGTCAAAGTTTGTTTAGGAAAATTCAAAGCACAAGGAAAAGAATACTCTAAAAACATAATAGAAAATATTGAATCGGTTTTTGGAATTGAAATTGAAGACGGACAAAAATAAAATGACTAGAAAAATTTCAACCAAAAATCATTCACTCCCTTTTTATTTTTCCAGTAATACAAATAATAATTTAGATAATAATAATCAAGATGACTTAAACAATTTAGATAATAATAATTCTGAAATTCAGAATAATGATTTAGGTTTTTCTTTCTTAAAGAATTACGATCCTAAAACATTCACACAAGAAGATGAAAATTATTTAAGAGAATTAATAGACTTGTACCAAACAATTAAAAAAAGAAATTTAACAATTACATTCAACGCTGGATCGGGTAGGCAATTTATAACATACGATAAATCAGATAATACTTATAAAATATTTATCGATCCATTAGACAAAAATATAGATCGTAAAACAGCTACGCAACATGAAGCTAGCCATTATTTATTTAACACACAATTTCAAACATTCAAAGCTTCAATGAAAAATATTTTAAAAGGTTTAGATCCAAAATTAATTCCAGTGGCAGAAAAGATGTTACATTCTTGTTATAATATTTTAGAAGATCAAAGGATCGAAGCTCACTTAAGAGATATAGAATATGGATCGGGTAAAAGACTTTATGAAACTTGTAAACAATTAGGACAAGTAAAAGAAATTTATGAATCATTAAAACAAGATGATCCAGTTAACGCTTTATTAGCTGTACGTTTTTCAAGGGATGACTTAATTAAAAATCCAGATTATAAAATCAAAGCTAACGAATACATGAATCAAGTAATTCTATTAGATGAAAAAGCATGTATCTATTTGTTAAAAAAATACTATGATGAATTAATTAAACCGTACTTAGAAAAGATGAAGGATAAATTCAAGACTAATAATCCATACGGACAAACAGGACAAGACGGACAAGACGGACAAGACGGACAAGACGGACAAGACGGACAAGACGGACAAGACGGACAAGGAAAAACAAAAGACGGACACTGTAAAAAATGCGGTAAGACTTTAAAGAATAATAAATCTGAAATTCAGAATAAGAAAAATAAACAAAGTAAACAAGACGGACAAGGACAAGACGGACAAGAACAAGACGACAACGATCAAGACGGACAAGGACAAGGACAAGGACAAGAACAAGACGACAACGATCAAGACGGACAAGGACAAGGACAAGGACAAGAATAAGACGACA
>Ga0209977_10000585_pt1 | contig 14586 bp, 9 predicted proteins | sample SumtaG_2_FD_183113 | JGI IMG/M metagenome (GOLD analysis project Ga0209977, IMG submission 183113) | Deep subsurface microbial communities from Indian Ocean to uncover new lineages of life (NeLLi) - Sumatra_00607 metaG (SPAdes) (version 2) | ecosystem: Environmental > Aquatic > Marine > Oceanic... | reverse complement strand
GTATATTGTCTCCCATTCGCACATTTTAAACTTTGTAAAAGGGAGTTAAAAAAATGATTTAAATTTTTTAATAATTTCTATTTCTTTGAGGAATTTTTCTGAAGATACTTTTTTTTAGAAAAAAAATGAACGATGTTCTAAATCCGTTCAATTGTGAAATAATTAGTGAAGAGGACGAAGAGATAGTTGAATATGATGATCTGCCTGGAGAGGAATTAAGATTAAAATCACAAAAACCAAAAAAAAGATATTGGCATTTACCATATCTATACAAGAATAGTCATACTGGAGCAGTTTTAGTTTGGAAAATTGGATATAATCCAGATAATAATGAAATAGTAATAAAGACAGGACAGGAAATGACAACGACAGGGAAAGTTGGGAAATTAACTATGCATAGAAGAGAAAACAAATTAAATAGTCGATCTAATGGGTATGTTGAACAAGCGTTACAAGATATATGGACAGCATATCAAAATAAATATAGAGAAGGGTATAGACCATCGCATGAAGAGCCAGTAAATGAGATAATGGCACAACTAGCGGTTAAACTAATAGATAAACAAACGGGGAAATGGAAAATAAGGGAAGAGAATTTGAGTAGAGGAATATCAATACAAGGAAAAATAGATGGAATTAGGGCATTGATATGGCCAGATTCAATGATATTTAAATCAAGAACAAATAAAAGTTTTAAATGGTTGAGTCACATAAAAAAACAAATAACACTTCTATTTACATATTTACCTGATAATGTAGGATTAGATGGAGAGTTATACAACCATGATCTATCATTTTCTGATATTCAAGGAGCAGTAATGACAATTAAATATGAACACAAATATAATAAAAAATTAAAATATTATATATTCGACGTAATTTTGCCAAATAAAACTGTTGAAGAAAGAATAAAAATATTATATGATGCGTATGCTGAATTCTTAAAAGATGGAAATAATAAAGATACATTTGTAATAATGCCACACTATTGGGTATATAATTATGATGATCTTAATAAATGGTTTAATTATTATACAAAGAAAGGATATGAAGGGATTATGATTAGGAAATTAGCAGGAGTAAATCCAAATAAAGATCAAAAGAAAGCTTCATACTATAAATCTGGGAAAAACACAAATTTAATAAAAATGAAGAAATTTCATGAAGATGAGGGGATAATAATAGACGTTAAAAGTGCTGAAGGTAATGATAAAGGTACGGCATTATTTACTATAGAATGGCATGGAATAAGATTTGGATGTAGACCTGAGGGAACAAGAGAAAAAAGAAAAGATTGGTATGATAATAAAGAAAAGTGTTTGGGTAAAGTATTTACTTTTAGTTATTTTGAATTATCAGTGGATGGTATACCAAGATTCCCGACTGGTAAGGGGTTTAGAGACATTGATTATTATTGGGGATGTGGAAAAATAATAGATATATATAAATATGAGAATGATGTACCAATGTTTATTTTAGAAGTAAATTTAAAGACGGTAAAAATAAGAGACAACGATAAATTAAATTATGATACGGGAAAAGTTAAATGTATTCCGAGTGGGTCAAAAAAAGAGCAACAATATATGATTGAGAATAAAAATATATTAATTGGTCTAAATTATAAATTTAGATATATGAACGTGAAAAATAATATACCCGAAAATGTGTTGGGTTATGGTTTTTAAAGATTTTTTTGTGAGAGTTTAAAAATCTAAACTTTTTTGTAAAGTGGTCGGAAAAATAAATTAAAAATATAAATTTTCTGAAAATTAAAAAACAGAACAAAAATTGTAGATTTTTAAAATCTCAGAAAAAAATCTTGAAAAAAAATTTCCTGATATAAAAAAAATACACAAGTAAAAAATAAAATGGTCGGATCTGGTGCTGTTCTCTGGTTTGTTATCTTCTTTATCTTTATCATCTTTATCTTTGCAGCTGCGTATTCAGTAGGCGGATATGGTAGTAAGAAGAAACACCGCGACGACTCGTCTGATGACTGCGACAAAGACTACGATAGTGGATTGGGTTGCAATGGACTGCTCTGTCTATTCTTCTTCTTCCTCCTCATTCTAGTAGTAGTGTGTGCTGCTTCCTACGGAGGTGGATGGAGTATAGCCATGACGAATGCTAAATAATAGTAAGAAAGAAATAAGCGCTTATAAACAATAAACTAACAAAAATAAATTTCGGATAAAATAAATCCAAAATTTAATAAAATAAAAAAATAAAAAAAAAAAATATATTTTTTTATAAAAAAGAACAGAAAATGTCGACTGATTTTAGCGCTGATAAACAAAAATTAGCTGATTTAGTTAAAGATGACTCTAGTTATAACAATGATGGATGTCCATGTGGAGTTAGTGATGAATATGAATACAAAGATATGTATTGGGGAAGTACATTTGTGTGGTTCTTCCTAATATTTTTCTTCATATTCATAATTGTATTTTTGATTATTTATACTACGCAACCAGTATATGTTTGTGGTGAAAAAGATTATAGTGAGGAAGAACATTATGAAAGAGAATGGGGTAAACCACTTCTATGGTCATTTGTGATTGCAATATTTGTAGTGATTCTTATTTGGCTACTGTATGCAGTAGCTGATAGAACGTCTAGTTCATGCTAAGAAAATTGAAAAAATAAATGAATTGTATATTTAAATTAATTAAATATAAAAAAATGCCAGAAGGACCGGAAGTAACGATTGTGAGAAATTTTATGGAAAAACAAATAAAAAATAAGTACATATTAGGTATTTTTATAGATAGAAACTCAAAATTTGTATCAAATGGAATACCTGGAATGAATTATTTTGAGGGACCAGTAAAAGTATTAGATGTAACAAATAAAGGGAAATATATATTCATTGAAATATATAATGAGAAAACAGAGGAAATATATTATATATATAATCATCTCAATATGGAAGGAAAATGGATGTTAGAGAGGGGAGCACACAGTAATCTATGGATGATTATAGGTGAAAATAAAAACAAAAATAATATATTTGAAAAAACATTTGAATTATTCTTTAATGATACTCGTAAATTCGGTAAATTTGAAATAATGACAGTTGATGAGTATAATAATAAAATTACAAAAGACATTGGCCCAGATTTATTAAATGAAGTAGTTACATGGGAGCAATATTATAATAAATTTAAAGATGTTACTTCTAGAACAAGAACTATGGATATAGCAGCATTTCTATTACAACAAAAATATTTTTCAGGAATTGGTAATTATCTAAAATCTGAAGTTCTATACCATGCTAGAATTAATCCATTTCGTAAATTATCTACATTAACTGATAATGAAATATACAATGTGTATACAAAATCATTACAATTGATTAAATTAGCTTATGATCAAGGTGGGATGACAATCAAATCATTTGTTAATCCATTTAACAATAACAATGGTGGGTTTAGACCGTCAGTATATGGTCAACCCCATGATCCAAATGGATATACAGTTGTCATATCAGAACAAAAAGATAGATCTACACATTGGGTAGAAGAATTGCAGATCTAAATACTATAGTATTGTATAAGATGATACAATTTTGTATTATCTTATTTTATTTCGACTTTTATCTTTATTTTTATTTTATTTCGACTTTTGTCTTTATTTTTATTTTATTTAGTGAGACTGTAAGACTTGGAGGTTTGGCGTGCAAATGACTCTTCCGTGTCGGTATTACCACGGAGAGTAAGACGGTTATAACCAGGACTATTTGGAGCGAGATTAAGCTGGTTAATTGCTTCACTAGCATAAGCGGGGTAGTTAGGAGGCTGATTAAGAAGCATAGCGCGATTAATTGCCTCTCTGTAAGCATCCTGTTCGGAATCGGTCAACAAGAACAGATCATCTTGAAGTTGCTTATCCGCTGCAGACAAAGGGAGGAGAGGGCCTCCAACCCTGTTATACTTAATAATTGAATTAATGCTTACACGAGGAATTTTGTCAGGTGTAATCAAGTGATAGTGATCATTGTAAATCTTACGGGTTGTATCGAGCTGGCCTTTGATAGTATTACCATTTTCATCAACAGCCTGAGCATAGTACTTTCTCATCCTACCTTTCTTGGTAAGAGGAGGCTTTCTATCACCATCCTGAGCATTAACCCTCACGAGTTCAGCTCTGCTATCATTCTGGACACGAGCGAGAGTATCAGAAAAATATTTGGTCATCAAAGCATCGGCCCTGAACAAAAGACCATTCTCGGGATTAACAAGTCCAGCTCGTGCAATATGGATGTTGAATAGTGCATTCAAGGCTGTTGGTGATGCTGTTTTTTGCGTCAAAAGGGTGTTCAAGTTAGATAGAAGAGGAGCACCCGTGTCGGTGGCTGTATATGCCTTGTTAGGTTTTCCAGTTTTTGGGTTGGTAACTTTAACTTCTTGATACGTTCTAATGTTACCCAAATTAGCTTCTTTAAGGAAGTTTAGCATGTTATCGTTAAATTGAATAGGCTTACGGATACCACTATTGAGGTTGACCGGGCGAGGATCTCTCTTCTTACCCTTCAATGCATAAGCATAGTACTTACTTAATTGATCAAGAGAGTTGAGGGCGGAAGTGAACATAAGGTTGGCATTTGCCAAAGTATATTCCTGACCATCCTGAGGAACAGTCTTGGGATCAACGATCTCACGGATAAGATTCTTTGCTCCCTTGATTCTGGTCTTGGCGAGCTTCAGCATGGAATCAAATTCGGACTTAGTAACAAGCCCACTGGGGGGTGACATAACCTTGGGTTGGGGAGATGATTGCATGACTAGAATATTTTTTCAAATCAAAAGAAGTGTGATTTTTAGTATTCCGGATTTTATTATATGTTTTTTTTCTTTAATTTGATCAATTTGGAAGCAGAAAATTTCTAAAAAATTTGTGGATTTTCTAAAAAATTTCCAGAGAATTATAAATTCTCTGTTAAATTTGTAGATTTTTGATACTATAGAATTAACACCCACTAATACTACTAACAATTCATATTTAATTACATATTTTGAGTGATTTAAATTTTATTTTTTATGTTGAAAAAATTGTATAAAGGGTACGAAAATGCGAAAAATATATAAATATGTCATCGACTACGCTACCGAACGTTGCAAAAATAGAGTATGACACGTTAACACAATTTCAAAAAAGAATTCATGGTATAATTGATACAGATCCAGATGAAGATATACCATCTCTATATACATATAAACTAATGAAACAAGCATGGTCATCTTCTTTTGTGGAACAACTAAATAGGAACGCATCAAATCCAGATGACGGATCAGCAGAATATACACCAAATGATACATTTCATTATTTGAAAAAGATCAGAGTTACAGTTGAAACACCAGTTATGAAAGTTAAATCTGAGTTTGAAGATAATGTACAAATTACAATTTGTCATAATTTTGTGAATAATGTAGTTAAGAGTGCTAAATTATATGCTGACGGGGATATAATTCAAAATAGTTCTACAATGTATCTAGATTGGAAGGCAGAATGTGATCAACGAGTTGGGCAGGGTATAAGAGAGTTGAATAAAAAGATGAGAGGTCATAGACATTACTATGGAACGTGGGTAAATAATTTACCATCGTTTAAACTAGGGGATCATTTACATTTCTATTATTCAAGTCATATTAAAAAGTCATTGCCACTGTTTTTGAAGGAATCACAATCAAAATTCATTTTTAGATTTAAGTTCGAAACAAGAGTAGAAGAATTAATAAGGATGAGAATTAGGAATAATCCGAATGACGAATGGACAGAAATAAAATTTAATTTTGATTATGTGGATTATGTTAAAGAGAGAATTGATTTTCCAATTTTGACAGGTAAATATTCATGTATTAGTCAACCTGAAGTAGAACATAGGAAGAATTTTCCTCATGAATACTATTCAGAGGATATGATTTTGATTCCGTCTGATTCTGAAGTAACTTATGGTCATCCATGTACTATTAATCTTAGTTCTGTTGCTCCATGTACAACAATGGCAATAGTTGCACAAAATATAGATGCAAAAAAATTAAACAATCATTCTAATTACAGTACAAACACTCACAATATTGATAAAGGGTATAACCCAATTGAAAGTATAAAGGAAATGTATGGTACATCAATTCGTATTCCTAAATTATCAAATATTCATTTTGATTCATTTGAACATTTAGAAGGATCAAAATCTGCACCAGAAGACCCTGGATGGAATGTAATCCATCAAAGTGATAGACCATTCAAATTACATCCTGATGTAGGTGTATCACTATACAAAAATAATCCAAAAATTGTTATACAAATGGGTGATACTAATCCATACAATAAACCATCTAAATTTAAAAATACAATTAGACAAGATGGACAAGAAAACAATATATTGTTCAAGGAACTAGACAGAAATGGACAAGTAAATAATGTTGAAGCAGGACCTAAATTCAGGGTTTATGTAATGTTGATCGTAGTTAGAAAAATTATTTTTGAATTTAATAAAAAAGTTGTGATCAAACGTGATAATGAAGACATTATTAATAAGATTGAAAGTCATTATATTGATTCTAGTCTATAAATCAAAACAAAAATACATGAACTATACAAACATCGTATATTATATATACAATGTTTAATTAAATATGCATTCATGTTATAGATTCCCGTATCTCCATTTATTTGCCAATAGGAATCCAGCTATTAAAAGGAAAATAATAAAGAATACTAGAACAATTACCCAATTGTAGTCATATTCGTCACATGATGAGTCTCGATGTTTTTGGGTTTGTTTTCTACTTTTAATGCTGTCAATGTGATTAACATCGAGTTTGAAATGTTCTTTACCTTCCTCATCATAACCATACAACTGAATATTTGTGATTCCTAATTTTTCAATCATCTTTTTTTCTCTATTAGAAAACCCATTGAATTCATCTAGTGTCTTGTGTGGAACGAAGACATAACCTGATGGATCACTGGAAGAGCTATTAGAAGATTCTGAATCTTCTCTAGATTTAAGAAGAGTGAAATTATAACGACCATTTTTATGTTCAGCTAAAATAACCGTGTCTTTGCAAACTGACGATGAATTATCTTGTTGCATTGAACCAGCACATAAGGCAGAGCATGTCTTACCGTGATTGCACCCTATACAATATGCTCCAATTGTTCCTGGTATAATAGTTTCTAGATCATCAAAGTAACTTTTGACTCTCTTTACAAGAATATCATACGAAGTCGTATCATACAACATAGACACCATTTTTTTAAGATTACCAAATTTGACTTTAATGTCCCCGTGCAAATTATTAATTTTCATATCACTGTAATAACGGAGGTCTTCTATGAGAGAATTTAGTTCTTCAATATTTATTTTTAGTTCTTTTTTCTTCTTACCTCCCTTAGTTGTAATGATACTTTCACTCACAAGGGATGAAGATGTCAATGAAGAAACACTTTCATCCACAGAACTTTCTTTTTGTACATAAGTATGGTATGAGCTTGATGATTCGGACGATTCTCTTTCGGATCTATCTGTATTATCATCCGTATTCATATAATCTTGAGGACGAAAACCACGCTTATTTCGACCCATATTTTATTTTGATTTTTTTACCGGCATAAAAAAATTTTATCTTTTTTTTGTGGATTTTTGAAAAAATCAAAAAAATCTCTGATTTTTTCAAAAATTAAAAAATAAAAACATTTTAACATATACGCAAACTAGATAAAATGTGATAAAATACTTAAAAATATAATATGTGTTTATTTTTCCCACTATTTAAATTATGTTTCTAGTAGCTTTACACATACAATTGATCATTCATTAACTATTACAACTAATTAAATCCTCTCGATATTTTATACAGAAATTTATTAATTTCTGAAAAATTTGAAAAAATGATAAAAAAATAAAAACAATAAAAAAATATATGATCAAATAAAAGTTCATTTTTTAGAATTAAAAAATGAGTAACACAGTTAAAATAACAGATCTTGATACAGATAATACATTATTGTATAAATATGCTCATAAATATGACACAATTACAAGATTTGTGATTGTAGAAAAACCAGAGAGTATACCAATCTATGATGATAAAGATGTTCCAACTGTTAGTTCAACACTCGAAAAGTACACATATGAATCACTTGAAAAGATTGTCACGAATATGTCAAGAGAGGGGAAATCACTAATTGATGTTCAAGAAAAATACGGATTTCCATTCAAAGGACAAGTAGCGATGGATATACAATACATTTATTTTAAGAATTTACTTGAACCGATCAGAGTAGACTTATATAATTTCCTAACAGATCCAAAACTAATAAACTATAATAAAAAATACAAAGGAAAGGTATTCAGTACAAAAAAAGATATTAAATCGACTACAAACATAGATGATATTATTGGAGTATTTAATCAGGTGGTTCCTGATAAGGCTATAGACTTAACACCATTTATAAATAAAATAAATGAAATCAGAAAATATAATGGAATAGAGGAATTAAGTGACTTTATTCCATTCACAGATGAATATAAAACTTGGATTATAGAGTACAATAGAACTAAGAAAAAAGAAACGGCAAAATTAATGATGATTGATGAAAATATTAAAAGTATTTCGGAAAGAATAGATATTAATGATATTATTAGTACACCAGTAAATTATACACATTTTGTAAGAGCTGGAAAAATAATGATGCAAGAAAATGGTGGGTACAGAGAACCAGAATCACGAGATGGGATTTATATGTTTAACAAGTTAGCAAGGGTTTCACCTGAAGTACCATTCATTGTGTATAATAGTGATAATGTTAAATCATATAAAATATATACAAAGAAGAAGGGGGAAGAATCGAAGGATGGAAGTAATAATATTGATTATAAAAATATCATACCCTCATCGAGTAGAACTAAAGATAACAATACAATATATATGATTGTGTGGACTGGGGTTGGAGATCCAAATAACGCAAAAAAAGAATCAAGGATGCTAATTTCTTATAATCTTGATCTCAACAAAATTGTTATTTCAAGTCGTGTGAGGAAATACACAGAAGATGGTCAAACTATGACTGAAGACAAATTAATTATAGAAAGGGTTGAAAAGGCATTCCAAAATAAAATAAAAATAAACTATTCAGAAGAGTTAAGTGTTGGAGCCAATTTTGATTTATATGGAATTCCATATAATGAAGAATCATTTGTATTCTTTTTAATGATTAACTCGTTGATTAATTCATATCTTTATATAGATGAAACAACAAATGCGTACCCATTTAAGAAGAGACTTTATTATCACTTCAAGAGTATTATTGGGCTCGAAGATGAAAATGATAAAAATACATCAACTGCGTGGATTTCGCTCAAACAACATCCGATTAGTGATGATCAACGGACAATTATCAATGGTATCGAATCTGCAGTTAAAACACAGAAATACGACAATTACATGCGAATCAGTTTAGTTAGAGCACAATCACGTACAATCGTTAATCAGCTTCATTATCTTCTACCAAGACTACTAAAGTTATATAAATTATATCAAAAACCATTTTTGAATGATCTAGTTGTTATTTCTCCCATCATGCGTAATTTATTTGTAATGAGAATTGAGGAAGAAAAGAAAAAGGAAAAAGCTATGTCCAAAATTGCTCAGATGTCTAAGCAAGCTCCTGACCTTATTATTAAATACTATGCACGTACATGTCAATGTAATCAACAACCAATTATAATTAATTCAGAAGATATTCCAGCTTGGCAATCTAAACAGGTAATTATTTCTGGTGCAGCATATCCTAGACAAATTATGCCTTTCCCACCAAATGAACCAAAATGGTATTTTGTTTGTCCTGGTGATGTCTGGCCGTTTCCTGGTGTAAAGGAAAGTAAGCTTGAAAATTCCGATAAATATCCATTTGTTCCATGTTGCTTCAAAAAAGATCAAATGAGTAAAACTGCTAATAGTAAATATAATGAAGTTTATCTTGGTATTCAAAGAAAGAAAGGTACAGCCAAACAAAAAAATAAGCATTTCTTTAGGACTGATAAGAAGTTAAATAGAGGTAGAACTGGCCAATTACCAGGAATGATCGAAACCCTACTTCAAATGTTCTATCCAAATGATAATTTTGTTCGTAATGGTGCTGTTCACTCAACAAATTCGTTACTACATTGTATTTATGAAGCCTTTAAAGAACCTAATTATCTATCTCTCCCAACTGATGAAATGAAAGAAGATTATATTAAACAAGTTCGTAGTCTAGTTGTTCAGAGTATTTATAAAGAAGGTGAATATGATTATACATCTTTACTTAAACAAGAACTACATGATTTTACAAAGGATGAAATTATTCGTCAACTATCAAACAATGAATCATTCTACGATCCTGCTCTATACTATCGTGCCGTTGAAGAATTTATGAATATTAATATTTTTGTATTTACTGCTCCGTCAACTACTCTAGGTGGTTTTGGTAAGATCGAAGTACCTAGACATAAATTATTCCATGCTAGATCATTGAGAAAAGACCGACCAACTATAATTATTTTTAAACACTGGGGTTCTGACTCGGATAAACTTAAATATCCTCAATGTGAATTTGTATCTAGAATCGATACTGGATCCAATCAAACTATTTCATTATTTGATACTGTTCCTGAGGCCCCTAATAAAATGTCTGAATTTCTTCATAATTCATTTGTAGAAACAAATAAAACTGTAATGTGGTCATTGGACCCTCGTAATTACCGTCCAATTGCTCGTTCTAATGTATTTTCATCATTTAATATTCTTGAAATTCTTTCTCCCTACAAAGCTAATATAACAAAACAATATGTTGATAACTATGGTAAGATGAGAGGATTGTTGATCTATGCTGGCAACCAAAATATATCTATTTTTATTCCTCCTAGTCAACCTGAAAAATACATAGAAATATCTACGGAATTACCCAAAGAATCAAATCCAACTCTTACTACTGTCTTGGCCCTATTCGGTATCCAACCAACTGCAATTACAAAAAATGACGAATTTATCACTGGTTTATGGTTCCCAATTCTTGACATTGAAGAGGGTATTTATTGTCCAATTCTTGCAAATCTTAGAATAGACCAATTACCTGAAGATCTCACCTTCTTAACTAAGCTACCAATTGGATCTACTCACAATTTCTTCGCTAGTGGTATCAATCATGTTAGAAGATATAAGACATTGATTCGCCATCGTAGAATTATCCTTGAATTAACTAAATGGATTTATGTACTCTACAAATATAATAATCCGTCTGGATCTTTAGATAATTTTATTAATCAGTATATCCAGTCAAATTCACAATCATCATCTCCTATAGATTATTCTACTACTGATTCCACTAAAATATACAATTTTTCTTCATTGTCTCATATTCTACCTGACAAGATTAAAACTGTTTCTGATGCCATTACTTATCTAACTAGTTTTACCCCTGATCTTAATTTGGTTAGAAATAATAAAATAACCGGATACTCTCAACGATTTACTGATGGTATATTATATTTTCTTAAAGACTATGATTATTCTACTGACAAATTACCAATTTACCCTTATACTTCAAATAAAATCACTGATGAAAGTATTGTTATCCCAAGAGAAATATCAGGTATGTACCATGACGAGTATGATTATGACTATAATGATAATACATTGATATTTATTGGTGAAAGTAGTATGAAATCTTGGTTATACTCTCTTATTCATCTTGGTGTCGAAGTATCTGAAATTAAGAAAACTCTAGATATATCATATGGTATCTACCAATATCCATATCTTTATCAATCCCCAGACAAACAAATATACATGATTCAAAATGTCCAGAATGGTGACCTTTATCGCGCTTTGAATGTTGCTAATTCTTGGTATCTAAATTCTAAGAACACAGGTTTCTCCTCTCCTCCATATGACCTCCAAAAAGAAAACAGTATTCCTCCTTACTTCGTTTATGGTGTATCTACTTCAGGCGAATTGACTCCAATTTTTGATCAAACTAATGGTAATCCTATTTTCCTCAAAATTATCTCATACATAGATTCTAGTTCTTCCGTTCAACAATACGGTGCAATCTTACCAATGTTATAAATAATATAAATTCAACCATATTATATGGTTCTACTAAATTCAACCATATTATATGGTTGAATTTATATCTATTTTACCTAATGACATTTTTATTGGTTTTTACGAGTTTTGTCTCTTTTTATTTCTTATTCAAAAATTACATATACAGAATTCCCATATATAGTTCTACTAAATTCAACCATATAATATGGTTAAATTTATATCTATTTTACCTAATGACATTTTTTTTACTTTTTACGAGTTTAGTCTCTTTTTTACCTAATGACATTTTTATTGGTTTTTACGAGTTTAGTCTCTTTTCTTCAGATAATTAAAATTTAGTGTTTCAATATTTCCGTTTTTTGGATTTTTTACTTTTAATTTCTTATTCATCAACAAGCAAAATTGTGTATCGTACGATTTTTCGTCAAATGACACATATACAGAATTTCCATATTTGTTATGTTTGAATGAAATTAGTGGAAATGCTTTTCCATTTTTACATGTTTTAAATTCCTCACTAACATATGATGATAAATACGGTCTCAATATTTTATCATTTAACCATCCTGGTACATTCGAAAATATTACATTTGGTTTATATTCATCTATAATATTATCTATATATGCCCTCCATATTTTTAATTTTTTTCCAGGTTGATATTCATCTACTTCAATCATCGGACCCAGGCTTTTTGTTATTATTCTTGGTGAATATTTACTCATTATATCCCTTTCGATTTCATCTAACAACCACCATTCAGTCACTCCATTTGTATATCTATCTAGACACTTGTTGTATTCTTCTTCTGGTTTCACGAAATCTGGGTCTTTTATCATACATACTCTTTCACTACCATCTTTATTTCTACCAATTAAAATATTATATACTTCATGACTACTCACTCTTAAATATGCAAACTTTTGTTTATTATTCACAATATTTATTTTGTAATACGTCTTACACCCAAACTTCTTTGATATTTTTGTTATTGTCGACTTTATACTCTCATAAATCTGACAATCTGTCGCATCAAAGGTATCAACATACATGGTATATTTGTCGTATATCCTCATAGTGCGCGTTGAATTGTCAAACTCCGTCGAATACATTATTAGATCTAAACAAAATCAGTTATAAATATCAAAAAATATATTTTTTGATCATTTTTCAATTATACATTGAAAAATGAACAAAAAATAAAATAAATTAAAATAAAAATTAATTGTGATCACGATGATAAAATATTTATGTTATCCAATAATTAATAAACTCAATTATAAAAAGTATTGGATATATTTTTCATTCCCCAACGATAATATAACAATCCACAATTATATGAAATTATTGTCAACTATACCTGATAAACAACAAAAACTCATATGGAGGGCTGGATTTAAAAAATCTAAAGATGCTGATTTTGATATCCATTTTTTGGTTAAACCACAACAATTATGGAATAATCTATTTAATAACCCCGATTGTTATTGTATTACACAAAATAACTATAAATATACTATTGAACGTTATATAGTTAATGATTTAAATATGGTAAAAATACAAATGGATATTGAATTCGATGATTGTATAAATATTGGTGCAGATAAGGTATTTCAATTTATATTAAAAATTAAACAACAATATGATAAAATATTTCCAGGTATTTTACTAGAAGATATGTATAATAATATAGTATATAAAGACAAAAATACAATTACTAAAACATTCAATCATGTTATATTTGAATATTACTTGAACAAAGATTCAAAATTAGCAATAGATAAGCTACAAAAATACAAAGAAGGTATTACAGATTTCATAGATGCTGCATTTTCAAACCCACTTTATCACCCTCTATTACATTCCGTTTTGAATAAATATATTGAAAATTCATATACTCCAAAATATGAACCAAAAATATATTATACATTATCTGAATTAATTTTAATTAGAAAATTCGAACTTAATGATATCGAGAAAATAGCTGTTCTCGCATATTTGAGATCCGCAGGTAAATATAACAATGCTAATATTAGATATTCAAAATTATTTAAGGAATTCACTGGCTTAGAATATCATAAAAATCTTATGAACACATTTTCACGTATTGATCTTCCAGAATTTAAACGGATCTTTAAAAATAAAGAAATTGAAATAGACGAAAAATTATACATATTGAGTATTCAATATAGTCTATTATATAAAAACTAATTATACCCCATTTTCAGACAAATTTGTATAAATCTTAGATTTTTACAAATTTAAATCTAATATATACCTATGGTTCAAGCCATATATATGGTGTTAAAAATTCTCTACTGCAGTTCACATTACACAAAATCACAGAAATTAGTAAATTTCTGTAAAATATCATCCAGAAAATCTAATATATACCTATTGTTGAAGGTATATATATGGTGTTAAAAATTCTCTACTGCAGTTCACATTACACAAAATCACAGAAATTAGTAAATTTCTGTAAAATATCAT
>Ga0209977_10000584_pt1 | contig 14593 bp, 12 predicted proteins | sample SumtaG_2_FD_183113 | JGI IMG/M metagenome (GOLD analysis project Ga0209977, IMG submission 183113) | Deep subsurface microbial communities from Indian Ocean to uncover new lineages of life (NeLLi) - Sumatra_00607 metaG (SPAdes) (version 2) | ecosystem: Environmental > Aquatic > Marine > Oceanic... | reverse complement strand
AGTTAACAGACACCCTCCTTCCATTAATGTGAGATTAATACTACTGATTTTAGATGGCATATCTGGAGAAAGAGGATATTTGGTTTCTTTCGATTTTAATTCTTCTTGTAAATCCATTAAAAAATTCATAATTGGGAGCATTTTATTGATTGCATTTACTCCTGAATATTTATTACGATTAGGAGGTGGTAAATCTGGCCACCCTTGTGCTTGTCTACGTATTCCCCTAACTGTAAAACTTATCTGAAATGTTCCTCCTCGATATGCTACGGGATAATCACATATAGAATCACCTACTAGACATGCATTACCTTTTACAAGTCCCTTATTAACAATATAGTCCGCACCAAGTAATCCTCCAATCTCTTCATTTATTACTGCCGTTAGTGTTAATTTTCCATTGAAATTGAATCCCAAACTTAATAAAGCTTTCACAGCAAATATTTCAGCAGCAATACATGATTTATCATCACAAGCACCTCTCCCATAAATCTTATTATCTATTATTTCTCCACCATAAGGATCTTGTGTCCAGCCATTAAAAGGAGCATCTGTATCGAGATGAGCATAAAAAATTAAGCTAGAACCCGTTTCATTACCAATCTCGCCTATAACATTATTTTTTTTTCTCTGAGTTTTTATACCCACTTCTAACATTTTAGTTTCTATAAATTTTGAGATTTCCTTATATCTCCCTGGTGGAACTTCGGAGGGCATTTTCACTAAATCTTGAAGGAATTCTACAATCTCATCCCTCATACTTTCAATTTTCTTAATTACTGTTTTTTCTTCGATTACCAAAATTCTCATCTATTAATCTTTTTAGGAATTTAAATAAGGAAAATATGATTTTTAATTTATACTATTCAAATTGCGGCAATTGCATCTATTTCAACTAAAGCTTCAGGCATTGGACAAGTTGCTTCAATAGTACTTCTAGCGGGAAATTTTTCTTTAACACCATTCTGTTCAAAAAATTCACTATAAGCTTGATTCATGTTTTTAAAATCATCCATATTTTTTAAGAAAACGCTTACTTTCACTATATTTGATACGTGTGCTCCTGAGGCTTCTAGTATTGATTTTATTTTTTCAAAAGCAGATAAAGTTTGTTCTCCAACTCCTTTTTTTTTTGGATCAGAAACTTGACCTGATATAAAAATAAGATTACCTGCTTTTATCCCAAGGCTATAGGGTCCTGCTTTAGGAGATCCCGTGTCAATCACTTCTATATTAACCATTTCTATAACCACCTTTGTATTTTTTTATAATTTGTTAATAAAATTAAAATTTTCATTCATTAGAGTTTAATATTTTCATCAAGATATTTACTTTTTGCCGTATCTGAATCAGACAAATCAACTTTTTAATTAAGTTTTAATAAAATTCTTTTTTTAAACACTTAAATTAAATTATTATAGCTTTTTAATTAATTCTTGATTACTAACTGTTCCGTAAAATGATTTGAAGCATTGTGAATAAGAAAAAAGATATTGTTTGGATATTCACATTTGAATATGCGGGAATAGTAAAAGTTGGAGGTCTTGGGGAAGTACCCGCAAACCAAGCTAGAACTCTTTCAAATCAATTTGAAATTACTGTTTTTATTCCGTCTCATGGTCAGCTTACTAATCTTAGGAAAAATTACAATTGGGAAAAATTACCATTTAATTGTGTTGGTCAGATAGATCCATTAATTTTAGGATTAAACGAGCCTGTAAGTAATTACAATATATCTTTCTATAAATCAAAAATAGATAATGTAAACATAATTCTACTGGCAGGAGAAAATTATTTTACCAGTAGATTTTTAGATGATTCTGCAGTTTATAATCCTGATACTCTTACGGGGAAGATTTGTTTATTCAGTATTGGAATGCGCTGTTTTATAGACTATTTAATTGACAATCAAAAAGAAAATTTACCAGATATAATACATTTACATGATTATCATTCCGTTATACCGTTTATTGGAATTAAACAAGAAATGATAAAGAATGGATTAGATTTTCACTCTATTATTACTATCCATTTACTAACATGGCCAAGGTATAGTATTGATTTCTATTATGCATGTGGGATTGATCATACTCCAATTAAGATCTTATTGAAAGATGGCTATAAATCATTATCTTTAGATGAAGTCTTCTCTTTATGTAAAACGTCAAGTGACTATGTTGATCCTAACCAACCCCCTACTGTAGAGATTATGGGTGCAGTAATTTGTGATATGGTCACAACAGTGAGCCAGTCTTATCTTATATCTGATGTCATTCCTAATTGTGGTAAACAATTAATTGAATTTAAATCTGATTTCATATGGGATGGATGTGATTGGGATTATACAGAGATCAACATGGAAGTTTTGAGAATGCATGGAGAAGACATACATAACGTTTTGGAAATCCCCTTCGAGAAAGATTTATCCTTATCAGATATGAAAAGATACCTACTAACTTACAAGATTGCTCATTTGGATAGAAGTCCATTAATTCGGTCAGAAAAAGTCCTTAAAGTAATAAGTGAAATATCGAACGGAAACCAGTTTATAAAGAATGGGAATATAAAAGCATTTAACGAACCTGGACCATTAGTTATTACTACAGGAAGAGTATCGCATCAGAAAGGATTTGAAACTATATTTGATGCCATCCCCGAGGTGATTCGTGCAATTCCTAATGCTAAGTTTTTATTTTTAATTTTACCAACTGATTATAGTCTAGAAGAAATCAAATCTTACTCCCAAGTAGTAAAACAATATCCTGATAACCTCCGGATAATCTTTGGGGTGGCAAAGGATATTTTTTATTTAGCGCATATTTCTGCAGATGTCTATTGTGCATTGTCAAGATGGGAGCCATTTGGCATTATCGCTTTAGAAGCAATGGCATCAAAGCTCCCAATTATTGCTACTCGTGTTGGAGGCTTTCAGGAAACAATAATTGATATCAGAAACTTTTCCGAGATTGGTACTGGTATTTTAATTGATAAAGATAACCCTTCTCAATTTGCAAAAGCATTAATTTCTCTTTTCTTACTCTCAGAAATCGCCAAAAGAGTAAAATTAGAAGATTCCATTTATGAGACTGAAACATTTAATTTGGTTAATCAAATACCTGACGAAATTATCAAATCGTTAGTTTTACTGGATCCTGACTTTTATCATAAGATTAAAGAAAACTGCTATAAAAGAGTAGAAAATAACTTTAGGTGGGGCATTGTTTCGAAAAAATTGAGAGAACTATATACTAAAATAAAAGATTTAAATGGATTAGAAATGTAGGAGCAAATAATTTGATACTTTCTAAACGATCTGTAATTCTTATTTTATTATCTATTTTAGTTTTAAATACGGCTGGAATAGGATTAGTTATATATCTACCAAAGTATTTAGAATACTTAGGAATAGAAACACCAGTAATACAGTTAGTAATGACTATTTTTCCCTTAACTTTATTTGTATTTCCACCATTGTTAGGAAAACTTTCTGATAAAATTCAGAATAGGATTCTTTTTATAATAATTGGAGCATTTGGGGCTGTTTTAACTTTTATTTTGTTTTTATTTCCTCAAAATTTATTCCTGATTGTTACACTATCACTATTATACGGGTTTTTTGGAGCTGCTTTTCGAATTATATTCACGCTCTATGCAGAATTAGTAGATAATGATACAAAATATATTTCTTATTACAATGCCGTAAGCACAGGTGGATGGTTTTTAGGTTCTCAGTTAGGAGGTATCTTTATTGACGTATATGGGATTCAAAATATCTTTTTGTTTCTAATATTATTTTCGACAATAAACTTAGGCTTCGTATTTTTTATAAGGGAAAACAGGACCTTAATTTTAAGTCATTATGAAAATACAACTGATGAACACAATAATGACATAAATGGAGTAAATACAATTTCAGTATCTGTATATCTTGGCTTATTTTTCAGAAATTTCGGCATAAAACCAATCATGGTTGTTCTCGCAATAATCATGAGTTTTCATATTTCCAGTATTACTCAGGTGGGATTTTTGATAGGTTTAAATTTCTTAATTCAAGTTGCCTTAATGCTTTTAATAGGGCATATTATTTCAGAAAAAAATGAAAAATCAATACTAATCTTTGGGTATCTATTTAGTATGATTGCAATAATAGGGTATATTATTTCAAACAGTTTTTTTAGTTTCCTAATCTCTCAGATTTTTATTGCTTTCAGTTATTCAATGTTTTGGTCAGCTACCGTTATGTATATCACTCAAAATTCCACCCCAAGAAATAAAGGAAGATATATGGGGTATGCAAATTCAAGTACTTTTTCAGGCGGCTTTATAGGAGGGCTCCTATTCAGTTATCTATTGGTATTGTTCAATTCAAATTACAACAGCGTAATGCTTTTTATGATTGTCTTTCCTCTGATTTCTGCTTTGAGTATATTATTTAAATTTAAACCAAAATCAAAACAAAAACCAATTATTAAATAAAAAATTTAGCTATAACAGTCATCCTAATAGGAAGAAGGAAGTTATTTGACATTCCAAAATGGATTTAAAGCCTGGAATAATGCATTCGGTTTATCAGGAATAATTTCTATTTCTTCTCTTATCCATTCTGAAATCCACTTATTTTTAGCTTTAAAACGGCTATCCAGAAATATAATTGCTCCTTTGTCAGTTAATTTTCTTATTGGTCTACCAGAAGCTTGGTTTGCTCTCTGAATCGCTGGATATAAGTAGGCAAAATTCCAACCTTGACGTTTAAATATTTTATCGTAATACTTAATTTTGGCATTAACCCTCGGAGTAGGTAAATGATAAGGTATACCTGCTACAACAACAGAGTTCATATAATTTCCGGGATAATCTTCCCCTTCTGAATTTCTCCCCCCACATACACCAAGTAAAACAGCTCCACCATTAGATGCCATTGATTTAAATTGATCCACCATGGTGGTATTCTCTGAAGCAGATAATCCAGGTGCTTCGTTAAAAAAGCTCTTATTATTTCTTATGGCAATCTTCTCTATCCCATTAGAAAGAAGTCCTTTAAGCACTTGATATGAAGCACAAAAGATACCAACATTCGCAGGTGTACATACCAAAACCTCGTTAATTTTAGCGATCATTTTCTCAAACATTTCAGGAGTTCTATTATCCCGCCCAGTATCTACACCCTCAACAATAACAGCCTTAATATTTTCCTTTTGGAAAGGAGAATCTGCTATTATTCCATTATAGGTCTTACCACTCTCATTCAGTCCCATTAGGCTATTATACACATTAGGATTTACTGTTCCAGAAAGGTTTAAGGAGGTAAAAGCAGATTTTAAGATGGGAATAACAATTTCTCTAGGATCTAAAGCCACAATCTCTAAAGAAATTGATCTCTTTCCTTTAATTAGCTTAAGTGTAAAACAGAAAAAGTAATTTTCTAGATTATATGTTTTTAACCATTTTACCCAAAACTCCGCGATAGAACCGAGGAAGTCTCTTGAAATTTTACCGTCCGCATTTTTCTCTTCATGAACCGAAATACTGAATTCCTGCATTTCTTCAATTAAATTCTTAAATTCATTCAAATCTCTGATTTCCAGCTCTCTAAAAATTATTTTTAAATATTCTATTGGATTTAATGCTTGTTCCCCTAATCTTAAACCATTTTTTTTCTCATCCAAGTGATCCAATAAAATTCTTACAAATCTTTGCATTTTGCGTGGTGATCTATATATTTCTAGGTCCTTTAAACATAATCTCAATGAATAGGGGGTTAATCTGTCAGAATTCACTTCAGTTGCTACATCGATTATATTATGACATTCATCGAGGACTAAAATACAATTGTTTAGTTCTTGATCAACAAATTGTAAAAAAAGATTTCGAATAAATGGGTTAAATATCCATTGATAATTGCATATGATAACTTTCATCTCTTTCAATAGAAATTTACATAAGAAGTAAGGGCAAATTTTGTCATCTTTACAGAATCCTATAAGTTCCTCAGCATCTATAGGTTTGTTAAATATTTCTGGTGCGATCGATGTAGGATTTTCAACTTTTCCCTTTTTTTTTAACAAATTTAAGAAGTGAGAACAATTCCTGTTTTGTCTTAAATCTTTACAGACTGACATCGATTCTTTTGGATTCAATTTTAAGCTTAATAGCGTTTCATTTAGGCACATCTCGTTCCTCCCTCTTATTGAAAGCCCATTTAAATGTACATCAAGATTGTCATCCTCTATTTTTTGTGAGACTTTGATTAATTCTTTGATAACTCTTCGATTTTGAGAGTGTGTTCTACACAAATAAATGATTTTTAGATCTTTTTCATATGCTAAAGGAAGTAGACCACTTAATGCAATAATTGTTTTTCCCGAACCGTTGGGAGCTACTAACAAAATATTTTTTCTTGATTTTGACCCTATTTCGATCTGTTTGATAATTTTTTCTTGTTCTCTTCTAAATTGATCGTAGGGAAAAAAAGATAAGTAATTCATTATTGCATACCCTTATTAAAATTAACTAATGCTTACTAATTTTAGTTTTTTTAAATTTTATATTGCCAAAGAGTATAAAAATTTATTCAATTATAATATTAATCGTGTAATACAGGTTTTCTTGCTGCAAGAACGGCATCTAAACGTTTGATTGGAGTGTTATGAGGAGCGGTCTTTAACATTTTTGGATTAGATTTTGCTTCATTGTATATTTTATCCATTACATCCGAAAAATAATCCATAGAAGCTTTAGATTCAGTTTCAGTAGGTTCTATCATCAACGCACCTTGAACTACTAAAGGAAAGTAAATAGTTGGGGCATATATTCCATAATCAAGAATTCTTTTAGCTATATCTTCAGTTGTTACATCATTAGGCAAATTACGATCAGTAATTACGAACTCATGTTGGCATGTTCTATCAAATGGGACAAAATATTTTTGTCTTAAAAGTACCCTTAGATAATTGGCATTTAAAACAGACATACAACCAACTTTTTTCAACCCCTCCGCACCTAATGCTAGAATGTAGGCATAAGCTCTAACAATTACTCCGAAGTTTCCCCAAAACGCTTTAATTCGGCCAATTGAATTGTTATTACTATTTCGACAAACTAAACCTTGTTCAGTTGAGATAATACATGGTTCTGGAAGATAAGAAGTAAGTTCATCTATTACACCTATTGGTCCTGATCCTGGACCTCCTCCCCCATGAGGTGTTGAAAATGTTTTATGTAAATTTAGATGAACAATGTCAAATCCCATATCTCTCGGTCTACAGATCCCTAAGATGGGATTCAAGTTCGCTCCATCATAATAGCATAATCCACCATTATCATGAACTATTCGGGTAATTTCTTTAATTTGCCGATCAAAGATTCCTAACGTATTAGGGTTAGTTAACATAATTCCCGCAACATCTCCTTCAGCCATAGCATATTCTAAATGATCAAGTGGAACTTCTCCATGTTTATTTGATTTTAATTCTACTATAGAGAACCCTGCCATTTTTACTGAAGCCGGATTAGTTCCATGAGCAGAATCGGGTACAATAATTTTTTGCTTTTTAATTCCCTTTGATTCAAAATACTTTTTTATAATTAATAATCCTGCTAATTCTCCATGCGCCCCTGCTGCGGGCTGAAGAGAAAATCCATCCATCCCAGTTATTTCCCCGAGTAATTTTGAGATATTAAATAATACTTCAATAGAACCTTGGTTTTCTTCTTGTAATGGATGAATTTGGGTGAAGCCTTGTAATCTTTCAACAACTTCATTAATTCTTGGATTGTATTTCATGGTGCACGATCCAAGGGGATATATTCCAGTGTCTACACCATAATTTTTTTGACTTAGTTTTACAAAGTGACGAACTATCTCGATTTCTGGAATATTAGGAATAGGAATATCTTCTCTAAGGAAATTTTTAGGAATTATTTCTTGGAGATCTACAACTTCGATATCTATTTCTGGTACGTAATTATGTAGTTCTTCATCAATTCCCTTCTCAAAGATTAAATTAGACTTTATTTTGATCTCCCCTCCACACTATTATCTGATGCTAATTGGGCTGATTGAATCAAGGAATTAATTGATTTTCTTGAGTTAACTTCAGTGACACATACTAATGCAACATTTTGCATCTCGGGATAATACTTAGACATCCTTAAAGGAGGTAATAAATCATGCTTCCTACACTCAGAAATGAAAGAATCTATATTTGGGCATTCAATTAAAAACTCATTATAAGTAGGTTTTTGGTTTAAGATTTTGTATCCAGGGACTTTAGCAATTTCTTTTTTAAGGAAATGGGCTTTTTGAAGATTTTGAGTTGCGATTTCTCTTAATCCTGTTTTTCCCATTGCTAAGAGATATGTTAATGCTGCTAGAGAACATAGTGCTTGGTTTGTACATATATTAGAACTGGCTTTTTCACGTCGAATATGCTGTTCCCGTGCCTGTAGAGTCAATATAAATCCTTCTTGAGACCCATTTATCTCTCTTGTTTTACCGATTAATCTGCCTGGTATCTTTCTTAAATATTTCTGTTTCGCAGTAAAAATTCCTAAACCTGGTCCTCCAAAAGAGGGATTTATTCCAAAGGATTGTCCCTCAGTAACAAATATGTCAATATCCATTGAACCCGGAGGTTTTAAAACGCCCAGACACGTTGGATCTGTCATGACTTGAATTATTAAACATCTGGGCAATCTCTCCTTAATGATTTTTATTAATCTTGGTATATCTTCTATATCACCAAAGAAATTAGGGCTCTGGAATAGTACTGCCGCAACATCTTCATTTAATTGATCTAATAAGTTATTTTCTTGAGTAATTTTAGTGTTAATATTTTGACCCCAACAATAGGTTTTTACGACTTCAACATATTCTGGATGAATTCCCTCAAGTAAAATTATAGATCTTTTATTAGTGATGAGAGTAGCCATGATTGCTGCTTCAGCAAGGGCGGTAGAACCATCATACATGCTTGCGTTAGCAACATCCATTTGTGTTAATCGGGAAATTATTGTTTGATATTCATAAATCGCTTGTAAATACCCTTGACTCGCTTCTGCTTGATAAGGTGTGTATGAAGTAGAAAATTCAGATCGAGAAATAACAAAATTAACTAAGGAGGGTATGTAGTGATAATAACACCCAGCACCTAAAAAAGAATTAGAATAAATTCTATTCTTTTTTGAAATTTCTTCCATACGATGTAAAAGATCAGGTTCAGATAAACCTTGAGGTATGTCTAATTTTTCTTTAATCAGATCTTTAGGGATATCGTGAAATAATTCTTCTAAATTAGAAACACCAATTACACTCAACATTTCGGTAATTGTTTTATTATCGTGGGGTACAAAATCCATGAATTATTTCAACTCAATTATTGACAATTCAAAAATAATTTAACGAATAAAAGAAAAAAAATATTACTGTTCTTCTGATTTAACTAATTCTTTATATTTTTCAACAGATATAAGTTCATCAATTTCATTAGGATGAGAAATTTTAATCTTCATCATCCAACCACCGTCATACGGGGAACTGTTGACGAGTTCAGGGCTCCCATCAAGTTGTTCATTTATTTCCATTACTTCCCCAGATAAAGGCATTATAAGATCTCCTACGGCTTTAACCGATTCAATTTCACCGGCGTTACTTTCTTTCTCTAAAACCATGCCGATATCAGGGAGTTCTACAAATACAACATCCCCTAATTGATGTTGAGCGTAATCAGTTAGTCCAACAGTAGCAAAACTATTCTCAATTCTTACCCATTCATGAGTTGTTGTGTACATTAACTCACTTGGAAACTCATAACTCATTTATTTTCACATAATCCTTATGTTTATTTACTTTTTACACATTACGGTAAAACGGTGTAGAAACAATAATCCCTTTTATAAATTTTCCACGAATTTCAATTTCGATTTCAGTCCCAACCTCATTAAACTGGGTTTTTACTAATCCTAAACCAATAGTTTTTTTAAGGGTAGGTGAGTATCCACCAGAAGTTACATAACCAATTTCATTGCCGTTTTTAAAGATTTTATAATTCTGCCGAATGATACCTTTATCTAATAAGTTGAGGCCGACTAAAATTCGTTCTGTACCCTCAGATTTCTGTTTCAATAGAATTTTCTTACCTATATAATCAATATGTTCTTTAGGTTTCACCAACCAATTCAACCCTGCCTCAACAGGAGTAATCGTATCGCTAATTTCATGTCCATACAATGAATATGATGCTTCTAATCTTAATGTATCTCTTGCACCTAAACCCGCTGGACTTGCTCCTGTGTTCAATAAGGCATTCCATATTTCTTCTGATTTTTCTTTATCAAAGGAAATTTCAAACCCTCTTTCACCAGTATATCCCGTCCTAGCTAAAAAGATAGGTATGCTGTTTAGTTTACAGTGTTTGAAATAAAATCTTTTTATTTCAGATAAATCTACATCCACAAGTGGTTGAAGAAGATCATCTGATTTAGGTCCTTGAAATGCTAAACGGCCTCGCTTTGAAGAAAAATTTTGAATTTTCACATCTTTTTCTTTAATGTGGTCATTTAACCACTGAAAATCTTTCTCAATATTTGAGGCATTTACAATTATTCTAAAAAGATCGAAACTTTCTTCATAATAAAACAGATCATCAACAACAGTCCCGTTCTCATAGCACATACAAGAATATTGACCTTTAGATTCCTCTAATAAGTTTAAATCATTTATCATAATATATTGAAGGAAAGGGATAACATCTTTTCCGTTGAGTAAAAACTCTCCCATATGTGATATGTCAAAAACACCAGCATTAGAGCGAACTTCCTCATGTTCCTTAATGATACTCTCGTATTGAACTGGCATTAACCATCCAGAAAAGTTTATTATTCGCGCACCAAGATTTTGGTGAATCTCGTAAAGGGGGGTTCTTTTGCTAAGGTTATTTTGACTATCCACAATTTCTACACTATTTTGACACTACTTAAAGTGTATTAGGTATCTTGTAGAATAAAATTGTATGAGTAATTTAAATTTTTAGAGTTTAAATGGGGAGTTACGCTTTGAATTAACAGAACATGATGTAAATATTAGGGAGGAGCTAAATGGAGGAGTTATATAATCATAAAAGTTTAATTATTTAGTTGATATTAATAAAGAAATGAGCGAGCATAATATCAAGGAATTTTTTTTACCCTTTAGAAATTTAATCAGGGAAAGTTTAATACGTGATATCATAATCTTTACTTTCATTTTTATATTAACAAACACACAAGGATGGGATGGTATATTTCTTATATTATTTCCACTCATTACTTTTGGTTTTTCACTGTTTTTTAGAATAATCAATACAAATAAATGGAGAACGGAATTTGAAAATAGCCTTATCATTTATAATCCTTTAGGTTTAGAGAGTAAACATGCTAATCGTCTATTTTTTTCTGCTCTCTTTCAACTTATTTTAATTTTTTGGATAGGGGCTGAGTCTTTATATCATCCGCATTTAGTGGAAGGGTATTTTTTATATTTTAGTTTGTTATTTTTCTTTTTATTTTCTTTTGGATTCTTTTGGATTTTTATTGATTTGTGGAAATATTCAAGAATTGAAATCATTTCTGATGAGAAATTTAATAAAGATTCACTACTCCATAAATCTAATCATTCAATTAATAGTAAGAATCTATTGTCTTTTCTCAGTGTTAAAACTTTTAGAATTATAAGCATTGCAAATTTCTTAGTGTTCATAGTTTTAAATATTGTAAATTCACTTTTTACAATCTTGATATTAAATAATCCATCTCTCGGAATCCCTCTAATTCTACCGGGGACGGGAAATATGGGCTCAGAGCCCCTAAAAGTTTCTGCACTTTTTCATGTATTACTTATTATTTCACCTCTCTTAACTACTGTTTCATTGATTTTAAATTACAGAGAGGTTAATAAAATTAATCGAGAGAATTTAGATAAAATTATTAAACCCTTTCCACCAAACGTTCAAATACAAATTATTGAAAATCTTAAAGGTTTAAATGAAAAAATAAAAGAACAAATGAAAATTGAATAAAGATTTATTAAAATCAATTGATTGTAGGATATTGAACACTTAATCTATAATTCCTTGTTTTTTTAAAATTAACCTTGTTAAAGTTTCAAATATCTTTTTATTGTTTTCTCCGCTCTTGGAGGAGGTTTCATAAAAACGTTCAATCTTATGTTTCTCTTTAAATTCTTCAGCCTGTGAACCTTCTACACTTCGACGGATATCTGCCAAGTCTAACTTTTCTCCAACGAGAATGAAGACTGGATTAACTGCGTTATTCTTTACGATACCATACCATTCTTCTAAACTCTGAAAACTGGTTCGACGAGTAATATCATAACATAATAAACATCCTGTTGCACCCCGTGCATAGTTAGGAAGGAATATTCGAAAACGCCTCTCACCAGCGAAGTCCCAAATCTGGAGGTTAACTGTTGTATTATCATCTATTTGGATATTCTCAACTGCCAAATCTGTCCCAATGGTAATTTTCTGGGGAATGAATTGCCCCGTTGACAATCTCTGTACCATAGTGCTTTTCCCCACGCCTCCGTCTCCCACAACACAAATTTTGAATAAAAGCTTTCGCGATGTCATCAGGATGCTAATAAAATGTTTATTTAAAATTATTAGTATTATTATAAACTTTATTGTAAATAATTTTTATTCTTTTAATAATCAAATGAACTATTTTATTATTTAAATAGCTTGATTTTTATCTAATCTCTAAATTATGTGAGAACAGGAAGTTAACGAAGATACTAGAAACTTTAATTCGATTAATATTGAAAAAACAGAATAGTAAAATCTAAATATAAAAAGAAAGAGGAATATAAAATTGTTAATTTATTATTCGAGAATATCTTTCAACTCATCAACATTAAGATTTAGGTAGTTCGCTTTTATTAAACTTTTACCTAACAGAGTTAAGAAATTCTTTTTACGTTTTTTATTTATAAATTTCTTCATCTCAGATAAATCAGGATTTGGGTCAGTAATTTCAATCAGTTTCTTTTCAACAGCAGTATCAACGACTTTTTGGGCTACATCAGTTCTAATTATTAAGAATGCTTCACCAGAGCCTTTTGGGGCACCCCACGGAGAATAGGAAATGTCTGAGAATTCTCCAGAAAAATCAGTACAATATTTACAACCGGTCATCCCACCAGAGGAACAAGCATAGGCTATGCGTAATGAGGTTCTCTCTGCTCCAGTATTGAAATCCGAAACTAGAATCTTTCCTAATCCTTGGAAATGACATGGGTTACCGATGATTCCGATATCACGTTTATAATCTTTATAGGCTCGACCAATTCCTGTAATTAATGGTCCTGCATTATCCATCGTAGCTTTTGGTATAAAGTTTTTTGCATCTTTCGCATTATCAACCACAACTGGAAAAGCTACTGGGGGTTTTTTGCTTTTTGGTTCACTTAGAACCATATGTTTTACGACTCCTGATTCGAAAGCAGCTACAACAAGATTATATAATATATCATCCTTATTTTTAGATTTTACTTGGATGATGTCATTATAAACACCAACAGCTAGATCTATTCGTGTTTTACCAAATAATTTCTGCTCAATTTCGGATATCGGTAAAAATGATCTTGGACATGCATTATAACATAATCCTACAGTTTCAGCACATTCATCTACTACATAGGCTTCGCCCGTGTCTTGGTTAAAGTCCATGTGTGGACAAAAAGCATTACAACTTCCACAGTGTATGCACAAACCAGAATATATTACTTCATTTTCGAGCTCTTGGCTTGATTTTTCAATTTTCATTTGATTCTTTCACATTGTTCAATAATTTTTTTTTGTGTGAAACTTCACACGATAATTGCATAAATAGATAATTACTTTTAATAATTGCTTTTAATGATAGTTGCTTCTAACAATAAGAGAAAATTGAATATTGGGGATTTAATTTAAAATGATTAATTTTCAAACAGATAAATTTGGTATTTTGGATCCTCTTGTTAAAGCACGTATTTTAGTTCACACGGATATAGGTAATGAAACAGATGACCAGCAATCTGTTGTACGACTTCTAACTCAGTCTAATGAAATAGATATTGAAGGTTTAATCACATGTACTTCCATGTGGCAGAGAAACATATTGCGAAGAGATTTAATCGAAGAAATAATCAAGGTATATAGTGGGGAACCAAGAAATAACTTAATGACACACACAGGGGATCGAGAAGTATGAAAAGAATATATTAAGTAAAAGAAGCTAAATATAAGAGATTAACATTCATCTTCAGGATTCTCCAAAAGACGAGAACATGTCTCATCTAATTTTTTTATGATGTGATCTCGATCTTTCCAAGTTATCCACGTGTTTCCCGATTTTTCAAAATGAAACCCATCGTATTCTTCTTTTACCTTAATTAATGTTTTTTTAATAAAACTCCAAGATAAACCTGTATCTTCTACTACTTTAGCAATAGCGATAGGATGATTGATTTCTAGTTTGGTGTTGAAATAATCTATTATTTTTTCGAATCCGGTTATAGGAGTTTTTTCAACTTTTGACATACGATAAAATTGTAATA
>Ga0209977_10000583_pt1 | contig 14595 bp, 12 predicted proteins | sample SumtaG_2_FD_183113 | JGI IMG/M metagenome (GOLD analysis project Ga0209977, IMG submission 183113) | Deep subsurface microbial communities from Indian Ocean to uncover new lineages of life (NeLLi) - Sumatra_00607 metaG (SPAdes) (version 2) | ecosystem: Environmental > Aquatic > Marine > Oceanic... | reverse complement strand
AAATTCCTTATACCCATATTTGTATTGAAATATAACCCGTATAGCGATTAGAAATTTGTTTTAATTACTCAAAATTTCACGTGACTGAAAATCGAATATAATCTCTGATGCAAATAATATATATATAAATAGATTATTTAAATGTTTCGTTCTATACATAGTACTTGTTTTTAAGGTAATAATTAATGATGAACTCATAAAATTTATTGATACGTTGGATTATGAGGATAATACATCATATCATAAAAAAAATGGAAGATAAGTAGTAAAACCAAATAAAATACCCCCCATAATACCTGAAATTAAACCACCAAAGGCTCTCATAGGATTGTTGATAAGTCGATTATTATTTATTAGATACCATAAACATAATAATATACTTAAAACTGACATCAGTGATGCAAATGAAAAGCAATAATAAATAGTCTTTTCATGAGGATATTGAGAAGTAGAAATATCCATTATACCATTCATGTATAACGGATCAATTCCAATAAAATCAATGAAATTATAAATTAATCGATCAGGTAGAGGTTCCAAAATCCAGATAAAGAAAAAGGTTAAATAATTAAACAAGATCCCGAAAGCCAAAAAGATATAAAGCGAACCAAGAACTAACCTAGTTTTCGTAAATGTATCTTCTTGTTTATCAGTCCCTACTAATCTTGATTGACGATATACACCTCTCAATCTCAATAATGTTAAAATTCCTATAAAAAAAATTATAAAAACAAATATGAATTTGAGATATTTGGAAAAAATTATAAAAAATTCATTAAACGCAATACACCAATTCTCTAAACCATTTATTATGTCTTCTAGTACCCCTCCTGAAGAATGAACTATTTTTTTCGGTTCCAAGAAATAGAGCATTGCATATTAAGGTTAAGATCCTTGTATTTAAAGTCTACAAATTAATACAAAATCTAAAAATACAATAACCCTTAAACCTAATTTTGCAATCGTCAAGGCTAACTTGAGCAGCTATTACGCCGGTTCTATGATGCTTTTTGTTTTCTTTAAATAATTATAATCCAACCATAAAATGAATCATGTTAAAATCAAAAAAGCTTGCATCTAAATCATATTTTAATGTAAATTACCTCTCATATGTACTTATTTATTTAGTATATTCGTCAATTTTTGTTTTTCTTAATACGTATTTTCCAGTTCTTTTTTTTGATGTATTAGGTATTAATCGGATCATTCTTGCTTTTATACAATTTCTAGCATATTCCGTCTTATTATTACGTCCTGTGTTCGCTTCAATAACCGACAAATATAAAATTAATGGTTATCAACGGAAATATTATATTTTATCTTCAGGATATGCTTTAGCTTTTATCTATATTTTTTTGGGATTTACGTTTAACAATATCTTAATCTTCGGGGTTTTCTTATTTTTTATTTATATATCAAGTACGATGTTGGACGTTTCTACAAAATCGTTGATTATCGACATTTCACCAAATAGCGAAATTAAAAAGCGAAACTTTTTTTTTATATTTGTTGGCGAAGCATTAGGGAAGTCTTTTCCTTTCTTTCTCTACTTTTTTCTAATTAATGATGTATATTCAATTAACTCTTGGAAAACTTTAATTATTTATAGCTATCTCCTTTTAGTGCCTTTATTATTTATCTTACCATTTATAAAGGAGGATAATCAAATTAATACCGATAAAATTATTAAAACTCCCATAAAGCCTAATATTTCCGATGATCTGAATTTTCCTACATATTCTAAGACTACACTTGTTTTGCTCTGTGTTTTTGTATTTCTTGCTTTCAGTGATTCCATTTTTTCCTTCGTTTTCTTTCCATTTTTACTTAATAAATTTGGATCAGATAATTTTAGTCTTTTTAATTTTTTTCTAATCTTTTGCTTCCTAATAAGCATAACGAGTAGTTCAATTGGGAGTTTCATTATAAAAAAAACAAAACCCAAAAAAATTATATTCATTTTAATGCCCGTAATTGGAATTATATATATATTATTTACTACTGTTCATTTTACTTTTTTTACAATCTTATATTTCGTGGGATGGTCTTTAGGAACAATTATTAATCTTAATATAACAGTTTATATAATGAAATTTAAAAAGGGAAATAAGTCCGTCTACTTCCATCTGGTTGCATCTTTCAGACATCTTTCAATCTTCATTTTTGTGCCATTAGGGACATTACTTTCTAGCTTCATTGCCATAGAATATCTTATCATTGTTGGAGCTATTTTATTGAATCTTTCATTGCTGCCTTTAATTTTCATAAAACTCTAATACTAAAATCAAATCCGATTTTATCAGAGCTTCTAATTTGTTTAAGAAAGAAAAAAATTAAAATATTAGAATCTCTAAACGATTCTAATTTAGCTTCCTATTCTTCTTTCATATTTTTAAAATACTTGAAAAAAATTAGGGATAAACAAAGCCTTGTTTCCAAAATTCGGGAATAAATGAATAATAATCTGCGTCCTTGTTCTTGTACATATGAATAAATTTAAAGTATCCTTCTCTTAAAATTTTGAAATCACCCTTATCGTAAAAAGGAGTCTTGTTATTTATCTGATGCCTTATAAATTCTTTTACCCACTTATAGTTCAATCTTAGAGATTCAAGAAAACTCAGTCCTCTGCTCGGGTCTATAATCTTATTATAAACACGATGATCTGCAAGGGGCAATTTCCACCATTCTTTGTAGTGTATTTTTCCCCCATACTCGGTTTCACACGTATCATAAAGAGTAGCCCCTGGGATGGCTTTGTAATATCGTATATCAATAATAATTCTATATCTTTCACTTAAAGACTTTCCATTCAATCTTTTTTCTAAGAAAAAGTTTTGATTTTCTTCTATAACTTCTTTCGTTTCGCCAGGAAGACCTATGATTAAGTTCATTTGAATATTTGAATTGATTTCATTTGAAAATATGATGAGATCTTCCAATTTCTTTATGTACCTTTTAAGACTTTCTTCATCTTGGGAATTGATTTTATTTAAAATTTTTAACATTGGAACTGAAGCGGATTCAAATCCTATGATAGGTATTATATTAAATTCTTTATAATAAAGGAGGTCTTCTTTAGAGCATATACCGATTCTATCATATATAGCTATAACATAGGGAAATTTCCCTTCATCTTCTAAAAACATCCTAAACTTTGTATAGAATTCATTTCGGAGACTTCTCTTTGGGAAGAAGATTGGGTCACTAATTGCTATAGCATTAGTTTCTAACCATTTAGTATCTCTAATGATTCTTAATTCTTCAATACACTTATCTATTGATTTAAATCGAACATTTTTATGGAACGCCAACTCCTTTCCAGTTGAAGGAATGCAGATTTTACACCGAAACATACAACCGCGCCCAAAGTCTATATTTAATCGTCTACCCTTTAATTTTTCCTTATATTTTTTTAAAAGACTAAGGTCAATAAGGGGTAAATCATCAAGCGACGGGAATGATTCTCCTTCTACGATATTATAGTCTTTATTTTCTTTATCCCCATTTTTTAGTTCATCATTTAGAAGTTGCTTTATTAATTTGAAAAAAGCAATTTCTCCCTCCCCTTTAATTAAAAAATCAAAAGGAGCTTTATATTTTGGAAAATGATCATAAATAAAGCTTGGTATTTTATCAGATTGAAACTCTTCAGGAAAAATACTTGGATGATATCCACCTATAACAATTTTAACTTTAGGATTTATGTGAGATTTAATTAGATTTGCTACAACTAATGAGTTCAAATATTCGTAAGAAGAATAACAAGAAATTGCCACTAAATTAAAAGGAAAATCATTATATATCTTGTCTATTAATAATTTTAATTCAGCTAAATAAATTGATAAATTTTGAAAGTTGAATGGTGGTAACTCCTCAAATCGTAAATCAGTATAGATTTCATCAATTTCACTCTTTAATTCATTTCTTCTGGAATTTAGATAATTAGAAATCCTTAAAAAATATGTATAGATAGCATTAGGTCCTTTTCCTATTTCTTGTGGAAAAACATACATAATTCTGAATATTTCCTTATTTTGAAATATTTGTTCCATTTTCATTCTTCCTTATTGTAATTCATTTGATTAAGATTTATTTATATTTACGAACAATATTCTTTGTTTCTGTTTTTAAACAACCATAATTTCTATTATGGTTTACAAATATTAGTTTGGAATCAATGGATAATAAAAAAGAGAGGGATAAAATAGGAGAATCTTTTGAAGATTCTAATATTAATTACTACATTCTCCAGCATTTGGCATATTTTTATATTTTCATATAGATTTTTAAAGTGAACTAAAATAAATAAATCAATTAAAATGATAAGATCATTTAAAGAATAAAAAAAATATCTAATAATTAGGTAAAGATTGTAAAGTTATCTCAAATGTCTGGACATTTTAATTATAAAATTTTAGAGGAATTGTCCATTGGAAAAGGATTAAGCCAAATACAATATGTTTTTAACTCATTGGTTTCTAAATTGATTGATTATCTTAATCTTCAGCCTCTATATAAAGAGATAATAATAAAATTAGTTGATGATAAAAATTTCACAAAAAGGAAAAATACATCCATTCTTGATTTTGGGACAGAAAGAGTTATTCAAAATAAAAAATTAATATTAAAAGTAGATGAAAACTGTCAAAAATTTTTACCCTTTATTTTACTCAGGGAGGCATATTATTCTTTCGTTCCTAATGAAGCAAGTGAACTCGTAAAAATATGTATTAATCAAATTGTAGAAAACGATTTTGATAAATTATCAGGTTCCTCAGAATGGAAAAAATTTTTAAGAGATTCTTTAGTAAACAGGAATTTTATTCAATCTGAATTTGACAAATTACAAAAGTTCTTTAAAATTGAGGCAAAAGAACCATTAGAGAGCTCTGTTCAATTTTTTTTTAACGAAATAAGGGAAAAAGCGTCATTGAGCCAAGATGAAAAAATAGACCACTTTTATGACCAAATTTTTGAGAAATATACCTATAAGACATCTAGGTCATTCTTTAATGAGGATATTATTGAGACATTAAGGATCTTGATTCATCTCTTCTATGAAAACAAGTTATACTTAAACTTATCAGATTATCAGACTTTATTTAAAAGATTCAAGGAAAATAAAAAGATAGATTCAAATTTAAGTTTGAGAAAATTTGCTGAAAATATGCAATGGATTAATAAATGCACTTCTATCGCACCCTCATACGATATTTTCTATGATGCTATCGACCATTTTACAATCATATGTATAATAAAATTCAATCCTCTTTTAGAGAAAAATAAAATTAAAATGGTAATGGAAGAATGGCCTTTTTATCATTCCTCAAAATCCCCTACAAACAGTTTTGAAACAGAAATCTCTTTGAATTTTACTGTCCCTAAAGTTTATTTAAACGATTTAATAAAATATTTTGAAATATTGGAAGGATTTGGCTATATCACTAATAAAGAATTGTACCGAATTTTTAAAAAAGCCTCACCAATAAATCTAAATTATTTTGCTGAGATCTCGAATGTGAATAAAGTAATTGATCCCAATAATATAAAGTATAAGAATAAATATGAAATTGAATATAAAATTGAATATCCTACTGTTTCTCATTCAGTACCTATATCTCTTTTTGATTTTATAATTCTAGACCGTGTAAGAAATTTTTCAGTTACCGGTTTAACTTTTGATAAAAGAATAGGAACCTTAAAAGCTATAAAAGAAGATATTGAAAACGAATTGAGAAAACAGAGCAATTTTACTAAAGAGTTTAAAAAAATTTTTGAAAAAATTTTAAGTTCAGAGATATTAAAACAGGAATTTCTGAAACTTTTAGAAAAAAATATGAGTAAAGGATTTTTGTATTTATATTCTCAGCTGAACCATGTGTTGAATTACATAGATTTAATAAATAATATTTTCAATGATCATTCTAAAATAGCTAGTATTTATCAACTCCAAATATTCGTAAGTAAAAAAGCATTCTTTCAACATATTGAAGATCAGCTACTTATTCAAAAAGAAAATATTAAAAAAATTGTATTTCGTGATTTTGTGCCACTATATTTTCAATCTATAACCTTATTTAGAGAAAAAGTGGAAAAAATTCAAACTTTCTACAATGCATTAGATGCTTGTTATAATTTTAAAATATTAGATTTAAATAATATAAAAAAATTTGTTAAAAGTCATAAATTAGTTGAAGAAATTTATCGAATGAGAGAAAAAAGATACGAAGAAGTTTTTAAGCCCTTAAGTCTGTATAAAATCACAAACGATAAGATTGAATCTACAATTGAAGCATTTCTAAATCATGATCCTCCTATAATTAAACCCTTCCTAATAAACACAATTTTAACTAGCACATTCGCAAAGTATTATCCCCAGTTAATAGTAAAAGATACACCTGAGGTTTATAAGTCGTTAATAAAGCTAAAATTATATTTCCCAAGAATGTTTATCTTTAATATTAGAGAACTTCCTTCAAAAAGAAAATTGTTATGTATTAACACCTATTTTATTAATATAAAAGAAAAAGCACTTCTTTTCTCAATTTTATATTCTTCCTTCAAAGAATCTATTATCACTATTAAACGCTACTTTTGGAGGGGTGTTAAGAGAATATCCAAATTTGAACCAAGAGATTTTTATGATTTTGGAAATAATCAACTTCATTATTTAAAAGATATATTTAAGCAACTCTTAATTTATTCTAAGGAGATTTTGGGTGATAAATTGGAATGGCCTAAATATCCATTGAAAAATAATATTCAAAATCTTTTTTGGTCAACAAGCCAAAACATGGATATGTTAAAAAAGTCTGTGAAAGACAGAATTTCACGCCAAGAAATATTTTTTGACTTAAAAGAATTAGAAGATTTGTTAGAGTTTAGAAATAACATTGAAATCAATTTGATGAACCGTGCCAAATTCATAGAGGTTAAAGCTAAAGAATTCTTCAAGAGATATATAAACTCTATAAAAATACTTCCAGCATTTCAGAAATTCGGTTTTTCACAGTATTATTTATTCTTTCGACCATTTTTTTATAGTTCTCCGATTTTTGAAATAGATTTCAAATTGCTTTTTATAAATTCATTTCAAAAGATCAAATATCCTGCTTGCATTGAACCTACACCTGCAATTTTTGGTGAGTTTATCTTTCCCTTCAGAGCACCTAATAAAACTTATTTGAACTGGCTTGTAAAATCAAAAAAGAACGTTTCTGAGTATTGTTTGCTACATAAAAAGAAATTTTATGATATTATTCACTTTAATCGCAATTTAACAAAAGAAGGTTGGAATTATTCATCAATTAGATTTAAATCTTACATGCATGATATTTTATTCAATCCTACTTATGATCCAAAGATTTCAGAGATAAGAGAATTTGATCTAAATGAAAAATCCGAATCTTACATTTATGGACAAGGCACTCAAGAATATGAAGATTTAATTCAAATATATAATATTCAATCTATCGATATTAAATCATTCTTAGGAACAAGACAAAATTCCAAGATTAGCAATATTACTGAACTCCTTAAAAAAAAATTAATTTTCCCTTATCTTTCTTTAAAAAATTTAGATTTTCAAGATAAAGTATCGATTATTTTGCCTGATACTAAACAAGAGTTTAATGAAAAAGTAATAAAGATATTTAGTTTTTTTAATGTGTGTCGTATATATGAAATTGAGGGAGAGTTTTTTATATATGGCTTTCAACAGGAAAGAACTTTTGAAAATGGATTATTAATTGAGATTTGGTTTCCGAAATGTGAATTAGATGAATTTTTTAACGTATTTGATCTACTTTTTCAGTACTTAGAGATTAAACATTATATAATTTTAACAGATTTAGTGAACGGGAAGACCTTATTAAAATCAGTGTATGGAAATTTAGATTTTTTAAAAGAATATAATCCCTTATTAAACCTTATGTGGAATGATAAGGATAAGATTTGGATGAATCATAAACTTTTTAATGAAAAATTCGAACCAATATACCCCGAATTGATAAAAAAAGATAAACAATAAATTTTTCATTTAAGAGTTTAAATATTTCATATGTAAATCAACTACAACTAATTCTGCTTTAGGAGAATAGGATTTTACAATTTTGGAGGCAATTAATTTGTCAATAGTCCAATCGAATTCATTTAATTTCTCTTTTAAAGTTCTTGTTGTTATTTCTATTGCCTTTGGTTTTTCTGAAAACTGGTAAAAGTGCAATATCCCTCCCGATTTTTTCATTAAGAAACCTGCTACATCAATAAAATCTATGGAGTCTTCAGGCAAATTCATTATTATGCGGTCTACATTATTATGTAACCTCTTTCCTACTTGATTTGATGGATTAACTAAATCTTCAATATTCATATTATAAGGAAAAATCTTCCCCTTTAGTTTATTTAAACCAATATTTTTTTTGAGAAAGTCATAAGCAGCAGGGTTTAAATCGAATGCATGAATTTCTACTGGACATAATTTAGCTATTTGGATAGAAAAAGTTCCCACACCGCTAAACATGTCAACAATCACCTCATTTTCTTGTATATTGCTTTCCGAAATTCTACGTCTTTCATAAACTAATCTTGGTGAAAAATAGGTAGTTTTTATATCGAGGTGGAAAACACAATCATTTTCTTTGTGTACCGTTCCAGAATTATTTTCACCTCCCAAATAGGCTAGATCTCTTAATCGGTAAGACCCTTTGATTTGACTTTTTTTCTCAAATACAGAAAGGACATTTTTGTTTACATTAATCACTGCTTTAGCTACTATGTTTTTAAATTCATCATATTTACTATTATTGATTTGATTTGGTATCTCAAACTCAAGAATTGCGATATTTCCGATAATATCATAAGATCTGGGAATTAAATTTAAGTAATTAGGTGGAATATTCCCTCTTAATTCTTCTTTTAGGGTTCTATATTTGAAATTTGGATTGGTAATTCCTTTTCCAGAAATTAATTCGAAAGAAACGAGATTTTCCATCGTCCTAACTAAATTCTTAATTATCTTTTTATTTTCTACTAATGGGAATAGGATATAGTTATCTTTATGCTCTAATTTATACCTTTGGTCAATTATCGAATCATTTTTAAAGTTTTCTTTTATGAATTGGATGAAATACTGGCCATCTGTTTTTTTAAGCTTTAAAAAGGCGATTTCAACTTTTTTATTTAGAGTTTTGTCATTCATCTACTTCAAAAATTATCAATAATTTTGTTTTAGGGTTACTTAAGGTTCTAGTTAAATCTCGGTTTAACTCAACTGATGATTTTGAACAGTTTATTAAAACAGTTCTATTACAAATAAATTTACTTTTACGAAAAACCATATCGTTTCTATTTAGTAGCGGTAATGCCTGATTTCCAAAACCATAAAAGTAATCTTGTATATCATCCACTTTTAAAATAACTTTAATTTTTTTTCCACTTTTTATTTGGTTTTTTAGTTCTAAAGTTAAGTCATTACAAGCTTTTGAAGCGTTCACACCTATAATACAATCCCCCTTTTTAGTCAGACTTTTGTCTTTAGTAATTTCTATTGTGGAATTATGTGTACATAATATATTCTCATGACCCCATGCGTGAATTCTTTCTACTACTTTCAAAATCACTCAACCTTGAAAGATTCTAAAACTCCTGATAAATCATTAAAAACGGAAATATTTAGCGAAAAATTTGATTTTACCTTTTCAAATAGGCTAATTATGATATCTTTTTTTGAGTAAGCTGTCTCTTCATTGAATTGATTAATATATTTTTCTGGAATTAATACACCGCACTGATTATAATGTTGACCGTATAATTTAAAGAAAGTCTCAAGTTTTTGTTCTAAATTTCGATATAACTCATTATTACACTCTAAAGCGTCTATTGATTCATATTGCCCCATAGGAAAAGAAGAACTTAATTCGAGTGGAATTATTCCAAAGAATTCAGAAAAAAAGGCTATGTGAAGTAAATTCCTTGAGGTAATTGTATTATTATCTATTTCCTCCATCCATCTTTTTACGCTTGGTGATTGATAACCTTTTACATCCAATACAGGCAATAGTATTAAGAACTTTGCTTCTAGTGGAACCCTATAGTTATTTCTTAATTTTAAATCATAACGATGTAGCAATGGTCTATTTAAACTCTCTGGAGACGCGTACAATCTTCCGTGCGATTTATATATTTTTTCATACTTTTCAAAAAACGGTAAATTCGACTTTATTATATTAAAAGCATTTACTAAATTGGGATGGTTTCTCACTCTTTGCTCTACGAGCTCCCATAAATTCCCTTCTTTAATCGCTTGTCGTATGGTTCTTAATTCTGAAAATGAAAGATATAAGTTATGTTTTGCTAATAGTTCAGTTCGGAATTCATCTTCAAAATTTATTACTTCCTTAGGTTCATATTCGCAACAAATAGGACAATGGCAAGGGAATTCTTCGAGTTCCTCTAATTTCCTTGTTCCTGTAGATAAAGTAAAATATCTATTTTCTTTGGCAAAAAGAACATAAGCTGCAGAATCCATTAAATCGCACCCACAAGCTACTGCTAAAGAAAAGAATTGTGGCAACCCTAATCCAAACATATGAATTGGCTTATTCCAAATAATATTCTTTTTTACATTTAAAAGAATTTTAATTACTAAATCAAACCTATAATTCAATAATGACTTAACTAAACCCCCAATTGCATAAATATTAAAATCTAATTTAGCCATTTCAGCAGTACTTATTTTTAATAAATCAAAATATTTTGCTCCATGAATTGGACCAAACCAATAACATGTATTTTTAGACCTTCGAATAATGTTATCTTTAGCTCTTTGTATAGATAAATATACTTTTTCTTTAGCTGTTTCATAATTATCATCAGGTTGAACTGGTACATCTAAAATTACCGGGAAATCTGAACCAATCTCTTCCTGAAATTTTTCAATGGCTTCTGCATTAATTTCAATATCAGTTTTGTTATACATGTATTTCTGAAAAGCTCCACTATCTGTGGCTACAATTCCATCGAAATTCAAATGGTTATGAATTCCTTTTTCTAAAACCATATCTTTTAGTTGAGGGTTCTGATAAATAATGTAAGCATTTGTGAAAACACTTTGGGCTCCAATCTTCTTCAGATCTGAAATATTAAGGATGTTTTTGTAAGGATGGACAACTGGAAACAAATTTGGGGTAACCATTTCCTTATTATTTACAGTTATTCTTCCTATCCGTCCTAAAGCATCAATTTCATTTATCTCCCAATTCATTATTTTTACACTAATTGTTTTTTGTGTTTTAATCGAAAAATTCTTTCAACCGATCTTCTTGATATAGTTTTTCTAACCAATCAATTTTGCCTACATTATACTTTTTTACATCTTTTTTCCCATCTATTATATCTTCAATTGTTTTAGCTACTGATTCAATACTTAAGTTTGTAGTATCAATTTCAAAAAGAGGTCTTTTTATTTTTTTTTGAATAAAATAATTCACACAATTTCCCAATATTTCTGTTTGAACATTTTCAGTTATTTTTTTTAAATTAAATTTCTTTCCTTTTAATCGATTAGCCAATTCATCTGGATCACATCTCAAAATAAAGACATAATCAATATGTTTATTTGGAATAATATCGGAAAAATGACTCTCTATTATTAAGAATTGAGGATTTTCCTTTCTTATCTTTTTGATTTTTTTCATGATATAAGGGAGAAATATTTTAAAATCAACAATATAAGTTTTCCTTTCATTGTCATACTCGAAGGAAAAATCCTTAGAAATCGCTAACTCATTTAAGGAAATTATTTTAGCATTATTTAATTTAGACAATTCATTTGCTACAGAGGTTTTACCACAACCCGGAGTTCCAGAGATTATGATGATTTTCATTTTCAGATTTATAATATAGTACTATAATTAAAAAAGTAAATGAAGTTTATTGAAATTAACTCGTGGAAAAAAAAATGGGAAAGGGGAATTCTATACGACAAAAACACATATTTTCTACATAATAAAGTATTTTCCCCCAACAATTATCCATACATTCGACAGAAAAGTAATAAAATAACTATATTTGTATGGATAATTATCCATACATTTCTATGAAAAACAATATATATTTATATATTTGTATGGATAATTATTACATATGGTATCTGTGGAAACAAAACAAGTCAGGGGAAAAGATTATTTCTATTTAAGATATTCTTTTAGAGATAATAATAACATCAAATTAGTAGAGAAAGGGATTGGAACGGAAATTCCTGAAGATTTAGATGATATTAAAATTGAATTCATTAAAGAAATATTTCATAAAAGATGGAAACAATCAATAGAACAAATAAATAAGAAATATCGAAAGAAATTTGAATCATTACCAACTCCAATTCAAGCTAAACATTTAAGAAATTTTGGGATTAGATTTACTTATCATTCAAATAAAATTGAAGGTTCGACTTTAACTCATAGAGAAGTTGCTTTAATTATAGAAGAACCTAATGTTCCAATTAACAAACCAACTTATCAAATAATAGAAGCTAAAGTACATAATCAAATATATGAAAGCATTATAAAATCTAAAGAATATAAAGAAATATCTATGGAAATGGTTTTGGAATGGCATAAAACACTATTTACATTACATCCACTTGGAGATCAATTTGCAGGATTAATCAGAAAAGAACAAGTTTATATTTCTGGAAGCGATCATGTTCCTCCGCCACCACAGTTGGTAATACCTTTATTAAATGATCTATTTGATTGGTATAATGATAATAAAGACTCAATGCATCCTATTTTATTAGCTTGTTTAATGCATTTTATGTTTGTATCAATACATCCTTTTAGGGATGGCAATGGAAGAATGTGTAGATTAATCATGAATTATATTCTGTATAAAAACAATTATATTATGTATGATCTTCCTTATAATATTCGGAAATCTTATTACAGAGCATTAGAAAAAAGTAATATAAAAGATGATAAGATGCATTTTGTTGGATGGTTTGCCAGAAATTATCTAAAATACATCAAACCTTTACAAATATAAAATTCTTTTTTAAATCTAATTTCGATTAATCTCCAAGAAGATAACTACAACATTAATTATATTTGGGAATATGATCTTGGCATTTTGGATTAGAGATTTTAATTAAATATATCTCTGTATTATGGAAACGATTTATTTACCTTTAGGAAGGCGAAAGGTAAAAAAATAATTCGTTTATGTGTGTGGTATGTGTTTATTTATAATGGGAAAGGGGGGCTTCGAACCCCCGACCTCACGGTTATCAGCCGTGCGCTATACCAGGCTAAGCCACTCTCCCTTTTTGAGAAATTTAGTTGTATTATGATATTTTTTTAAAAATCAGTACCTAACTAATAAATTTAATAATAACTGTTTAAAAAATTTTTTGACCTAAAGTATAATAGTTTGTTGGTTTTATTTTTAGTTAAATAACCAAGTGGTATTCATGCCCAGAATTTTAAATTATTCAATTATCGGATTAGAGGATTATACTATAGGTTTTAATGATTATTGTTCTCTATGTGAAATTCAAAAGTTTTGTAAGTGGGGTAAAGATGAGCCCTTTTCTATTAATATTAATTGTAGCGATTTAAATCGAGCAAAAGAAAAAGTAAAATTCGAACAGCTTCAAAAGCTGCAGAAAATCGAAGATGTTTCAGTTACTTATGAAGAGTTAGTCAAGAAAGTAAAAATAAATTTACAGGGTATATTATCTGAAATTTGGAAAAATAAAATTAAAGCTTTAAAAGAAGAAATAAGATGTTTAAACTCTCGAAAAAGAGATCCGATGTTAGTTGCTCAACAAGGTCAAGATTGGTGGCAAGATTTCAACGTAACTATGAAAGTTATTAATGACGAATGTGAAAAAATATCTTAAGTAAATTATTCGAACCTTCATTTTAGTTCAAAAATAAGATGAAATATGGAATTATAATTTATTGATTGAAATTGTCATTCCACCATCCAATATAATATTTTGACCTGTAATATAATCGGAAGCTGGTGATGCTAAGAATAATGCAATATCCGCAACCTGGCTAGCTTCTCCAATCTTGTCTATAGGAAGTTTAATATTTCTAAGTTTTATCCATTCCCTAATAAAATCTGGATCATTATTGTATATTGGCGTAAGAAAAATCCCAGGACAAATTGCGTTTACTGTAATGTTAGCTGGCCCTAATTCAAGTGCCCAAAGTTTTGTAAACGCAATAAGTGCGGCTTTACTTACACTATACATACCAATAAAAGGATTTAAACCACACTCTGTACCCGCACACGATGTAATATTAATAATTTTTCCTACGACTGGCTTAAATTTTTGTTTAATCATTTTTCTATAAAAAGCTTTAGTTACATTCCATGCACCTTTCACATTTACATCCATAACTCTGTTATAGTCTTTAGTCTTAGTTTTTAAAGATGACGACCCCCCTCTTATTCCAGCATTATTTACCAGTAGAAATATATTATCAAATTTTTGAAATACATTTTTTCTCATGGTATCTACTTGTTCCTCATCAGAAATATCTGCTTCTGCTAATAAGATATCAACATTACATAAATTTAGAA
>Ga0209977_10000582_pt1 | contig 14595 bp, 28 predicted proteins | sample SumtaG_2_FD_183113 | JGI IMG/M metagenome (GOLD analysis project Ga0209977, IMG submission 183113) | Deep subsurface microbial communities from Indian Ocean to uncover new lineages of life (NeLLi) - Sumatra_00607 metaG (SPAdes) (version 2) | ecosystem: Environmental > Aquatic > Marine > Oceanic... | reverse complement strand
ACATACTAAAGTAGAGGATTAATATGCAAGAAAAATATGTAGGCGGAACCCAAGAAGTAGCAGTTTATGTCACATCAAAAAGATGTAATAAATGTAAATGTAAATATGAAAAAGATAAGAATGTTTTAAAATTTGATGCTGGACATGGAAAAGAGATATCTTTATGTTTCGGATGTATAGAAAATATTAAAAATGGAGATTATACAGTTTTTGATGGAGAAAAATAATGCATATTATTAAAAGATTAGCTCAAAAAAATTTAATATCTCCTCCAGGATATGTAATCGATTGTTTACAGTATCTTACTATAACTGGTAGTGTAGCATACGGAGTAGCAGATACTACGGACAAAGAAAATATGTCTGATATTGATTTGGTCGGATTCTGTATTCCTCATAAAGATATGATTTTTCCACATCTTAGAGGAGAAATCCCTGGATTTGGGAGACAGCTTAAAAGATTTAATCAATATCAGCCGGATAAAATAAAAGACCTGTCCACAAAAAAAGAGTATGATATAACTGTGTACAATATTATTAAGTTCTTTCAGCTATGTCTTGAAAATAATCCTAACATGATAGATACATTATTTACTCCTAGAAATTGTATATTATATAGTTCACCAATTGGAGAATATGTTAGAGAGTATAGAAAAACTTTTTTACACAAAGGCTGCTGGCATCGTTTTCGTGGTTACGCATATGCACAATTACATAAACTCAAAAGTAAGAAAATTTTGGAGTATATAAATTTATGTGAACAATTTAAAGTACATCTTGATACATCTAAAGAAACATTTGAAAAAGAAATAGAGAAAAAAGGATCTACTGATTTAGAAAAATTATCTTTTGACAACATTAAACAGCTTTTAAGTCTTAGAAAACAATGTGGAGCTTCCGGAAAATTAACTAAAAGAGTAAAAAGTATAAAGAAGCACAAGTATGACGTAAAATTTGGATATCATTTAGTTAGGCTTCTTGAAGAAGCTGAAATGCTTTTAACTGAACATGACTTAGACATTCAAAGAAACAGAGAATTATTAAAAAGTATTCGGAGAGGAGAATGGAGTCTTGAAAAGCTAGAAGAATATTTTAACAGGAGAGAAAAAGAATTACAAACTGTATATGATAAAAGTACACTTAGGTATTCTCCAGACGAAAAAGCTATTAGAAATATACTCTATCATTGCCTTGAAATGCAATATGGAAGTTTAAGTAATGCAATAGTAAAGCCAGACCAAGTAATAGACCTTATAAATGATCTTCAAGAAATAGTTGACAAATACAGAGTAATACGATAGAATTCAAGATAGTTACGTAAGTGTATCACTAAATTTTAAATAAAGGGAGAATAAAAATGTATTTGGAAAAAATTAAAGAAATATTAAAAGATAAATCATTATTAATAGAGTTAGCCAATGTATGTGATAAAGCTTATTCAGAAGGAGTAGGAAAGCCTGAATGGTACTCTCCATTTGGAGAAGAATCCCCAGAAAAAATAGCACGAAATATAGCTGCATTGCAAGCAGTAATTACTGGAGTAGGTATTATAAACCATGCATCACTAAATAGCAACTTAGAAAAAAACTTTTTGGTTATTTTACAAGCAATAACAAGAATTAATACTCCATTACAAAGCTTATCTGCCAATAATATCGATTTATTACTTCGTTTAGCCAATGCCTGCTGGGGAGCAGGAGAATTATTTAGAACGGATAGAGGAACACTTGGAAGACTTACTAATTTAAATATATTTGATCTATTACCAGAAAAAGAAGTGGAAAAAGATCTGATACAAATTTTAGCTACTGCAAAATGGTTAATTAAACAGCTAAAATAATTAAATTTTATTGTGTAAAGGCTTACACTTATAAGGAGATTGACAAGAGTGTACTAGGGGCTCCTCCTTATGCTATAGAAAATTATGAAAATTCAATTTAATGCAAAAACATACAAGAATTTGTAGGAAAAAATTATGATGTGCGTTTTCAGTAAAGACGGAAAGTTTAGACTTATACATGAAGGATCTACTGTTTTAGATTTTGCTTTCGAGATACATTCTAAACTTGCTTACAGAACTACTGGAGCTTATGTTAACGATATATTAGTTCCTATTGATCACATACTTCAAGAAAGAGATAAAGTAGTTATTTTAGAGTCAGACGATTCTTTTCCAGAAATGTCTTGGTACAATATTGTAACTACTAAAAGAGACAAAAAAGGTCTAAACGGTTTTGATTGGGAAGAAATACATTATCAAGATTGGAAATTACGTAAAGAAATAGAAAAAAGTAACCAAATAGCTATGACTAAAGACAAAATTGAAGACTTGAAAAAAAGTATCAAAACTATGTATACTAAGCAATTGTTAAATCTTTTAGCAAGATACCGAGTTTGTATAGATAGTTGGATGTGGGAGGATAACCCAGACAAAGATAGTATAACAATACAACTTAGGGATGAATGTATACATCTTTTAAAAGAAGAGCTTGCTACAAGAGAACATGTACCTAACAAACAGGAATCTAAACTTTTACGGCAACAAAAAGCCAAAACTAAACTTAGCCATAATCATGGAAGAAGAAAAATATGAAAGAAGAAAAATATATAGTGTTACGTAATAATGGAAATAAAGGAAATGTAAACGTAGATTTTTTAGATAAAAAAGAATTAGAGCATCGTTTAAGTACAGGACTTTATAAAGAATACGATTTTTTAAATAGTAAAAATTGGGATTGTATAAATGGTGCAGGTCCGGGTAAAAGAATTATAATAATAAAAAATGGAGAAGTTATAACACCTGCTATTACATATGATTTACAATAAAAGTAGAAAAAACTACGGAAAGAAATGTTTATATAGAAAAAATGAAAAATCAACCATGTGATCTTAAAAGGAGTAATTATGGAGTTTAAAAGTAGAATTAAAAGAGTTAACGATCACGTTATTCAGTTTCTGACCAGTATTGATTTTTATAAAATAACAATGTTACAGTTTTTACTACATCGATTTCCAGCGGTTACGTCTAGATATAAATATAAAAATCGTACAAAAGGAGTTCAAAATCTTGTTAAATTTTTAAGCGAAATAAATGAAGAATTAGATTGGTTATGCACATTACGTTTTCAGCCGTTTGAACTTGATCATATAAATAAAAATGCTAAATTTTTAACTATTGATTTTATTTATTTCTTAAAATTGTTTCAATTAAATAGAGAGTGGATAAAAGCATGGGTAGATGATGACGGTAATCTTTGTATAGAAAGTGCTGGGCCGATTATTCATGTTACATTATTTGAAATTTATGTTCTTAAAATAGTAGAAGAAGTTTACACTAGAAATGTTTATCCTAATTTCGATCTTACCGAGGGAAGAGAAAGATTGAAAGAAAAGTTATATAGGATTCTGGAATTTGAAAAAAGTGGAAACCCTTTTCGTTTTGCTGATTTTGGGGGTAGAAGATGTTTTTCTACAGCGTGGCATGAAGAAGCTGTAGCAACAGCAGCAGCTAAATTAAAACCTACAACCTTTGTGGGAACAAGCGACGTATTATTGTCGTATCTTTATGGTATAAAATTTATTGGTACAATGGCTCATGAAATATTTCAAATGGCACAATCATTGGTACGTTCATTAGATAGTCAGACATTTATATTAAACGAATGGGCCAAAGAATATAGAGGTAATCTTGGTATAGCCTTAACTGATACACTTGGTTTTGATAAATTTTTATATGATTTCGACAAATATTTTTCAAAATTATATGATGGATGTAGGCATGATTCAGGAGATCCTTATATATGGGGAGATAAACTTATAGATCATTATAAAAAAATGGATATTAATCCTATGACTAAAAGCAGCGTTTTTAGCGACGGATTAAATTTTCCCCAGGCTATTAATTTAGCGACGTATTTCAACAATCGTTTACCTGTATCATTTGGCATCGGTACTAATTTTACTAATGATGTTGGTGTTACTCCATTGCAAATTGTTATGAAAATAGTAGAATGTAATGGTATGCCAGTTGCAAAAGTTAGTGATACTCCTGCGAAAACAATGTGTGAAAACGATGGATACATTGACTATCTTAGAAAATCAATTAAATGTCAACTTAAAGGAAAGTCTTTTAATGTTTGACTTATTAATTATTCATGGTATACTTAATAATAACAACCTAAAAGGAGATATCATGTTAGATAATGTCAAAGCTGGAGCATCTTTCCATTAACACGCATTTTTCTAACATGACATCTTTTAATAGGCATATTTTCAATAGAATCAAAAACTACAACACGCTTATAAAGTAGGTATTATTATGGAAAAGAAAAAAGTAATTTTTGATATGGAGCTAAATGATCCAGACGACTATTTTGCATTAATATTTCTAGCTAGGCATCCTTTAATAGATTTAACTGGTGTTACAGTTTATCCAGGCAATAAAAGTCAAATAGGATGTATTAAAACGATTTTGAAAAACATGAATAAAAATATACCTGTTGGTAGTGATTTTCTTGATGTAGAGTACTCTTTAAATCCTATACATCATTCTTTTGTTTCTTTTTTACCCGCGGAACCTGATATGTCAGCAATAGAATTGCTAAAACAAAATATTGAATCTGGAAGTATTCTTTTTACAGGTGCCCCTCTAACTAATATTAAAAATTTATTGAAAACTTATCAAAATTTTTCAATACCGTTGTTATTTGGTCAAGGCGGTTTTGTAGGATGCAACGTAGCTCCAGTTATTTATCGAAGTTTTAAAAAGAAAGTAACAAATCGTACTTTTAATTTTTGTTCTGACATTGAAGCAGTAGATTTAATCCTGAAAACAAAAGGTAAAAAGTTTTTTACATCCAAAAATGTCACACATCACTGTAAGTATACAAAAGAAACTCATCAGAAATTGAAGAAATTCAATCATTCATTAGGACTATTTTTAATTTATAAAGGCATGGATACTTATTTGCAGCAGACTAAAGCTAAGAAATTTCATGATGTTCTTGCTGCTATGACAATAATATCTGATTCCGTAGTAGAGTTTAAAGAAGTAGAAATGTATCATCAAATCAACCAAAAAGGATTTGTAGAGTGGGGAAGCAAAGCAAAAAAAGGAACAAACATTTTTGCAAGTATTAATTACTCTAAAGAAATATTTTTTCAACTATTAACGGAGATTATTTAATATGCATTGGAAACTTAGAGAAAATATAAAATTAAATATATTCTACTTGTATACATGAACTATGTACTAAAGATCCAGAAATAGAAGATGACAGAGAGTATGACCCATTCGGAGAAGATTTATCTTCTTACCTGAACTTGCTCCAAGAATAAAAACATGCTTAGAGTGGAAGGAGGATAAAGAATGACAAATTTAATAAATGAGTATGAAAAACATATTAATAATATATCTGAAAAATATAAAAAACTAATACAAGAACATAGAGATTATATTATCAATATGAGAGAGGATTTAATTAGTATTTGGTTAATGGCAAAGGATAATAAATCTAGCGAAGAGATAAAACAATATATTCAGAATATTATAAATGAACGATTTGGGTTTTCTCCTAAAAAAGCGAGTAAAAATAATGATTAAAATAGGAATCCTTGGAGCGGAATGGAGAAGAATCTCATTAGATTACATAGATATTTTTAAAAAACAATCAAATAAAAGACAAGAAAAAAATGATTAACTTAACTCAAGAAGAGTTGTTTGCGTATTATGATATATCTAATAGAATATCAAAAAAACTTGAAGAAGTTGCAGAGGAATTAGGTAAAATAACAGGTATAGAGTATAAATCATTCAAAATAGATGTTTCTTCTTTTACTGTAACTTATCAATTATGTATGAAAGAAGGTATAATAGAAAGTAAAGTTATGATACCTGGAGAAGCATTAATAGACACTAATACATGGCTTACACGAAAAAGAAAAAATATAAGGCCATGAAAATAAAAATAAATGAGTTAATGGGTAAATAAGGAGAATACATGAAAGATATTAAAGTTTTTGGAACATTTTTATGTCCAGGATGTATAGTTCTTAAAGAACTTTTAGATAAAAAAGGAGTAGACTATACTTTTTTTGACATAACTGATCCCGATGGCTTAACAGAACTTGCATGTTTAGGTTTAGCCGACGAATTAGCTCTTCCTGTAGTAGTATTAGGAGAAGAAAAAGCAAACTTAACAGATTTCACTCAAAGTATAGAATCTCTACTAGACAAGGAGAGACAAAATAAGTAATTTTTATGACGAAGAAAGTAAAGAATTAGCAAGAAATCTTATATTAAAAGTATCTAAGAAATTAAAATTATTTTGTGACAATTTTAAACCTATTTGTCCCGAAACAGAGGTTTTTGAGAAAAAAAAAGTAATAACTATCAAACAATTTGTTGATAAATGGTGTCTTTTATGGAATAGGTTATTTTCTTCAATATTAACTACATTATTGAATGACTCTTTTCTAGAGTTAGAAAATAATTTGATTTCTAATAACATAACTGAAGAGTATGTGAGAATACTTATAATAACTCTTTCCAAATTGGACTTTTTAAGAGATTTTTCTAATAAATTTATTGATTTTACAATGGATGAGGTAATTATTCATAAAGCTATGAGTAATCCTTCATTATTTAGCGACCTAAAAAAGATAATTTTAAATTCTTACATAGCAGATTACACTTTAACAGCTGTAATAAATTTAAAATACTATACTAGCTTTACTAATTTATCAGTAAATGCTAAATCTACTGTAATATTAAAGCTTTTTCGACAGAACTAAGAAGTGGAATTTTCCACTTCTTTTTTTGTTGACTTTCTATATGAGGAGATAATATGATACTTGTAACAAACAGGAAAGAAAAAGTAAAAGAAACTGAAGATATTTTAGGATTTCCAATAGAACAGGTTAATTTGAATATTCCAGAAATTCAGTCATTAGATGTAGTAGAAGTGTCTACGGACAAAGCAAAAAAAGCATATGCCCAATTAAAGGAACCTCTTATTGTAGACGATACCAGCCTATGCATTAATGCGTTGAATGGTTTACCGGGAACTTTTATCACATGGTTTGTATCCCAATTAGGTACTGAAGGTATTATTAAATGTGTAGAGTCTGGTAGCAGCAGAAAAGCACAGGCAATAACCTGTATTTCATATGCTGATGCTGAAGGAAAAATATTTTCTTTTTTAGGAACTGTTTCTGGCAAAATAGCTTTTGATCCTTTAGGTGAGGGATTCGGCTATGATTCTATTTTTATACCATGTGGCTATACTAAAACTTTTGGTGAATTAACCAAAGAAGAAAAGAATATCATTTCAATGAGAAGTATTGCACTAAATAAATTTAAAAATTTTTTAAAAAGCGAAAAATAAATCTTGACATCCTCAGATAGTGCTGGTATACTAAAAAGTATAAGGATTGATTAAGGCCATCAAAAAGATGACAAAATAAAATCAATAACCCTATTACGGAGGATTTATAAAATGGCTCGCAGCAAAACAAAAAATAAGAAAAACCAAAACATTACAGCAATAGCATCTACTGAAGCTAAAACCTCCACAGCATCGACACAAGATGTTTTAGTACCAAAAGAAGAGATAAAAGAAGAGATAAAAGAAGTAATAGGTATTCCCACTGAAGAAGAAAAAGCAATATTAAGACAAGTAGATAGGCTTGACGAAGTAAGAACTTTAATAACAGAGCTTACTGCTGAGGAAGATAACTTAAAGAAAAAAATTATGCCTCTTGTTAAGAAATATAAATTAGAAGTTGTAAATACAAAAAACACAGAAGCTAAGAAAATAGACGGTAAGAGAAGAAATTTTGACTTAGCTGCAAGAAAAACTATAGTTAGTACAATAGGACAGGAAAAATACCTTGAAATAACTACTATTAATATCAAAAAAGCAAAAGATTATGTTTCCGAGACAGTATTGAATGAAGTTGCAGAAATAAAACCATATTCATATCTCAAATGCAGATCTTTGGTTCTTAAGCCCAAGAAAAAAAGCATTGAAGTATAATATATATTGGATAAAGTAGATAAAAAAATTGTTTTGTGAGTACCTAATAGATTGGAGATACCAAAATGGATATAGATGTAGTAAATAATGAAATAATAGTACAGATAACACATAACAACGAAAAAAAATATTTGAAACTTACATTAGTAAATTTGTTAGAAGTGCTAGAGTATACCATAGTTAATAGAGAATGGTCCAGTACAGATATTTTTAGATATGAGTATATACCAGACAATTTAATAAATGCTTTTAGATATAAATATATACCAGACAATTTAATAACTGCTTTTATTGAAATAACGGAAAATGAGGTTATTTATCAAGGTTGTGAAATGCCTCATTTAAAAATATCTTTGACAAATTTTATGGATGAAATGAAAAGATTGTGTGCTGCGCAAATGTTAACTTTATTGAAGAGAGAATAACTATGAAAATAGACGGAGTAGCACCAAAAATGTCTGTACTGTAGGAACATCGGCAGAAGCAGAAGTAGGAGTTAGTAAAAGGCATCCTTTCAACAGAAGGTTGTTCTCCTTTTAAAAGCGGATGCCTTTTACTTGATTTTATAAATACAGTATGCTATACTACTTTAACCTTTTTAGGAGGAACGCACATGATAGGGTACACAGGAAAAGGATTATTAGGAGAAGTATTAGACCTTACTGAAACAACGTCAAAAAATTTCAGAGACGTTGTTGTTAATACAAGAAAAATGCGTTTCACTTCCCTTAACACTTTAGAGATTGAAGGATATCCTTTATCTCTTAGAAAAACAGCAAAAACTCAGGTGTGTACCAGATTAGGGGTGCCTCAGAGCTATTTAAAAAAATGCCCAGATTATCTTCAAAAAAATAATCTTAATTTTTGGCTTGAAGGCTTAGCTAATAAAGATCTTCTAATAAGACTCGATGAAGAAGAAATCAGGGCTATTTTCACCACCAGATATCAAACAATTAATCATCCAGAAATTGTACAGCAGCTGGTCCATAATTATGGACCGAAACAAAACGTAATGTATAATTTGTCGGACGATATTCTTACTATAAGTATTACCAACGGTAAAGACTTTGAAGTAACACCGGGGGATATATTGAAACCTGGAGTTACTATTGTAAACTCTGAGACCGGATATAAGGCTTTTTCAATTGAAGCTTTTCTGCTTCGACTTGTATGTACAAACGGGATGATTTCACCTGTAAGAGTAGCGCACAACCGATTCAAACACATTATCGGAAGTTTTTTTAATCAACTTAATATTTCACATCTTATCAGTCAAGTAGAAAATGAGGCCATTGAAATTAAAATAGATTTACAAAAAGCACTGGCCACTCCGGTAAAAGATACCGAAGATACTTTTGATAAGATCAATAAAAAGTTTTTACTTAGCAAACTTGAAACCGAAGCAACTCAATGGGGATTTGGACAAGAACCCGGAGCAACTATGTATCACGTAATTAATGCGTATACAAAAGGTGCTCAGTACCAAAACTTACAACCGGAATCTATTTTCAAACTTCAATCTACAGGCGGAGCAGTAACTGGACTGGTAAGAGGCTATTAAGCCCTAAACATAAATAGAGGGGATAGAGGGTATCTAACCCTCTCCCCTAGTACCAGAAGGAGATATACTTACTTTTTTTATACTTTAGTTTAAATGCTAAATTAGAAAAAGAATACAAACTCTTAAAGGGTGATAAATAAAATGGGACAAAATATACTTACTATCGGCATAGCTATTTGTTTTATTGCATTAGTTATTATACCTAGGTATCAGTATTTCAACCACTGAAAAACTAAAGGAGGAAAAAAGTAGACTAAGAGATAAATTTGACAAAGTTGTAGATAGAGAACAAGCTTTAAGAGCAATATTTAAAGAACGATTGAGTTTTATAGTAGACACTGATAATTTAACTACAGGTAAAATAAGGGCACAGATCTATTACTTATTAGGAATTCTTAAATAGAGGAGAATACTATGTCATGGGGAAAAAATTATATTGTACGACCTATTTGTTGGATAGCACCTATTTTAGCTTTAATTGGTGGAATTATGTGTTTTGAAGAATGCGGAAGCAATATTGATAATATTATTGGTTTATTTGCATCAATAGGAGTTGCTGGTGGTATAGTAGGAATACTAATGAATATATTCGCTCCATTTACAATAGTACCTATTACTATAAGTAAAATAGAAAAACACTTGTTTGAAAATTACTTGATTATCATTGTAGAAGGAAAAAAAGTTTTCCAGTATGAACGAAGTATAGATTCAGAATACTATGACTTTCAAAAATTTGAAGATCCTTATGAATTTGTATTACTACGCGGTGTGAATACTTTGTTTGTTGAACTTTCAAGCGACGAAAAACTTGGACTTAGGAATGGAAGCTGTTTAAAAGGAGTACAGTCATGAAACGAAAACACATATACTTTTATGTAGTTCTCTTTTTTATATCTTTGTTTACAACAGGATACCTTGTTGATTGGAATCCTGAAAAAGAAAAGATTTCCTGCTCTGAATCTACTGTTTGCCACGGATCTCTTTGGATAGCAGCAGAAAGCAAATGTAACGTTACTGTAAGATATGCTGACAGCAATAACATAGTATTCGACGAAAAAACAAGTATATCCACTAAAACTAAGCCTATAAATATACACACAATAATAGATAAACCTACTTTTCTTATCATAACCTGGGAAGGATTTGATGAATCAGAAACTAAGATTCTTATTACCTTGTCTACATATAAGAGAGAAACTTTAGAATTATACGGCCATACTGGAGATGCTAGAATAACTTTTGCATTAAAAAGCAACGAGCTTCTTCCTTCGGCATACAGTATAACTAATGCCTTATTTTCTAAGAGTATAACTCGTATAGTTCAAAACGGTACAGAAATTTTTAATAAACAACCAACTGTAACTATGCAACTTGATCCTAACACGGTACATGATTTTATTCAGAATTTTAACTATGAAGACAAAATCCAAGAAGAAATACTGAAACATGTAACCAAGGAACTTGAACAAATATTTGAGAATAATCCAAATGTATCTGACAAAGATGCTTTAATATTAATTAACAAAAAACTTGAAATATATTTAACCGAGGCAGGAGTACATATAGATCAAATAATAATAACTACAAAAGGTAATAATTAAGATTCGTACTGTCGGCAGCAGTAGGGTGCGGTGTTAACTACATTGCATAGGGGAGTTAAATGTTTCTGCCCCTTGATATGCCCTTTAAGAGGGCTCTAAATAAACATGGTAGCTAAGGTGGGGAATCTTAGCCGAATCTTAACAGCTATAACGCAGCTCAAGTATATCATCAACATCTACAATATCAAGCAGCACAGTATCGTCATCTTCTAGCACCTCATCTACATCAATTAAAATCAGACTGGGCAAAAGAAACTATTAAATAAAAGAACAATTTGAACAACATTTTTAAAAAAGGAGAACGTTAATGGAAAATTCAAATTCAATCGTAAAAAGTGCATACGAAAAAGCTGTAGAAAAAACGGAAAATATGAAACCCGAACCTTCTGCTGAGGAGCAAGACGTTCAAGATGTTCCTGCGGAAGATGTTCCTGAGGAAGAACCAAATTATGAAGTACTTTCTATTATGGAAAAGAAAAAAGCCCTTAAAATTAAACGGTTAAGAAGGCTAAAACTTTACAAAACAAAGAAAAATGCTGCCCATACTCGTAAAAGAAGATCTATAGCTAAAAAATCACGTAAAAGAAACAGTTAACTCAATATTAAAAAACGGAGAAGAAAATTATGTTGGACATAGTACAAAGACTAATAGAAGCTTTAAAAGATGAATTGCTACATTCTGTTTCTGTAAGTAAACCACTTCCTTCGGGAAAAACTTTAGAATTATTGGAAGAACTCGGTGAAAAAGAATTTATAGAGAAACTATATAAAAAGTTAAATATGTAGCAACACCTTGAGTCGAGTCAGAAGGGTTGGTTACTCATACCCTTGTCATCTTAGAACAAAGGAGGTGAAACAAATGAAAGGGAGAATATTTTTAAGCATTATTTTAGTTATTATTTTTTCGGCAGCAAGTTGGATGTATGACATAGGGGGTGAGGGAATAATTTCCGGGAAAGCCGGAGCGTTACAAGCTGAAAATAGTGATGCAGCATACTTAGCGAGTAAGGCTATAACTAATGGAGAACTTATAAGAACTAGCATTAATTGGGGAATATCTCTTTTATTAATTGTTGTATGGTTTTCTCCTGTAGCTACATTTGTAAGGAGAGAACTTTGTCCAGACACAGAAAAGAAACGTGAATAAAAAAGGGAGGAAAACTACTTAATTTTATGACTAAGGTTCTGAATGGTAAACTGATACACTATATTATAAAATGATGTACTATAACTCTATAAGGGAGAAACAAATGTTTAAATTTAATATTAATTCATTAAAATCGTTTTTTGTCGTAGCTTTAGTCTTAATTATCTCAGCATGTGGGCCAGTAAAACTTGAAAAATTTGTTGAAGTAAGGCCTAACGAAACCGCCTTTCTGGTTCCTATGGAAGGAGAGAACATAGACAGTCAGAAAAAATTTATGAGCCTTGACTATTTAAATAGTCCCGAAGTAAAAGTTTCTACCAAACGGATAAATATCCCTCTTCGAAAACTAAAAACTGGTAGGGGAAAGTGGAATTATAAGTGGATACCTACTATGATGGTCATCACAATTGACCGGACTCCGGTTACTCGTGAATGGACTAAAGCTGCCAATTCTGGAACAAGTAAACGTAACGAAGCTATTGCAGTAGAATCACGAGATTCTATTGGATTTAAAGTAGGTGTCAACATTACAGCATCAGTTTTGGAAGAAGATGCTGCATTATTTCTGTACCGATTTGCGGGTAAGTCTTTACAACAAGTAATTGATTCTAACATAAGAGGCCATGTACAAATTATTTTAAGTGAAGAATTCGGTAATAGAGACCTTGGCGGTAACACCGGAAAGGAAACAAAGAAAGAAACAGAAACATGTCGAAATGCAAAGTCCAAAATAGCTAAGATTGCTTATACTTTGTCTAAAGAGCACTTTAAAAAAATGGGTATAACTATTGAGTCACTCGGCTTTGCAGAAGGATTAATGTATAACGATGTAGATATTCAAACTGCTATCAACGATGCTTTCAAAGCTGAGATGGACATTGAAGTAAAGCGTAATGAAAAATTAGCTCAAGTAGAGACTAATGCAAAGGAAGAAAGTATCGCTACTTCAGCAAAAAAGCAAGCATTAGAATTTGCTAAAGCGTCCGAAGCAAGAATTCAGCAAGTACAGCTGGAAATTGAGAAAATGAAAGCACAGGCATATCTTAATGCCTCTGAAAGATGGAACGGTGCCACACCTACAAAGCTTTTACCTCAAGGAAGTAATTTTCTTTTTGGATTAGATAATTAACATATTTTTAACTAGGGGGAAGATAATCTTCCCCCAAAACCACTAACGGATATAGTAGGAGAATTAGTAATGGAACTAAAAAAATTAGTAGAGAGTATAGCAACACTGTTAGTTGATTCGCCGGAAGATGTAAATGTAACTCAAGTCAATGGTGAAACAATCATTGTTCTTGAGCTTAGGGTAGCCAAAAGCGATTTAGGAAAAGTAATTGGCAAAAACGGACAAACCGCACATTCTATGAGGATTCTTCTGAGTGGTATTGCTATGAAGAATCACAAGAAAGTAGTATTGGAAATTATCGAATAATAGAATTACTTAATACAGGGGAGGAAATTTCCTCCCCTGTAGAGTAATAAAGAGGCTATATATGGTAATTATAACAAAAGGTATTATAGAAGAAAACTACAATGTTATTTGTTCCGCAGTAACAGAAGGTAAATGTAACTGTAACCATTGTGCACATGGTAAAAAGCATCGTTATGGAAATGGGTGTGATTTACTTAAATGTGACCAAACAAAAAGAACTGTTTGCTGTTCAGAAGATTGTTAAAAATAGGAGAATAGGAGAAAAATAATGGATACTTTATTACTAACGTGTGACAAACCTTTTGCTATTATAGGTTTGCTAGCTAGCTTAGCTTTACTTCTTGTAATATTCTCTTACGATGATTTGAATAAAGATAATGACTATGTTATAGGAATAATTGGCTTTTTTCTTGTATGTGTAATTGTTCCCTGGATGGCAAAGGAAAAACTTATTTTTTCCACTATTTCTTTTATTCTAGTCGGTACACTATTTAAATGGTTAGCAGTAATATCTTATATTCATTGTAAGTCTGGAGTTAAAAAGGTTTCAGCCGAAGAAATGTCTCAAAGAGTGTACAGAACTATATTAAAAAACAGGAAATATTTCAATGAAAAAGCTAAAAAAATATAAAAAGCTAATAATTAATCCTATGGAAATATTACGTAAAATACGCAGAACATGGTCTAGAAATCCTGTTACTCAAATTATACCAAGAAGAAAGGTATATAAAAGACAGGAAGAAAAAAAAGTAAAGGATAAAGATTATGAATAATTTTTCAAAAATAGTGGATAGTTTTATAGAGTTAGATTAATGT